>Ga0209723_1002676_pt1 | contig 23285 bp, 34 predicted proteins | sample BiotimSIPDNA_2_FD_185750 | JGI IMG/M metagenome (GOLD analysis project Ga0209723, IMG submission 185750) | Anaerobic biogas reactor microbial communites from Washington, USA - Biogas_R2 time_0 SIP DNA (SPAdes) (version 2) | ecosystem: Engineered > Bioreactor > Anaerobic > Unclassified | place...
AAAACCAAGATTCCGGTTGGTCGAAATTTCGCTGTCACGCCAGGCTGCCGGGCCAGTTGAAAGCCTTCTGCGGGGCCCGTATCGAAAATAGCCCGAACACTAAGCACGCCTACTCAGAGCCGTGCGGTAAATGCAAAAGGATCGTGGAAAGCATTCCCGATCCCGATGAAGCGGAAAACGACATCAAAAAACATTTCCGGTATGTATCGTTTAACAGCGAGAGAAACCCGGAGGTTAACAGCAAATGATAACCGTCGGACACTTTTTCGCTGGAGGCGGAGGTGGGGTTTTAGCGTCCGAAATCCTCGGACATAAATCGGTTTTTGCTTTGGAAGTCAATAAAAGGAGATGCCGTGTTCTTATCGAATCAGGATGGTTCCCCAGTCTGCATGTTGAATGTGCGGACATTAGATCGTTCAACCCCGGTCCATGGCAGGGACGAATGGATTGCATCGCAGCGGGATTCCCTTGTCAGGATATTTCATGTGCTGGCTCAGGCGCGGGAATCAACGGGCCAAGATCAGGACTTGTTTGGCAGTTGTTCAAAGCAATTGACATTATCAAACCGCCAATCATCTTCCTTGAAAACTCCCCGAGAATCAGAACAAAAGGCCGGCGGGAGATCGTCAGCGCCCTTGTGGAGAGGGGATATTCCTGGCGTGATGGAACGCTTGCTGCCTCTCATGTCGGCGCGGGCCATAAGAGAAATCGATGGTGGTGCCTTGCTGCCAACACTGACGGTTTGCGGAAATTGGAACAGGAAAGGCGCGTCGAAAAACTCCTCGGATGGGGATCACGGGGGACCAAACGCCAGGGACAGCAAGGGGAGATACTCGCTGTCGGGGGCAATCCCAAGATTACCAACGCTATTAAAGTCGGACGGCAACCGGGGGCCGACCAAAGCGGAGAGACCGGATTCTGGCGGTCCCAACTTGCACACTGCTCTGAAGAGACTTTCAACACAATCATTGCCGCAAGAGACTTTACAGGATGCAGCAACTGGCTACCGATTGACGCCGGATTTTGCGGAATGGTGGATGGGATGGCCGATAAGATGGACCGCATTAAAACCTGCGGAGACGGGCAAGTGCCCCTCCAGGCAGCGGTAGCATGGGCGCTTCTTGCGTGGAGTTGAAATGTTCAACGGCTGGAAAATAACCAACATTTGAGATGGATGCTCTGGTCGCGTGACCGGAGTGATGATGGCTTTTTTGGAAAGGGTATGGCAATGAGAGCTTCGATTGTGTTGGTTTTTGCGTTGGTGGCGGTGGCGTCTGCGCAGTGGAATCCGGTTCCTGTGGTCGATCCTGGCGAATTGGCAGTGAGGGGTCTGTTCTCTACTGGCGAGTTGCCTCTGGAGGTTGGCGGCAAGGGCTGGGAGTTGGAGGAAGACCTTGACCTTGATGTTGACGGCGGGATGCTGTCCGGCGAGTTCGGCGTGGTCAAGGGGGTGTCTGTGTTTGCCGGGGGTGGTTTCGTTTCGGCAGAGGCCGAAGGCTATGACGGCTCCAGTGGAAGCTGGTTGGCTGGCGTGCGTGGCTCTATTGCCCTGTCGGATGAGTGGGCGATCGGTTGCACGGTTCAGGTGTCTGGTTGGGAGGCCGACGACAAGGTGCGATTCGATGGCGTCACGGCTACGGTAAACATAGATGTGGTCGAGGTGTATGTGGCACCGGCGGTGGCTTGGTCGCGGGACAAGCTGACGGTCTATGGTGGACCGTGCTTTCTGATGGCTGATGGCGACCTGGATATGGGGGTCGCCTATGACGATGGCTACGCCCATGCCTCGTTCGGGTTGGATGAGGACGAGCCTGTCGGAGGTTTCATTGGTGTGCAGTACGAGCCGATGGACGACTTTCTTGTGTTTGCAGAGGTCCGGTCGATTGGCGAGATGGCGGTGCTTGGGATTGCCAAGGCGTTCTGAGCTTCCTTGGGCAATGGGGGCCGGTGCAATCCCGGCCCCTTTATCTTGCAAGGAGCGTGATTTTGTATGAGTGACATGATCGATGCGTATGTGGCCATGCGGGCCGAGCGACAGGCTCGGGGGCAGGCGAATCACGAGAGGGCCATCGAGGATTTCGAGACGGCGCGGGCGCTGGCTCAGAAGCACGGCTTGTCTCTGGTGCAGTACGGGGAGGTTCATTATGCCCTGATCCGGTACGTGAACGGCAAGGCGTTGTGGCGTCACCATATTCACCCAGGCAACCGTCGAATCCGCGCCGACGCCAACATGCCCACCAGGGCACCGTATTTGAAGCTGCCCGATGATTGGGGGCTGCTGGATGTGGTCCGGGCAGCTATTGAAGCCACGAACGACTGAAAGGATTCTCGATGCTGGCAATCAAGCCGCACAAGGGAGTGTGGGTTCGACTCTTCGACAAGGAGAAAGACCGGGAGATTGGCCGTATCAAGCTCGACACGGGCAAGAGTGGCCTCAAGCTGTATCTGGACTTCGAGCAGGATATTGTGATTCACCGCGACGACGCGAAAGTGAAACGATTTTGAAGAAGGAGCGTGACGTATGAAGGCTGCTGTGTTGAGTGACGGGACTGAGGTTTACGTGTCGTTTCATGTGGAGTATCGCAGGAAGGCTCTGCCCGTGACGTCCTGTGTGGTGTCTGTGAAGATGACCGGTACGACGGAGATTCATGCTGTTGGCGTCAGCAAGTGTGGCCCGAGGGACCAATACAACAAGGTTATGGGCAAGGCCATTGCCATGCGGCGGGCATTGTGGAAGATGTACTTCTGTTTCCATCTGGATCGCCCGACCCGCAAGCAAATCTGGGCGACGTTCTATCGCACATTCAAGGACCATCCCGACGTCCGCGTGCTCTCGGGCTTTCGCTGTGATGCGAAGGTGGAGGCATGAGGAAGCCATACATTCTCACGGACGCCGTTTTCTCCTTTGACAGGGTGTATCGGTATCGCTTGGAGCGATGGTGGCAGAGCGGTAATCGCAAGGGCCTGCGGTGTGCGAATTTCATCGGCCTGAACTGTTCGACCGCAACGGACACCGAGGATGACCCGACGATCAGGAGGTGTGTGGGGTTCGCCCAGGATTGGGGCTACGATGGCTACGTGATGACCAACATCTTCGCGTACCGCTCGACGGACCCGAAAGGGTTGTTGGCAGTCGATGACCCTGTGGGATCGTGGAATAACGATGCTATCATTCAAGGTGCATGGGAGGCAGACATTGTTATCGCGGCATGGGGCGTTCACGGGACTTTGCATGGTCGCGGGGAGGCGGTCTTGCGGATGTTGATAGACAACGGAATCAAAGTCCACTGTTTGGGTGTGACAAAGGCAGGGCACCCCAAGCATCCTTTGTACCTGCCGAAAACAGCGAAACCGAGATTGTATCGAGGGTTGGATCATGAGGTTGGCAAAGCGGACTGAGGTGGCGATTGACGCCCTGGCATTCATCGGTCGTCAGGGCAAGGTGGTGACGGTGGACGAAATACACGGGTCACTGGGGCGAGAGTGGCACGCATGGAGCATACTTCGCGACCTGTCGCGAGCCGGAATCTTGGTGTCGAAGGCTGGCCGCAATGGAGGCTATTCGATCGTAAGGCCGCTGCATGAGATCAAGCTGGCCGAGGTTGTGACAGCCATCGAGGGGCCGTTGTTTCCTGATGGCGGTGACAGCCCGCTGCCGTCTCGGATGGTCAACGCTTCGCTCCGAGATATGGTCCGGGATGGCCTGCAAAAGATCACCGTGGCTGACATGGTCAAGGCGGCGGCATGAAGCGGCGAAGAAATGCAACTGCCGAGGCGTGCGATAGGGCCTGGATGGTTCTCGTATTGGAGCGATCCCGTGGTCGGTGCTACCTGTGCCACCGGGTTTTGCCTCTGGAGGCGCATCACATTGTTTTTCGCAGCCAGTCGAACGATCCTTCCGTTCGGTTTGATCCCGACTTCGGCGTCGGGCTCTGCTTTGACTGCCACCACTTCGGGCCGGAATCTCCGCATGTAAGCAATCGGAGGTTCCTGCTGGCGATTGAAGCAACCATGAAGGTTCGCCAGCCCAAGCGATGGGCGAAGATCGGCTCGATCGTTTCCAGGCCGGTGCCGCCATTCTACGGGAAGGCGGACTACGCGGAGATTCTGCGCAGCCTGCGCGAGCAGTTCAGGTTGACCCGCTCTCTCATGTGAGCGATCCATAAAATTCTATACCGAGGCCATCCAGCGACTGGCCCGCGCCGTCCGGGAGGTGAAAGAGAGGTAAGCCATGCCTCCAGTGCTCAGACCATACCAACGTGCCGCCGTGGATGCGGCGCTCGCGTCCCTGCGAAAGAAGAAGAACGGGATCATCGTGGCACCGACCGGATCGGGTAAGTCGCTGCTCGTAGCATCGATTGCCAAAGAGGCAGGTGGTCGGACGATCGTGTTGCAGCCGACGAAGGAAATTCTCGAGCAGAACAAGGCCAAGATGGAGGCGTTTGGGTGTCGGGACATCGGCGTCTACTCTGCCTCGTGTGGACGCAAGGATGTGGGACAGGTGACGTTTGCGACCATCGGGTCAGTGGTCAAACGGCCCGAGGTGTTCAAGGACTTCGACCGGATCATCGTCGATGAGGCACACGGAGTCAATTCCAAGGGCGGGATGTACGAGAAGTTCATCAAGGAGTTGGGATTGCAGACAATCGGGTTGACGGCCACCCCGTACCGGATGCGCAGCTACAATCACTACAGCGGCAACCGGGTAGCCGAGTCTCGGATTCTGACGCGGACGCGGCCCAGGATTTTCAGTGATATGCTCCACGTCACGCAGGTGGGGGAATTGTTCGAGCAAGGACATCTGTGTCCGTTGCAGTATCAGTGCGTGGATGGGTACGACGCCACCGAAATCCGATCCAACTCCACCGGCCAGGATTTCGACGAATCGGCCTTGAAGCAATACAACGAAGCGAAGGGGATCGTGGATAAGATCGTGGCATCAGTCCGCATGAGTCAGGCCCGGCACCTGTTGGTGTTCACCATGTTCCGGGCTGAGTCAGCGAGGGTTCTGGATCAGCTTGGCAGGTACGGCATATCCTGCGCGGAGGTCTCGGGCGAGACGCCAAAGAGGGATCGGGAGCGGATTCTTGCGGACTTCAAGGCGGGGCGGATTCGCTGTGTCGTGAACGTGGCCGTGCTCACCGTTGGATTCGATTTCCCGGCTCTGGACTGCATCGTGATCGGCAGGCCGACGAAATCCGTGGCCCTGTTCTATCAGATCGTGGGCCGGGGTATCCGGCCCTCTCCGGGCAAGGATGGGTGTCGCCTGATCGACCTGTGCGACAACGTGCGGCGGTTCGGTCGGATTGAGACGTTCGAGTTGTTCGACCAGAACGGCAACGGCATGTGGCGGCTCGAGTCGAACGCGGGTTTTCTGACTGGCGCAGACGTGACGACGGGTGAGAACCTGGAGACGTTCGTCAAGAAACCCAAGGATAAGGCGGACGGCGGAACCAAAGTGACGTTCGGCAAGTACAAGGACAAGCCCCTGAGCGAGGTCCCGCTGGACTATCTGGAGTGGGGCGTGGGGGCGTTGGACAATAAGATGTGGCGGGGCCGCTTCGCCAAAGAAATCAAGCGGAGGGGGACTGAGGTGGCCCTGTAAAATATCCATAAAATTCCATAATGGAGTATGACTCGTTATGTCGTCTGGGTACGTGGATTTTCTTGAGCGAAAAATGCAGGTGGGATGTGAGCACGGATTCGATCCTGTGTTCATGCCGGACTTCTTGTTTCCGTTTCAGCGGTCACTCGTGGAATGGGCGGTTCGCAAGGGCCGTGCTGCGATCTTTGCTGACTGCGGTCTGGGCAAGACGCCGATGCAGTTGGTGTGGGCAGAGAACGTCCGCCGCAAGACGGGCAAGCCGGTTTTGATCCTTACGCCGCTGGCCGTTGCTCAGCAGACCGAGCGGGAGGCGGCGAAGTTCGGGATCGAAGTGGCACGTAGCCAGGATGGACAGCATGATGGTCCGATTGTGATTACGAATTATGAGCGGCTGCATCATTTCGAAAGTGGCTACTTCGCAGGCGTGGTCTGCGATGAATCGAGTATTTTGAAATCATTCAATGGGACGCGTCGCAAGCAGATCACGCGATTTATGAACAAGATGGAGTATCGCCTGCTGTGTACGGCAACGGCGGCACCGAACGATTATGTCGAGTTGGGGACATCGAGCGAGGCGTTGGGTGAGTTGCATTACAGCGAGATGCTCAAGCGGTTCTTCTGGCAACTGGATGACAAAGGGCAAAAGAGGGAGCAGAAGTTGCAGGATGAGGCCGAATTTCTGATGGGCACGGACCCGAATTATTTCCGCAAGCTGGCCTACCGCGTGGCCCAGACGATCGGGCAATGGCGGCTGAAGCATCATGCGGTGCAAGCTTTTTGGCGGTGGGTTGCATCGTGGGCTCGTGCGTGTCGGATGCCTTCGGATTTGGGGTTTGACGACGCCGGATTCATTCTGCCGCCGCTACATGAACACGACCATATCATTCAATCGGCGGTTCCACCTCCGGGGATGTTGTTTACGGTCCCTGCCTTCGGGCTCGGTGCCGAGCGGGAAGAGAGGCGAAGGACGCTGGCGGAGCGGTGTGAGTACGCGGCCAGGCTTGTGGACCATGACCGACCTGCCGTGGTGTGGTGCCACATGAACTGCGAGGGGGACTTGCTGGAGAAGCTGATTGGCGATGCCGAACAGATCGCGGGCCGCACGCCGGATGACCGCAAGGTCGAACTGTATGAAGCGTTTGCCGAGGGCAAGGTGCGTGTTCTGGTAATCAAGCCGAAGATCGGGGCGTTCGGCTTGAACTGGCAGCACTGCAATCATGTGGTGACGTTCGCAACGCATAGTTATGAGCAGTATTACCAGAGCGTTCGCCGATGCTGGCGGTTTGGACAGAACAAGCCCGTGCGACTGGATGTCATTGCCACTGAAGGTGAATGCCGCGTCCTGGGCAATATGAGGAGGAAAGCGGAGAAGGCGGGCCAGATGTTTGAGGCATTGATTCGAGAAATGTCGGCAGCGACAACGATCAACGAGAGCGATGAATACACGATGGGATTGGAGAAACCTGTATGGCTGTGATGCAACAGAAAATAACGGACGAATATGCGATCTACTGCGGAGATTGTGTGGCGGCGATGGATCAATTGCCGGATTGCAGCATCCATTTGAGCTTGTATTCCCCTCCATTCGCGGGGCTGTACCAGTACAGCAGCGATCCGAGGGACATGAGCAACGCGATCGACCGCGACGAGTTCTTCGGTCATTACGGATATTGCATAGACCAGTTGACACGGTTGACGATGCCCGGTCGGATCAGTGCGGTCCACTGCATGGACATCCCGCTGAGCAATTCGGGCTGTGACGCGATGTTCGACCTGCCCGGGCGCATCATCATCGAGCATGAAAATCGCGGCTGGGCCTACGGCGGTCGTCGTGTGATCTGGAAGGAGCCATTGATGGTTCGTAATCGCACGATGATGAAATCACTTCACCATAAGACCCTGTGTGAGGATTCCACGCGGTGCTCCATAGCGAACGCGGATTACCTGTTGATGTTTCGACGTAAGGGGGAGAACAAAACGCCCGTGACACACGAGACCGGCATGCTCAGCTATGCAGGCGAAAGGGAGCCGCCGTCCGACTCCCTTGGATATCGAGGCATGGCAGGTGACCAGAAGAAGAACATTTTCAGTCAATGGATATGGCGGCAATATGCTTCGTCGGTATGGGATGATATTCGAATCGATCGCGTATTGAAGCATAGAACGGCCAAGGATGACCAGGACGAAAAGCACGTCCACCCATTGCAGCTTGACGTCATCGAGCGGGCGGTGGTTCTCTGGTCGAATCCTGGCGAGACGGTACTGACTCCGTTCATGGGCGTGGGTTCTGAGTGTTATGGGGCGGTGCTGAATGGCCGCAAGGCGATCGGTATCGAGTTGAAGCCATCCTACTATCGCCAAGCAGTGAAAAACCTGCAAAACATCCAAAGGGTTGAGGAGCCCGTCCTGCCTAGACTGAATGATCCTGCTCGTGAATTCGTGGATGGTGAGGAGTAACTTGTTTGGCTGATGTCCATAAAAATCTATGGAGCGTGCTGCATGAAGATTCAAATTCAAAGAGAGGCGTTGAAAGACGCGATGGGATTGCTGGGAATCGTGATCCCGAACCATTCACCGAAGCCGGTGATCCGATGCGTACGGATCGTGGCCGAAGAGGGCCGGGTGACGTTGCACGGCACCAACCTGGAGACGCATGTGGCCTATGAGGTTGCGCATGCGGAGGTGGAAGAGTCGGGTGAGGTGTTGATTCAAGCGAACCTGTTGACGGAGATCGCCAAGGCGGGTCGAAGCGATGTGTTGACGATGCGCGCCAAAGAGACCGGCTGCGAAGTGACTGAAGCCGACGCTCGTTATGATCTATGGGGTGTGCCGTCGAAGATGTATCCCGTGGCACCGGAGGCGGCGGGAGAGTATGATGCGACGATGTCTCTTGAGGAATTTCGATCTGGTGTGCGTCGCACAGAATTTGCCGTTGCCACTGAGCACAGCCGCTACGCGATCGGCGGGGTGTTCCTGAAACAAGGCAATGGCCAGGCGAGGCTGGTGGCGACGGACGGACGACGGCTGGCCTGTTGTCAGATGAAGGAAGATTCGGATATGGAGGCGAAGGGAATCGTGCCGCCGAAGGCGTTGAAGGTGCTGGCGGCGATTCCGGCTGGTTGCCAGGACCCGATCAAGGTGATGGTCAAGGAGAGGCAGGCGTGGTTCTCCTGTGGACCGCTGCTGTTGACGACGAATCTGCTGGAGGGGACGTTTCCCGATTACGAGAAGGTCGTCCCGAAAGACCCGCCGATCAAGTTGTCCATGAACCGGAAGGCGGTATTGCGGGCGATCCAGCAGGCAGGATTGATGGCCAAGGATTCTGCCGATGGCGGTATCCGACTGGCTCTGTCGAGGGGCCAAGCGTCATTCCGGGTGGTCGCCGGAGCCAAGAATATTGCCGATGTTGCGGTGCCGACTGAGTACGAGGGAGAGCCGATGGAGATCGGTTTCAAGCCGGAGTATATTTCCGATGCCCTGCGTGCGATCGGGACCGATGCGTTCACCCTGGAATTAACCGGCCCGCAATCGCCCGGCGTGATCCGCGACGGCGCGGATTACCTCTACCTGTTCATGCCGGTGACGTTGTCGTGAGAAGGGAGCAATGCCGTTATGAAGGTGATCTATCGACCCGGAGGCCGTGCGCTTGAGTACGCGTATCTGGCCTGCAACCTCTATGGAGGGGTATGCCCGCACCTGTGTTCCTATTGCTACGTTCCTGGTGCGACGCGCAAGAGCCGCCAGCAGTGGGAAAAGACGCCGTGGTATGTCCGCAATGACGTTATCAAGTGGCTGGAGAGGGACGCCGAGCGGCTGGCCGGCACGGCCGAACGGGTACTGCTGTGCTTCCACTGTGACCCGTACACGCCGGAGGCGGCGAACTTTGGCGTGACGCGCCAAGCCTTGAAGGTGTTGCGTTCGCACGATGTCCCGTTCCAGGTGTTGACCAAAGGTGGGATGCGGGCGGTGCGGGACTTCGATCTGTACGGCCCGCACGATGCGTTTGCGACCACGATGACCTTTATAGACCCGAATTGCAGCAAGGTGTATGAGCCGGGTGCGGCGATGCCTGCCGAGCGCATACGGACCATCATGGAAGCCCGCCGCTGGGGCATCGAGACATGGGTGAGTCTCGAGCCCGTCAGCGGGTCGCTGCGGGTCATCCGGGAGACGCACAAGTTCGTGGACCTCTACAAGATCGGCAAGCTGAACCACGATCCCGAACGCGAGGCGAGGGTCGACTGGCGGTCGTTCGGGGCCAAGGCCATCGAGCTGTGCGAGAAGTACGGCAAGCGGTACTACATCAAGGAGGATCTGGCCAAGCATCTGGAGGGGATAAGGTTTACGCAGACCGACACGAGAAAGGTGGTGCGATGATGGTTTTTGACGAACTGGTTGAGGTTACTGGCGGGTGGCTTGCGAAGGGAATCTCGGTTGGCAAACTGCGGAAGTTGCTCTCAGAACTTCCGGGTGATTTCGATGTTATGCCAAATCGCGTCGGCAATCTCTCCATCATTAACGTGGCAGGTGAGCAGGTAGGATACCTGGATATAGGCGAAGAGATGGTGACGTTATTTGGGGAGGAAGACGCATGATCCGACCGAGAAACCCCGTGCGACGGATGCTGGTGACCGCGTTGACGATGCACGAGGCCCTCGCGACCGAAAGGACGGTGATCCCATGAAGGCGCTTTCCATTCTACAGCCATGGGCTTGGCTCATCGCCAACGGATACAAGGACATTGGGAATAGATCGTGGCAGACGCAGTTCCGCGGTCGGTTCCTGATCCATGCCAGCAAGACATTTGATGCGGGTGGATATGCGTGGGCGAAGCGGACCTTCCCGCACATTCCCATGCCCGAGCCGTGCGAGTTTGACCTTGGCGGGATCGTGGGCGAGGCGAGGCTGATCGACTGTGTAGCGGACCATCCGTCTCCTTGGTTTGAGGGGCCGTACGGGTTCGTGCTGGCGGACGCGAAGCCGTTGGAGTTCCTTCGGTGCCCTGAGCGACTGCACTTCTTTGATGTGGCTTATGAGGGCTGAGGCGGTGCGGGAGGGCTGGGGGGTGACTCTTTTTTCTTGGCAAGATGGGCTCGTCGTGGTAGTCTGGCGACATACTTCTACATAGAAGCGTGTTTTGCAGGGATGCGCCGATGCCAGAGAAGATCAACGAGGGCATGACCTTGGTAGCGATTGAGGACGTGCGGACGGACCAGGCCAACGTGCGGACTCATAGCGAGAGGAACATCGAGGCGATCAAGGGCAGCCTCTCCCGATTCGGCCAACAGAAGCCGATCGTGATTGACCGCGATGGGGTGGTTGTGGCCGGCAACGGCACGTTGGAGGCGGCAAGGTCATTGGGATGGGAGCGGATTGGCGTGGTCTATTCCGATCTGGTTGGTTCCGACCGCACCGGCTACGCCATTGCCGACAATCGGACAGCCGAGCTTGCAGAATGGGACACGGATGCCTTGTCGAGCCAGTTGAACGCCCTGCGTATGGATGAGGACTTCGATTGATGACCTCGAAAAAATGGGTTTCTTTGTGGTTGGTTCGGGCGAAATGCCGGAATTGCCTTATGGGGATAAGGCACCCTTTCAGCAAATGACGCTTACCCTGCACGACGATCAAGCGGAGGGGGTCAGGCGGGCCATTGAAGCGGCGAAGAAGAATGGGCCGTTCATCGACTCCCCGAACGAGAACAGTAACGGCAACGCATTGGCCCGAATCGCGGAGGCGTACATTGGGCAGGGCTAAGGACATTATCGTCAAGCCGATTTCGGCGTCCGATGCGAACCGGATCATCAAGCGGCTGCACTACAGCGGCAAGGTGGTGAACAATTCGCAAGTCCATCTGGGCGTGTTCCTGGACGGGAAATGCGGTGGGGCATTACAGTTCGGCCCGTGCCTGGATAAGCGAAAGTTGATGGGCTTGGTGGAAGGCACCAAGTGGAATGAGTTCATCGAATTGAACCGGATGGCCTTGGCAGACTGGCTGCCTCGAAACAGCGAAAGCCGGGTGATTGCGGTAGCCATGCGGCTGCTCAAGAAGAATTATCCGTGGCTCAAGTGGGTGGTTTCATTCGCAGATGGTTGCCAGTGCGGGGACGGGACGATCTATCGGGCAAGCGGATTCGTTCTGACGGGGATCAAGAAGAATGACCAAATATGGGAGGCTCCAACAGGCGAGGTGTTCAATGACACCAGTGTGCGGCCCGGCATAGGAGGAGAGAGAGAGAGAGAGAGAGAGCCATGCGTGTTCTCGCGAATGTCACTCACGGACGGTCGGTCAAAGCGGCAACAAAGGGAGGCCCTTCGGATGCTTAAGCAGCCCGAGAGAGAGAGAGTAGTTTCAGATGAGTAAGACGAAGGCGAACAATATCCTGGAAACTGGGGCTTCTTCCATGAGGGCGTTCAAGGACGCTGGCTGGCGACCGAAGCCTGGCTTCCAGCTTCGCTACATCTACTTCCTGGACCCAACGGCACGCGAGCGATTGACGGTCCCGATTATCCCATTCAGTGAAATCGAAAAACGCGGTGCATCAATGTATCGTGGCGAAAAGCGCCCCGCTGGTGAAACGGTATCACATCCAGCATCCCAGCCGGAAGTTCGCGGTTCAACTCCGACGGCGGGGCTTTGCGAGGCATGATGGCAAAGAAGGGCCGAAAGCGAAAATGGCGGGATTCGTTCATTCAACTGGCCTATGAGTACGCGAGGGAGAACTACGGCACAGAGGAAGAGATTGCCGCTGAATTGGGCGTAGGCACGACGCTGTACTACGAATGGAAGGCTTCGAACCCGGACTTTGCGGAGGCAATACGTAAGGGGCGAACCGAGTGGCGGCGGAATGGGTGTGGGTCGGTGACGCGGTCCCTCTACAAATCCTGCGAAGTTTTGATTGTCGAGGTGCCCACGATCAGCAGGAAGAAGAAGCTGGTCAATGGGGTGATGACCGTAGTCGAGCAGACCGAGAAGATCGAGAAGCACGTTTTCCCGCCGAGCCAGAGGGCCAGGGAGTTCGTGCTGCTGAACCAGGACCCGGAGAACTGGAAGCTGAGGCCGGGCGACGACCAACTGAATGCCCCTACCGCGGCGGAATTGATCCGGCAGGCGCTGAGCGACTTCGACGCCATGCATGAGGCGGCAACAGATGGGTAATGTCTGGACGTCCCGCTGGACCTCATGCACGCTGGACCCGCGACAGCACGCCTACTTACACAGCGAAGCCCTGATGAATACCGTTCCTGCCGGCAGGCGAAGCTTCAAAAGTGAGGCTGCCAAGCGGCGGCTGGTCAGCAAAGCGGTTCGATTCAGCAAATTTCCCGATGGTCGATTCTTCGCATGTGCCCCTACCCAGCAGCAATCCAAGGACATCTTCTGGGCAGACCTCAAGGCGATGGTGCCGGACTGGGCCTTGCTCACCGGGCGGCGGGATCGCGACATCAGCGAGACGGAATTGACGATCAGGTTGTGGCAGGGGGCGGTGCTGAAGGTGGCTGGCCTGGATAAGCCGGCCCGGATCGAGGGCCGGGATTGGGATGGGGGGGTGGTCGATGAGTATGCCGATTGCCGGCCCGAGGTATTGGGCGAGCACATCTTTCCCATGCTGGCCCGAGGCGGCTGGATTGACGTGATCGGTGTCCCTGGGGGCCGGAATCACTATTACCGGCTGGTGCGGGATGTCCAGGATGGCAAGGTGCCGAACGCTGCGAACTTCACCTGGAAGGCGTCCGAGGTTCTGCATCTGTACCTGGGTCACGAGCAGGCCAGCGCCTATCTGGAGCGGATGCGAAAGCAGATGGACCCGCTCACCTTCGACCAGGAGTTCAATGCCAGTTTCGTGACCTTCGAGGGGCGGGTGTACTATGGGTTCCTCCAGGAGACTCACGCGAGCGAGCGGCTGCGATATGATCCGAGCTTGCCTTTGGTCCTCTGCTTCGACTTTAACGTCGCGCCGGGGATCTGTTTGATCTGCCAAGAGCAGCCATATCGGGGCGATCGGTTGGACGTGGACCGGTCCAAGCCCGTGACGTGCTGCATCGATGAGGTGTGGATTCGCAACAACAGCAACACCGTCCGGGTGTGCCGGGAGGTGGTCGAGCGGTACGGTGCCCACACTGGGGAGGTCTGGTGCTATGGGGATGCGACGGGCGGGGCGAGAGGGTCGGCAAAGGTGGCGGGATCGGACTGGGAGTTGATCGAGCAGACATTGAGCCCGGTCTTTGGCAGGCGGCTCTATCTGGTCTACAAGAAATCCAATCCCCGTGAGCGGGTGCGAATCAATGCGATGAACAGTCGGATTCGTGCCGCCGACGAGAAGATTCGATTCCTGGTGGACCCGGTGAAGTGCCCGCGAACCGTGATGGATTTCGAGGGGGTAGTCTGGAACGACAAGACCGGAGAGATCGACAAGACCAGCGACAAGACGCTCACGCACCTGTCGGACGCGATTGGCTACTACGTGGCCCAGGTCCATCCGCTGGCAGAGCCGGGGTTTGTTATCAGCCAGTTCTGAGGCTGGAAGCGAGCTACAACGGATCAAACGGCTCGGGGCTATACCATTCTACCTGCCGGGCGGGGTTCGCGGATTTCGGAGGGCTATGGGGTCTGGAATCCAGGGGGCTGTCAAGGGCCTGTAGGACTGTGGCGGTGTGGAGGTTTTTGTGCTTTGGGCAAAAAACTCTTGCCATGACGGCATTCAGGTGATTGCTTCTATACACTGGTATACAGAAGTCACTTTGGAAAGGGCCTGGAAATGGATTTCAGCAAGGTTCTCGCATTCCTGAACGGCAAGAAGACCTACATCCTGGCGGGGGCCATGCTGGTTCTCGGGTGCGCGGAGGGCATGGGGTGGTTCAGTGTGCCGGAGTGGGTCTGGCCGATTGCGGCGGGGATGGGCCTGACCACGTTGCGGGCCGGGGTGACCGGGGTGGCGCAGTCGATCAAGACGAACGTGCCGACGACCACGACCAAGTAGGCTCACCATGAAAACCATCGGGTCCATCATAGCGACGGCGTTGGTGTTGGGCCTGGCGGTGTGGAGGTGGTATGCCGCACGCGACGAGAAACGAGAGCGGGACGAGAAGGAGCGGAATGAGGCGATTCATCAGGCTGCTCATTCTGACGACGATAGCGATGTCAGCGGCATCCTGCGCCCGTAGCTACCTGGACGTGGGGCCGGTGTTCGTGACCAGTGACCCGAACGACATCGACATGCACTACGTTGTCGCCGGCTCCCTTATCATCGACCCGAACGATCCCGGCAATTCCCTGCGGGTGGGCAAGGACGGGCGATTCATCAGCAACAAGTTCTTCAAGTACCTGCTCCAGAGGGCGGCGAAGTGATTGCGTGGTCGATCCACAAGCAGTTCGTGCATCCACGTCCAGTGAAGGAGCCGGTGCTTCTCGGGTACGGCAGGTTGGCCGGTGGCGAGCCGTTGTTCCTGCCGGCCGAGGATGCGGCGGAGTGGGATAGCGACGATGCGTGGATGGACCTGGACGCCTGGCGTCGATGGGTGGGCGGGACCTTGACGGACCACGTGACTGAACTACTGACAGAGGCGGAATTTGACGGTGGGTCTTCGTCGGCGGCCCGGACGGTCGGTGCCGCTGCTCCGCGGCTAACTGCCGGATCAAGGAAGTCTGCATGGGCAGATAAAGTCCAAGAGCCGTCCGGGCACTTTTAGGCAAGGGAAACCTTATGGCGAATCAGGAATCGACAGTCGAGTCTGTGCATCCCATTTACAGTGCCATGTTGCCGACGTGGGAGTTGGTAGACGACCTGATGGGCGGCACGGCGGCGATGAAGGCGGCGGGAGAGAAGTGGTTGCCGCGAGAAGAAGGCGAGACGGTCAAGGCGTATGAGGCGAGGCTGTCAAGGTCCGTGCTGTACAACGGGTACAAGAAGACGGTGCTGGGGCTGTCGCGGCGTCCGTTTGCTCGCAACGTGAACATTGTGGGGGACTTGCCCGAGAAGCTGGCGGGGATGCCCAATGCAGTCGACGATCAGGGGCGGAGCCTCAATTCGTTTGCCAGGGAAGTGCTCAAAGTCGGGATCAACCGGGGGCTGTGTCATATCCTGGTAGACTATCCGCCGAATGAGGCGGGGAGCCTGGGAGAGGAGCGCCAGCTTGGACTTCGGCCGAGATTCGTGTTGGTCGATCCCGTTGCGCTCATCAACTGGCAGACGGAAGAGGTGGGCGGAGAGACGCGGCTGACGCAAATACGGATCAGCGAGTCGGTGTATCGGTCGAGCGGCCAGTGGGACGCCAAGGCGGTGCGCCGCATTCGGGTGATCGGGCTGGACGCCTTCCAGGTGTACGAGCAGACAGAGAAGGGGGATTGGTACGTCGTCCAAGAGGGCGCGATGACGCTCGGGAAGATCGCCCTGGTGACTCTGTATATCAACCCGACGGGGTTCATGAGTGCGTCCCCGGCAATGGACGACCTGGCGTACATGAATCTGGCGCACTACCAGAGCCAGAGCGACCACCGGAACAACCTGCGGTTCGCGCGTTCGGGCGTCATTTTCCTCAAGGGGCTCACGGCGAAGGAGATGGAGGGGAAGATCGTGTGGGGGGTGAACCACGCGGTCAAGACCACGAACGCCAACGCTGACATGAAGATGGTCGAGCACAGCGGCAACGCGGTCCAGGCGGGGGAGAACGAGCTGCGCCACCTCGAAGAGCAGATGGAGGCGGTGGGTATGGGGCCGTTGACCGTTCGGTCGTGGGGCAACGAAACGGCGATGGGCAAGGCGATTGACGAGGGCAAAGGGCAGTGCGATCTGCAATCGTGGGTGCGGGATGAAGAGGTTGTGCTGGGCAACGCGTTTGCGTTGGCGGCGGAATGGACCGGCGAGACGCTGGCGGAAGACTTCAAGGTGGACATCTATGACGACTTCGGATTGCTGCCGCGATCGGCGCAGGACCTGGACAATCTCCAGAAGCTCCGAGACCGGGGCGATCTGTCCAGACGAACGATTCTGGAGGGTGTCAAGCTGCGTGGCCTTCTGCCGGAGAACCACGACATCGACGAGGAATTGGCTCGGATCGAGGAAGAGGGGCCGGACCTGGGCATGATCGGGAGGGAAGAGCCGGAACCGGAGCCGGAAGAAGAGAGGGAGTAATCGGCGACACACGGCGGGAGGCTGAGCATTGGACTACGAAGGCGGCGGGTTGCTTGAAGCGTTGGGGATGAAGTTTGGGTGGTGTTGGTGCTGGTTCTACGGCACGTGGTTCTATCGGCCGCTGTACTGGCCGGTGGTGGTGACAAGGAAGGTTTCGCTGCCGGTGGTGGTGTTGAGGCGGCGGGGATTCTGGTCGGGCGTGCGGTCGTGGTCGCGCGGCCGGCATTGGGATCGAAGGTCCAGGTATGGAGAGCGGTAATGGGCGAAGCACGGAGCGAAGACGAAATCAAGGCGGCAAAAGCCTGGGTGCGGAAGCACAACCGCACGATGGCTGAACTGGGGTTTACGGCGGCGCGGAACGGACACGTCGCCATGGCGCACAATCTGGCGGGAACGATCCTGTTGAGTCGGCTGGATGCGGACCTGCTGCGTGCGAGGGCTGCCTGTGGGTCGGACGTGGCGTGAAAAGGACTGTTCGCAGTGCTGGCTTCACGAGGACCAGACGGGTCTGTGCCGCGCCGCACAGGGGCCAAAGTCGGGTCAGATCACGAAGGACACGGACACCTGTTGGCACCAGATCGACCTGGTGCCGGGCGGCAAGAGCTACGAGCAAGTCGTCGGGCTGCCGGATCGGGGACACAGGGTGGTACGACAACAGGAAGGGCACATGGACAAACCGTTGACGTGGCATGAGGCGTGGCGGGTGGTGATTCGCGAGATCGCCCGCGAGTTCGTGGCGCAACTGATCGAGCAGAAGGCCCTGGCCGAGGCCGACGCGGTCAAGCAAATCACCGCTCTACAGAGGGAACTGGGCGAGGCGAGGGGCCGTCTCGAAGAAGTGGAGGCCCGCATAGAGGGCAAGGCTCCGAAGATCGACCTGTCGCAGATTCCTACGGCGGGAACGTGCTGGACGTGCCAATGGTACAGCGGGAAGATTTGCCAGCGGGTCGGCTCGCCGCACCACGGCAAGCGAGTCAGTCCCCTGGACAAGTGCGAGCACTACACGTTCACGCCCAAGAAGAGGCGACTGGCGACCCTGGAGAAGGGGACCTCCCAGAAGCGACCGAGGGCGGTGTGCGACACCTGTGGAGGGGTGTTCGCCGTCAGCGGCAAGGGGCTGCATCCGCACGACGTCAACGGCGTGGTATTTGTGGCGGGCCGGGGGGACCGCAGCCGGCGGTGTCCGGGCAAGCCGAAGGGGGGCAAGGATGCCGGTTGATGTGTCGCAACTGAAGACGGTCAACGAGGTGGTCCGCGACCGGATCATCCGGCACGCCGTGCTGCTGGAGCAGTACAAGAGTGGCGAGGTGCGGAAGATCGTCTCGTTTTTCAACCGGAGTCTCGAGCCGGACCTGATGGACAAGCTCACCAAGTACGCGGGCAAGACGCTGACGGAGAACCGGCTGCGGATCATGCGGCAGAGCACCAAAGAGGTGCTGGCGGCGGCGTACTTGCGCATGAGGAAGGAACTGGAGCCGGACCTGATCGACTTGGGCAAGAGCCAGGGCAAGTGGGATGCGGCGGTGATCGAGAAGTCGCTGCCGGTGAAGATTGCCCTGACGACGTTGTCGGTGCCGACGATCAAGGAGATGGTCGTCAACCGGCCGATTGACGGCCGGCTGGTCCGGGAGTGGTTTGAAGAGCTTGGGCAGGCCCAGGCGATCAAGGTCAATCAGCAGATCATGATCGGCGTGGCGGAGGGCGAGGGGATTGACGAGATGGTGCGCCGGATTCGGGGGACGGCCAAGAATCGTTACCGCGATGGGATTCTGGCTCGATCCAGGCGAGAGATCGAATCGGTGGTGCGGACGAGCGTTTCCGGCGTGGTCAACAACGTTCGGCAGGCGACCTACCGGGCCAATGCCGATGTGGTCAAGGCGGTGCAATGGGTCAGTACGCTGGACTATCGCACGTGCGAGGTGTGTGCGGCCTACGATGGGCAGGTGTTCGGGTTGCACGATGGCCCACGGCCGCCGCAGCACTACGGGTGCCGCTGTACGACGGTGCCGGTATGCAAGTCGTGGAAGGAGTTGGGGTTTGGCTTCAAGGAGATGCCGGCGAGCGAGCGGGCGGCGATGAATGGGAGGGTGGCCGACAAGGTGACCTACGGCCAGTGGCTCAAGGGCCAGGGTCGCCAGACACAGGAGGTGGCGTTGGGCAAGCGCAAGGCCCAGTTGTTCCGATCGGGAAAGCTGGGAGTGCGGGATTTCGTGGACGACCGCGGGCGGATACTGACGCTCAAGGAACTGGAGGCGCTCGATTGACACGTATCCCTATCGTTGTGCGTGCGGTGGGCATGGTTTTGTGGACGTCGGTGAAGGCCGCGCGAACCGCTACCCGTGCCGAGGAAGAAAAAAAGTGATTTTGTACTTGCCTCTACGTAGAGGCATGTAGTAGTTTGCCGACGAATGGATTCATAGGGGACAGACATGAAGCTCAAGGCAGTATTGGCACAAAAGGATTTCGAAGCTCTCACAGGACCGGCAAAGGAGTTCTACGTGGAGTCCGATGGGCTCTACGTGCTGGACGTCGAAAGCGTGTCGGTGGACGGCAAGACATTCTCTTTGGAGGACACGGCCGGCCTGCGAAAAGTCCTGGCGGACCTCAAGGCGAAGAACCAGAAGAAGGCCGAACAACTGGCGGCGTTCGAGGGAGTGGACCCGGAAGAGGCCAAGGCGGCCATCGCCAAGGTGAAGGACCTGGAAGACCCCGAGAATCTTGACGACAAGGTCAAGCAGCAGGTCAAGGCGATCGAAGAGCAGTACGACACCAAGTACCGCAAGCAGATGGAGTCGCTCAAGGCGGAGAACGCCAAGCTGATGGGCGAGCGAGACAAGGCGATCCAGGCTCACGGACAGAGCCATCTGGTGTCGGAGGCACGCAAGGCGTTTGCCGCGCACAAGGTGCTTGCCGACTGGCAGGATGTCATGCTTGACAAGGTCCGGGCGTGTACCCGTGTCAAGCCGGACGGGCAGGGTGGCTTCAAGATCGATGTGGTGGACGCGGATGGAACGCCGCGGATCACGAACATGCAAAACTCCACCGACCTGATGGGTGTGGCGGAGTTGGTAGGCGAATTTAAGACGTCCCAGGCCCTCGCCGTCTGTTTTGAGGGAAGCAATGCCTCCGGGAGTGGGGCAGCCGGTCAGACGGGTCGGATGACGACGGGTGGTCGTCATGTGATTAGTGAGGCTGACGCCAGCAATGCGGTGAAGTATCGCGAGGCGAAGGAGCGGGCGCAGAAGGCTGGGGCGCAACTGGTAATCCAGTAGCGGGCGTCGAAACACATTGATGAGGGACCGAGGGCTTTGGTCCCGGTAGTTGGGCAAAGCGGGCCGCTTTTGCACCAAAAGCGTGTCTGCCGGGCCGGTAGACAGTCACAAACAGTCAACCAAACAGCTACGGGGAACAAAGATGGGAAATTCTCTCGGTTACTACCAGCCGTATTTCTATGCCAACGAGGCGCTGATCCAACTGGAGAAGGCTCTTGGCATGGGCATCCGGGTGCATCGTGGGTTCGATGAGGAACGTCGGGCCTTCAACAAAGGCGAGTACATCAACATTCGTAAGCCGAGCACGTTCACGGCGGACAATGCTCCCTCCACGGCGCAGGACCTCAAGACGGGCAGCGTCCAGATTCAACTGGCCTACTGGCGCGAGGTCAAGTTCAAGCTGACCGACAAGGAGCTTGCCCTGTCGGAAGAGACGCTGATTGCGGAGCACATCGCCCCGGCGGCGTACGCTCTGGCGTACGACGTGGACACCAAGCTGGCGGCGCTCTACAAGGACATCCCGTGGTACGTCGATCTGAACTCGACCATCGCGATCAACGACATCACGAATGTCTACCAGGTGCTGTTCGACAACGGCGTGCCGATGGGCAACCCGAACAACCTGCACTACATGATGGGCGGGGCGCTCCAGAATGGCTTCCAGCAGTTGACGGCCTTCAATCAATACCAGGGAGCCGGCCCGACGGGCGTGAACACGCAGTTGAGTGGCTCGCTGGGCATCAAGTTCGGGATGGAGTGCTTCGGCAACCAGAATGTCCAGAGCCATACGGCCGGGACGTGCGCCGACGCCACGGGCGCTATCAACAATTCGCCCGGCGGCTACGCTGCCGGTGCGACCGAGATCGCAATCAATGGGGTCACGGATGGCGGCGACTGGAAAGTCGGCGATTCGTTCGTGATCGCCGGCAACACCCAGCGCTACGCGGTGACCGAAGCTGTCACCTTCACCGGCGGGGCTGGCACGGTCAAGTTTACGCCGGCCTTGGTGGCGGCGGCCGCTCATGGGGCGGTCGTAACCGGCCGCGTGGACAGCCACACGGCGAACATGGCGTTCCATCGCAATGCGTTCGCTCTGGCGACGGCTCCGTTGAGTACGATGGGCAACGAGCTGGGGGCCAAGATCGCGACGGTCTACAACGAGAAGAACGGCCTGAGCCTGCGGAGTCGCATCTACTACGTGGGCAACAGTTCCGAGGTCCATGTGGCGCTGGACATTCTGTACGGCGTCAAAACGCTGGACCCGAACCTGGCGTGTCGTGCGTGCGGATAACCCGCCGTTCGAGTGAATTCACTGGCTATGGGGGCGCTGTGTCCCCATAGCCTTCATCGTTCTTCTGCAAGTCGAGACAAGGAGTTCTCAAATGGCAAGCATTCCCACGATTACCGTGTACGGCAAGAAGGGTGCCCTGATTATCAACGCCTGCGATCTGGAGGCGTGGAAGGCCAAGGGATACCGGACCACGCGCGAGCCCGAGCCCGAGCCCAAGAAGGTCGAGGCCCCCAAGGGCAAGTAGGGTCCATTGCTTCTGTCAGTCTATCCGCTTCGGTTATGCAAGGAGTTTGTGTCCATGAAACGTCTGGCTTTGGTTCTTGTGTTCATCCTGGCCGCCGCGGCGCTGGCGGCGACCGTTTCGTTCCCCTCTCGTCCTTCCGGTGGGGGTCCGATCACTCGAACGGCGGTGTGGTCGTTTGATGAGACGGACATCGGCGACATGAACGTGCCGTCCGATCCGATCTACGGCCACGTGCAGCGGATCGTGATTGAAGCCGAGGGGACGGAGGCGTCGTGGGACTTGGCGTTGACGGACCCGCACGGCGTCTCGCTGTTCTCGTTGACCGGCATTGCCACACCCTCCGACCCGAACAGCTACGCGATCAACTACAAGGCCGTGGACGGCAATGACTATCTGGGGGTGCCGGTGCATGGGCCGTTGACCGTAGAGCTTGCCAACGTGGCCAGCCATGGTGAGCTTCAAACCTTGACCATGTCGGCGGCGGCGACAAGCGGGACGTTCACGCTGAGTCTTGGTGACGAGACGACCACGGACCTGGCGTATGACGCTGCGACGGCGACGATCGAGGCGGCACTGGAGGCGCTGGAGGGAATCGGGACGGACGGCGTGACTGTCGGGGGCGGGACACTGGCGTCCGGGTCGGCGACGACGTTCACGTTCCGGGACACATTGCGAGATGTGGCCATGCTGGTGCCGGACTTCTCCGTCTTGGGTCGCACGGCGGAAGTGCAGACGCTTACCCTGGGCGCGGCGGCGACGGAGGGAACATACACGCTCACGTACGGCGGCGAGACCACGGAGGCCATCGCGTACAACGCCAATGCGGCCACGATCAAGGCGGCGTTGGAGGCTCTTGCGACCGTGGAGGAAAACGACATTGCCGTGGGCGGGACGGTCCCGAGTGGCGGAGGGCCGACCACGTTCACGTTCCTGGCCGGACTTGGGGACGTGGCGATGCTCGCGATTGACACCACGGAGTTGACCGGCCCGGAGACTGCCGAGTTTGCCGAGACGGTCAAGGGCGTCCTGGCGACCGGCACATTCGCGGAGACGACCGAATACGGTGCGGAACTGACGGACATCACGGTCACGGTGTATTACCTGGGCAATGGGAACTGATAATGTAGAGGTGAACTATGTCGTTACTACAGATCAGTCAGGCGTATCGGGGTGAAGGGACACTGTTGAGGCGGGTGGAGGGTGCGTGTCTCACGACGGCGGCCTACATCCGTATCGAAGACCCTGCGACGGAGAACCATGCGAACCGGCTCCTGTGGATGCAAGCCGTCCAAGCCGATGCCACGGCAGAGGCACGCAAGATGCTGCCGCGTGTCCTTGAGAATGGTGACATTTCAGGCAATACCGATGGTGTCGCTGATGACACGATCCAGTATGTCGTGGATGTCAACGTCAACGAATTTGCGACGGGAGAATAGAGATGGCAACGAACGCAATCCTCTCCAAGGCGGGGACGCCCGTCGTCTTCCAGGACGCCGATGGGGATGTGACGTTTACCCTAAAGGATGGTGTGGCGGCTGGCAACGGCCAGGTCTCCAACCAGTGGGATCGTGGAGCGGCCGCCAGGGCGACGACCTATCTCATGGATGCGGCGATCAAGTGGGCGGAAACCCCGACGCTTGGGGACGTCTGTCGCATCTATCTCAGCGACAGTGAGGCAACGGGGCGGGATCTGAGTTCGGATGGGGATGTGACGCCGGAAACGAAGTTCGACAACTTCCGGTTC
>Ga0209723_1002678_pt1 | contig 23250 bp, 17 predicted proteins | sample BiotimSIPDNA_2_FD_185750 | JGI IMG/M metagenome (GOLD analysis project Ga0209723, IMG submission 185750) | Anaerobic biogas reactor microbial communites from Washington, USA - Biogas_R2 time_0 SIP DNA (SPAdes) (version 2) | ecosystem: Engineered > Bioreactor > Anaerobic > Unclassified | place...
ATCCAGCAATGGTTTCATCGGTTGATTGCATTTCCGTTTCCAGTTCTTTCAGTTCAGTGGCAACAGCAGCAATGTCAATGGGTTCTTCCTCTTCAAAAGTGTCAACATACCTCGGAATGTTCAGGTTATAATCGTTCTCCCGTATTTCATCAAGACTGGCAACATAACTGTATTTGTCAATTGTGATGCGTTTTGCGTATGTATCCACTATCCTGTCAACATCCTCATCACGCAGGTAATTTTGTGTTTTCACCTTCTCAAAATACTGGCTGGCATCAATAAACAGAATATCTTCAGGATGTTCTCGGCACTTTTTAAACACCAGAATACAAGTTGGGATTGATGTTCCGTAGAAAATGTTTGCAGGAAGTCCGATAACTGCATCCAGATAGTTTTTCTCTTCTATCAGGTATTTTCTGATATGACCTTCAGCAGCACCCCTGAACAACACTCCATGTGGCATTACGACAGCCATAACACCATTCTCAGCCAGATGGTATATCATGTGCTGAATGAAGGCAAAGTCTGCTTTTGATGATGGTGCAAGTTTCCCATATTCGCTGAACCTGTCATCCGTCATAAACAAGGGACTGGCACTCCATTTTGCCGAAAATGGTGGATTTGCTACCACTGCCTCGGCATCCAGTTTGTCATGCTGCGGGTGTTCCAGTGTATCTTCCAGTTTAATGTCAAATCTGGTATGATGAACGTCATGCAGAATCATGTTCATTCGGCACAGGTTGTATGTAGTGCGGTTACGTTCCTGACCGTAAAACTTCAGCACGTCACAAATCCTGCCCAACCGAAGGATGAGAGAACCTGAACCGCATGTCGGGTCATATGCAGATTTAATTCGTGTTTTACCCAGTGTGACAATCCGTGCAAGTATTTTTGATGCCTGTTGCGGAGTATAAAATTCACCTGCCTTTTTACCTGCACCACTGGCAAACTGCCCGATTAAATACTCATACGCATCACCCAGTACATCAATCTTTGATTGTTCCAGTTGGAAATCTATTTTGTCAAGATGCGCCAGAACTTTTGCTATTACTTCATTTCGCTGTTCGGCAGTCCTGCCCAGTTTCGTACTGTTCAAATCCATATCCTCGAACAGGTGGTCGAAATCTTCTTCACTGGCAGTACCCATCGTACTGTTCTGTATGTTGATAAGGATTTTCTGAATGTCTTCAATTATGAAGGCATTTCCATGTTTACCATTACCGTTCCCACGTAAGGCAACCTGTCCGAACAATTCTGACGGTTTCAGGAAGTATCCCAGTTTTTCCAGTGATTCTTCTTTTATGGCTTCCAGATATTCCTGACCTTTGGCTGTATCTTCTGATATGTCCAGATATTTTATTTTGTCTTCCTTCAGTATGTCATTGGCATACAATTCCATCTTTTCCGACAGATATTTGTAAAAAATGAAGCCGAGAATGTAATCACGGAATTCATCGGCATCCATCTTACCACGCAGGGTGTTGGCTATATTCCAGAGTTGCTGGTTAAGTTGTCGTTTTTGGTCTTCGCTCATATTATGTTTATAGACTCAAATTAATAATCTCTCACTATTGTGCAGTTAATCACCCATCCTTGTATTTTCTGGATGGTATTAAACCGAACTGTTTTCGTTGATGTTCAAAGAATGAACATCAAAAATACTAATTGTATTTGAAAATAAGACTGTTGAAATATAAACAACTGATGCGTTGCTGTTTTAGGAAATCTTTCTGCTCCTGAGAACTGGATTATGGATGAACCACATTAATCAAGTAATCCTTTTTGGTTAAGTAACTGAATATAATCTTCCCTGCTGAGAGGGCAGTTAACCAAATCAATAAATTCATTTTTATCCAACTTGCATTGGAATGACATTTGTTTAATCAGGTGCTTATCAATATCCTTATTCCCATGACTGATTTTGGTTGACAGGACATATTTATCATCATAAAAGAAATCCACCCATTTATGGTCGGAACTCTTATTGATGGAATCAACAAATCCTTTTTTCTTGAGGTTTTTATATGTCTTTTTAGGGTCTAAAACGCTCATTTTTCTTCAATCCTGTCAATTATCTGAATGAGAATATTCTTAATAAGACGGTTATGATTTGTCAGTGAGTCATCATCCAATGTTTTTAATCTGTTGTAGATGAAATCAAATTCTTCAGTAAATGATTTTTCAGCATCGTCCTCGGTTAATCCTGTGCCTATAATTCCAAGCATTTCAGACTGGATTACGTAATAATCATCTTCCTTTTCGAAAAGGCAGCGAAGAGGGTATTTTAATATGTAGTTTTTTGTTTCGGTCACAATAACATCAGGAGCATATTCCAATGAAAATTTTTTGCCAGAATAAATATCAATTATTTTACGGGTAATTTTCCCATCACGTTTTGAAATTTTAATCTTACCAACTGCCTCATCCGTTTCTGAAACGGCTTCTGCAACATCTTTTATTTCTGATATTAATTCTTTTTTAACTGCTGGCTTAAATCGATTAATTTTATAGATGGGAGTTATTTTTTCATTAACCTCATCATATTCAACAAAACTTACTGGTGCAGTACCAAAACTATTTACAAACGAATACAGATTCTCAACAATCGGATTACGCTTTACGGGTTCAGGATATAATTCGATTATTCTACCATAATCCCCTTCATCTGAAACTTCAACAAGTTTTTCTAATTTATCATTGACCGTATTCCTATGTAACTGCCAATTAATTCCTGTTTTGTTTTCGGAACGGGGAGAATAAGCAAATTTCGGTACGGCACTTCCCTTGGTGAAGCCAACCAATTCGATTTTGAAATTATTAAGGTCGATGGATTCCTTTGTTGGCAAATCATATTTTGCCAATGTAAACACCAGTTCCTGTAAATCCTGAGCAAGTTTTACCAGAACATCGATTGGCAAAGAGTTATACTTACCCAACTCTCCACCAATTTCAATAAAAGCACCGCTATTTAAATCGATTTTCACTAATCAAATATACATACAAACGAAATTCAAAGAAAGGTTCTTATATGATAATATCAAATTCAGGCTATTTTTTCTACCACTTTTTCTACTACAAAGAAAAATGCCGCTGTATTTTATTGATTTACAACGGTCTTTTAACTTAATCAGTCGGGATGAGAAGATTGCTCGTCTTCCCCTTGGTCAGACTCGCGGACTTCCATTGGGTGACCCAAAAGAAAAAGCCTTTCTCCGCCAATTGGCGGAGAAAGGCTTTTTCTTTTGTCGGGGTGAGAAGACTCGAACTTCCGACCTCCACGTCCCGAACGTGGCGCGCTAGCCAACTGTGCTACACCCCGGAAAGCTTTCCCTTTAGGTTGACAAAAATAATAAATTCTGTGATATATTTGTTGTGAATTATACTAAACCCTAATGATCATCCATCTCCATTTCCATAGAAGAACAACCGGCGTGTCACGTAGCATAGAAAATTTAATGCCCTGCCTCAGAAAACATACTGACGCCGCTGTCCTGGGATATGGTATCAATACACAAAAAATTAAACTCCTCCCCTTCCTTAAAAAAATTGCCGCCGGAAAAATAAAAATAATCCATACCCATAGGGTCAACGAAATAATTTTTGCTCTTGCCCTCCGCTTATTCGGGGCAAAATTCAAACTGTTCTTTACAAGACATTCAGAAAACAAACCCGCCCGGTTCACCCGCTTCCTGATGAAAAAAGCTGATGTCCTCGTGAGCCTCAGCCAGGAAATGTCAAAAAAACTGCCTTCCGGAAATGTCATTATACCTCACGGTGTTAATACCGATATCTTTGATATAAGTGCTAAAAAAAACCTGAATGGTATACCTCAGGAAAAACTGATTACTGTTATAGGAAGAATCCGTCCGGCTAAAGGACAACTGGTAGCTATGAAAGCTTCAGCACCGGTGTTAAAAAACAATCCAGACTGGGGTATCGTTTTTGTCGGTAAATGCGACGACAACAAATACGCAGAAAAAATTCTTTCTGTAGCAGAGACTTATGGAATAGCCCGGAGTGTTCATCTGATACCGGAAACAAAAGATATAAAGTCTTTCTATGATGCAAGCGATATCATAGTTATTGCTTCAACCAGCGAAGGCTTTTCTCTCGTATGCCTTGAAGCTATGGCCTGCGGGAAAATAACCGTGGCTACTGATAAAACAGGGATCCATTCACAGGTTATAAAACACGGAGAAAATGGTTTTCTCTTTCCTGTAAATGACACAAAACAACTGGAAATATTATTATCTGACCTGGTTAGTGGAAAAGTGACTCCCGACACCGAGAAAATACGTAATACCGTAGTCCAGGACTGGAGTATCGGCAAGGCAGCCTCAGAACTGTATAAGCTCTATGAGAACTCCCTGCAGGAATGACATTTAAGTATTCTCCTCTCAATGAGTTCTATACAAGTACCCGGGTTTCGTTTTAACCAGAAGTCATCAGGCTCTGCTAATACGGATCCACATCAATAGCAATCCGCATAGCTCCCGCCCCTTTTTGTTTTTCCAGGTTTCCGACAGCTTCCCGGACCATACTCCTTACTTTCTGAAGAGATTTTCCCTTTTCAATCTTGATAAGAATAGTTTTGATATACCATAACTGTATCTGCGATATAACAGGATATTCCGGACCAAGAACCCTTTTTCCGAACATCTGCCGGAGTTCATTTCCCAGGAAGTCGGCAAATATATTCAGATCGGCCCTGTTTTTATGTTTCAGGTTTATTCTTATCAGCCTGCTGAAAGGAGGATAACCGAAAACCATCCTCTCTTCTTTCTGTATGTTGTACATACCCCTGTAATCATGTCTGAGCATCAGACGTATGATACGGTTATCAGGATCAGCCGTCTGGATAACCACCTTCCCCTCTTTCTGTCTTCTCCCGGCTCTGCCACTGACCTGCTCCATCAACTGAAAACTTCTCTCATAAGCTCTGAAATCGGGAAAGTTAAGCAGGTTATCAGCATTCAGAATACCCACTACTGTCAGATTCTCAAAATCGAGACCTTTGGAGATCATCTGGGTACCTATCAGAATGTCAATTCTCTGCTCTTCAAAAGCCCTGATGATCCTGGCAAAAGAATTTCCCGACCTTGTACTGTCCTGATCCATCCTTTCCACACGTGCTGAAGGGAATATGATCTTTATCTCATCTTCAATCTTCTGTGTACCGTAACCCCTGGTTACCAGCCCGGTATTACCACAGTTCTCACATCGTGAAGGCAGATCGGAAGTATATCCGCAGTAATGACATACCAGACGAGGGGGATTTTTGTGGTATGTCATTTTTACCGCACATTGTTTGCATACAGGTATCCATCCGCATTCCGGACATTCGATATAAGGAGAGAAACCCCTTCTGTTACGGAAGAGTATCACCTGCTCTTTTTTCAAAAGAGCCTGATCAATAGCATTAAGCAATTCGGGAGTGAAATGAGAGACCATCAGCTTTTTTCTGTATGCTTCCCGGGTATTAGCCAGGACTATTACAGGAAGCTTTATATTTCCATAACGCTCCTTTATCTCAACGAGACCATATTTCCCGGTCAAAGCATTATGATAGCTCTCAACAGAAGGAGTGGCGGAGCCCAGTATGGTCCTGGCCCTGTGTATACCTGCCAGTATGATGGCTGAATCGCGGGCATTATACCGTGGTACGGGGTCATGTTGCTTATATGAATTCTCATGTTCCTCATCGACTATTATAAGTCCAAGATCACTGAAAGGGAGGAATATTGATGAACGGACTCCGAGAATAAGTCTGTAGCCTGTTGCCGGATCGTTATCTGCCACACGTTTCCATATCTCTGCTTTTACCTGATCACTGAAACGCGAATGATATATTCCGGTAACAGAACCGAAATGTTTCTGGAGCCTGATAATTATCTGAGCTGTAAGAGCAATCTCAGGGAGAAGATAAAGGACCTGCCTGCCTTTCTTTAGCTGCTCCTCTATCATGTGAATATATATCTCTGTCTTACCACTGGAAGTTACTCCGTGCAATAAGACCACATCCTTCTCCCTAAAAATATTACCTATGGAATTATATGCTGCAGTCTGACTTTCCGTTAGTTTTTTCAGGGGCTCAACCTTCCCTCCCGGATCTTTCAACCGGCCCACTTCCAGATAAATAAGTTTTAAAATACCTTTTTTCACCAGTCCGTTAATATGGGAAAATGAAGAACCTGTATTTTTCAGGAGAAGATTTTTCCTCAATGGCTTTACAGCATTTCCCGGAGTGTACCCGCTAAGATAAAGATATGAGGCCAGTATCTCTGCCTGCCTGGGAGCCCTGCCCAGCTTATCCATTATTTCATTCAACTCCCTGTCGGAGTAAGGTAAAGCCAGCTCAACAAAAATGTCTTCCTTCGGACGGTATCTCTCATTAATAGGAGATGCCGTATCGCCGTGGGGAAAAAGAGCAGGAGGTACGGCAGCTTTCATCACCTCCCCTTCACTGCACATATAATAATCTGCCAGCCATTGCCACAGCTTCATCTGCCTGCTGTTGACAGCCGGCTCTGAACCGCAGACCTTAATAATGGGGCGTATGTTTTCGATATCGGGTTTTTCCTCGTATACCCTTGCAACAATCCCGGAATATACTTTCATATTGCCAAGCTGCACCAGGACTTTAACTCCGGGCTGCACAACATCTTTAAGCTCCTGCGGTATAGAATAAGTTAAACTTCCCTTTATTGCCAGGGGCAGAATAATATCAGCAAAAGTGTAATCCATGTATTATTTTCTGTATACAAAGATAACAGGAATGATGGCTCAGGAGTCAGTCGGCTTTGATGAATGAAGACATAACAGTGAGAAGATGTTCTTTGCGGATGGGTTTGATAAGACAGGCATCACACCCCGCTTCAAGGATAATATCTTTATCATCCTCAAATACAAAAGCTGTCTGGGCAATTATAGGCAGATCCTTTCTTATGGAACGAATACATTTCGCAGCATCAATACCATTCATTTCAGGCATCTGCATATCAAGAAGTACCACATCAATATCAGGTGTATCAGTTATTATCTCAATAGCTTCTTTCCCTGAACGGGCTGTAAGTATTCTGACGCCGGTATCGAGAAGAGTTCTGTTTAAATAAGTAAGGACATCTTTATTATCATCAACGAGAAGACATTTTTTCGAACTCCAGTCTAGTTGCTCCGGTGACTGGTCAGTAAATACCCCACGGTTTTTTGCTTTTGTACTTCCTGCCGCACGGTATGGAATGGAAAAACTGAATTCTGAGCCTATACCTTTTTCCGATTCAACAAAAATAGTACCTCCCATCCTTTCTATCACTTCTTTGGCCAGTGTCAGTCCGATGCCAAGACCTTCGAAGGGCCGGTGATGACCATCAATCTCCTGCCTGAACTCTTCAAAAATACGGGCAAGGTTCTCCTTGCTGATCCCTATTCCCGTATCTTTTATTCGGAAGATAAGTCTGGCTTCCTCTTTACAGAAAGACAATTCAATTGATCCGTCAAGAGTGAATTTAATGGCATTATCCATAAGATGACTCAGAACTCTCTTAAGCCATATCTTATCAGTGAATATGATATCTGAAATCTCTCCGAAATGGTTCCTGACATTCAGTGTTATGGATTTATCGCTTCTTTTTATTATCTGTCTGGATTCTTCTATCACTTCATTCACTATCTCACTAACTGAAATCTCTTCATAAGTGATCTCAATTTGTGAACTCTCCAAACGTGAAAGATCAATGATATCTCCAATTATCTGAAGGAGTTTCTCACTATTGTAATTTATCTGCTCAATATATTCTTCTTTCACTTCCTGAGTGATATCATTCGCCAACAAAAGATTTGAGAACCCCACCACACTGTTCAGAGGTGTTCTTATCTCATGAGAAATATTTGCCAGGAAACTCGATTTAAGACGACTGCTGGTTTCAGCTTCTATGTTTGCTTTGACCAGGTCTTCATTTATCTTTTTTAGTTTTGTGATATCCCTTGCTATAGTCATCGTTCCCAGTAAAACTCCGGTATCATCTTTTACCTGAACAGCTTTAATGGAAAAATCCATATAATGCCCGTCCCTGTGTTTTATCCTTATCTCACATTCATACTGACCTTTATTCTTAAGACCTGTCATTATCTTATCGATGGAATCCCTGTCATCAGGATGTAAAAACGAACAATATTCACGGTAATTAAACGATTCTCTGTCATATCCAATGTTGGAAAAAAAGGCCTGATTTGCATATCTCAGTTTTCCCTCAACGTCGAAAAAAGAAAGGCCGTCATCGGCTGCCTGAAACAACATCCCGTATAACTTATCTGTTTCAGAGTATTTATGCATTATTGCCTCTTTCTGTTCCTTTATCTCCCTGTTGGCTATCTTCAACTCATCGTTTATCTTTTTTATCTCTTCGTTTTTTCTTACGAGTTTCCCGTTTATTTTTTTCAGTCTTAATGCGCAGAAGATAATAATCCCTGAAATAAGCAACACAGAACTGAAGACGAAGGAATAGATACCAGGCAGAGTTCCGGTAAAAGCTATTTTATCAACCGGATTTGCAAAAGCGGAAGTAAAATGACCGGCAGTTCCATATACCTGGAAAGAGACCGGAAAGAAAGCAATCATAGCAATATTATACAGATGATATTTGCCGGATTTCTTGAATATCCTGTTCAGTAGACCCCTCATAACCCAACCTGATAATCCAAATAGACAAGTTTTTTTTACACAAAAAATATGGTGCAAATATAATTATTCAAATTATCTTTTATCTCTATTTCTTGACAAAAAGTATTAAATTGCAGGCCCGTATAAGTTAACCAAACCAGAATACACAGATGACAGATATAAGAACATACACAGGCAGCAGAAGATATAGCAATGATGAAATAACTGTTTACTGGAAACCCGCAGCATGCGTTCACGCCACACATTGTTACAAGGAGTTGATTGAGGTTTTTAATCCGGATAAGCGACCATGGGTTAACATGAAAGGAGCTCCGACAGACGAGATAATAGAAGTTGTTGATATGTGTCCTACAGAGGCTCTTACATGGAAATGGAATGATGAAGAAAAGAATAAGAGTGTTGGTCCGGAACATACCAACCATGTTAAATTCCGCAGGCCGGAACTGCTGCAGGATGATGTCACTGATGCTTCAACAAGGCCTGTAATGGTAAAGGTATATGTTGACGGACCCGTCGTAATAAAGGGTGATTTTACTCTTGTGGAGCAAGGGAACAGAAAAGAGATGAAAGGAGCTACTCTCTCCATTTGCCGTTGCGGAATAAGTGAACGTATGCCAATATGTGACGGATCTCATATTAAATCAGGATTTAACGGATAATACTTTTCGGTTATGGAAGAAAAGACAAACAAGAAAAAAGAAACTGTTGTTGAAATAATAGAAAACGGCCCCCTGGTCATTACCGGGAATTTTATATTTGCAGACTTAAAAAGAAATACTGAGGAAACAGCTGATGAAGTAAGGATTTGCAGGTGTGGAAGATCAAAGAATATGCCTTTTTGCGATAACGCACACGAAGAAGAATAAGTCAAACTTCTTGTAATACTTCACTTATTCTCTCTGCTGCTTCACTGAACGATACAGCAGAATAAACCAAAAGCCCTGATTTGTCTATTATATGTCTGGCTTCTTCGGCATTTGTTCCCTGAAGTCTTACTATAACGGGTATTTTTACTTCTCTAATTGATTTATATGCCTCAACTACTCCATTGGCCACTCTGTCGCAGCGCACAATACCTCCGAAGATATTTATCAGAATAGCTTTCACAGACGGATCTCTCATAATAATTCTGAATCCTGCCTCCACCGTTTCTGCACTGGCAGTCCCTCCTACATCAAGAAAATTGGCAGGAGATCCTCCTGACAGTTTTATGAGATCCATTGTGGCCATAGCCAGCCCTGCCCCATTAACCATACATCCCACATTACCATCCAGTTTAATAAAATTCAGATTATACCTGCCGGCTTCTAATTCTGCGGGATCTTCTTCATTAATATCCCGCATCTCCATTAGTTCCGGATGTCTGTAAAGAGCATTGTCATCTATTACTATCTTGCAGTCGACTGCCAGTATTTTGTTATCACTTGTCTTGAGTACAGGATTTATCTCAAGCAACTGGGCATCATAAGCCCTGAATGTATCCCATAGCGACCTGAGAAAGGTCTGCATGTTCTTAAAAGCTTCACCTGACAGCCCAAGATTGAATGATATATTCCTGCATTGGAAAGGCCGGAGCCCTGCCACGGGTTCAATAAATTCAGTGTAGACTCTTTCCGGAGTCTTCTCCGCTACCTCTTCAATGGATATCCCCCCGTTAGGAGAATACATAATTATATATTTCTCCCTGTTACGATCAGGCAGAATACTGATGTAAAATTCTTTTATTTCTGTTTCACCCTGATAATAAACATCGCGGGCAACCAATACTTTGGTGACCTTTTTTCCCGCCGGGCCTGTCTGGGGAGTGACAAGCTGCATCCCTATCATCTCCGAAGCCAGTTGACTCACTTCCTTAACCGAACCTGCAAGCTTCACTCCTCCTCCTTTACCTCTGCCTCCTGCATGTATTTGTGCTTTTATGACGAATAGTTTTGCTCCATACTCTTCTCTGAGCTTTTGTGCTGCAAAAACAGCCTGCTCTGCCGTCTCTGCGACAAAGCCTTCCTGTATAGCTGCACCGTGCGAACTAAGTAGTGATTTACCCTGGTATTCGTGAATATTCATTGTTACATTAAATAGATTAATCCGGTCTGAATTATTCTGAATATTAACACTGTTAATACAAAATAAAAAGATTAAAAGGATTTTTTAGCTATTTTAGTATAAAAAAGAATGCGTAAGCTAAAAAATAGTGAACTAAACAGGAAAAGTATCGGACAATATCGGGAATCGGATAAATCGCCTTTTGTCATTGTGCTCGATAATGTCAGAAGCAACAGTAATGTAGGATCTGTTTTCAGGACTGCTGACGCTTTTCTGGTGGAAAAGATCTTTTTATGTGGTATCACCGGCACCCCGCCTCATAAAGAGATCCGCAAGACTGCTCTTGGTGCAACTGAATCAGTTGAGTGGGTATATTACAAGACAACATACGAAGCTATACAGAATCTTAAGGAACAGGGTTATGTTATTACGGGTGTGGAACAGGCTGACAGATCAGTATCCCTGAATGATTTTAAGGTTCTCTCAGGATCGCGCTATGCGCTTGTTTTTGGGCATGAGGTAAATGGTGTCGATCAGAAGATCATTGATTTATGTGATTATGTCGTTGAGATACCCCAGTTTGGGACCAAACATTCTTTTAACATAGCAGTGAGTGCAGGGATAGTGTTATGGGAGTTGAACAGAAAAATTAATAGAGTCAATCTATAAGATATAAAGAATACTGAAAATAAGCATATTAAAAAAGGGTGCCTTTTGAGACACCCTTTTTTCCTGTTTTGTGCGAAAGACACCCAAAATAAATTTTATATAATTATTCCCGGAATTTAATGCTGTGCAAAACATTGATTCTTTTTTTCCATGACACCGGAGGTGTCAACACCCAGTAGCCCGGGTTCCACCCCGGGAAAGGTGCATCACATCATAACAACAACCCTGGAAGGGTTGACTTCAAAATGACATCCTGACTGACGGTAGCTTTCCCTCGGTTGAAAAAGTTGAAAAAGTTGAAAAAGTTGAAGAAGTTGAAGAAGTTGAAGAAAGGGGGTTGAAACGGTTTTATTGTCACTGCCCTGGTGGAACCTGTACTATTGGAAGTCCAGCCCTCCGGGCTGAAGAACTTTCTGTGCTGTTTTGTGCGAAAGACACCCATATTTACAGGAAAAAATTACCCTTTTATTTATAAATCAATTGGTTGGCATTTTGGAGGCCTAAAAACCGCACAAAACAGGAGGAATACTGAAAATAAGCATATTAAAAAAGGGTGCCGTTTAAGACACCCTTTTTTTATTCTTTATTTGTAGTTTTTATTGTACCAGTGCTTTGAAAGCATCATCTTCCCAGAATTTGGAAAGGACGATATCTGTTTTTGCATAATCTTTCCAGCTTGAATCAAATCCAATAGCTTCACGCAGTCCTGCCAGCATATAATTTTTATCGTCAAGACGTGCTCCTACAACAGCTTTCAGGTAACCCGGTTTGCCGGTGGTACATTTAGGGGTAAAACCGTCAAGAGTGGCTTTTGCCCTATTGATATCACCTTTAAGGTATTGTGCCAGTGCTGTATTGAAACAAGGAACAGTACCGAAATAATTTGCAGCAGCATCATATTCTCCTTTGGTAATAGCTATCATACCAAGACCACATTTTGAATCGGTTGTCTGGGCTGACATGGAGTTGAACAGATCTTCAGCTTTCTCCAGTTCACCGCTTACCAGTGAGCAGAAGGCAAGATTACTCTTGACAAAATCATTATTTTCTACAGAGCGGGCTCTTTCCAGGGCAGTAATAGCCTCATCTGTCTTACCCTGTGCCATCAGGACTACTCCTATATTGTTTGCAGCGCGGACGTCAGAAGGGTTAGCAGCAAAGGCAGCTCTGAAGAATGACAGTTGATCATTAAGGTCTTCTGTTAGAGTGGCAGCATAAAGCATTTCTTCAAGGCTCAATACAGAAGGATCTGATTTGGCCTGTGAAATTATCTGTTCATCGGTACGGCCTATCTTATCAACATTAACTATCATTGTAGATCTTCTGAGTTTTGGAAGGATATCTGTTTTGAGAGCTTCAAAAGCTGATGACATGTTTCTGATCTCTCTTTCCCGTACTTCAGGATCGGAATACATTGAAAGTACTCTGAGAATAAGATCTTTATCGGGTATGTTGGAGTTTTCAACTTCTTCCTTAAAGCCTTCCCAGTCTTCTGCTGTTGTCTTTGAATCAAAGAAATCTTCAATACTTACAGATTCAACATTTCTGAACTCTCTTTTAATAAACTGGTCGGCTGAAGAACCTCTATTTCCTGAAAGTTTCTCATTGAAATCAAATTTACCGTCAGGAGATGCATAGGAACTTATTGTTGTAACCTTAAAAACACGGTCAGGGTCAGCTTCAACACTCTCAATATATTCCCTGAGTTTGGCAATATCTTCAGCTCTCAGTTCTGATGATCTGATATCAGACCTGTTAATGACATAATTAATATCGGCTTTCTGTGACTCGGGAGTTATTCTTTCGAAGGCATCCGCCATGCTGACAGGGCGTACATGTTTATGTACCAGTGTTGATGTGGCAATAACACCATCAGCCAACTTCACCGGCTCGAAATCCAGACTTTTAGCACCTCTTTCTGCGCTGATTCTCAACATCAGTTCCGACACTTTCATATCTTCATTATAAGGTACAGAACCGGTATAGGTAAAATTGCCACCGGTATAGGTAATAACCTGATTATTGGCCATCACTTTTTCTCCCTGAAGAACCTGTACTTTCTCAAAAGCACTTTCTCCTCCGGCATATGTCAGAACCGGTGTAGCTGTAAGGGTGGTTTTCTTGTCGAAATATTTTTCAGGAAAATTCCCTTTAATTGTAACATCGACAAGGCCTGCGTGACTCTCAAGAACTTCGGGAGTGACCTCATATTGTATCAGGTCGGCGTTTTTTTTCATCTTATTCAGACCGCTACAACCAGACATCAAAGTTGCGGCCAGGATCAGGATAAAATAGCTTTTGAATTTTTTCATAACGATAAAGAGTTATTTGTTTAAGATCTTCATTTGTAGATAATAATTGAACAATATACAAAAATATATGCAAATCTAAAAAAAATACTTTGAGTAACAGTCAAATCAGCGAAAATATTTACGAAATCAATCTGTTCAATCTGCAGTGTATTTCCATTATAAAATGGCATCTCCGGTCTTTTCGCAAACATTTTCCTGCGGGATGTATTATATTCTTCCTGCTTCTGAACAAAAAGTACCGGCAATCATCTTTTCAACCAAACAAGAAAGACCATACCTGTTTTTTTATAAAATGTCAGGGATGGCCTTTTCAGATATTATTTATGTTATACTGCTACCGGTTTACATGACAGTAGATTTTCTATCTTCAGGCACTCAGCACTGAATTCTCCGGTTGATCTTTCGGAGGACGTGGCAACAGGACCTTTCTTGAAAGCTTAAGTTTTCCGGTCTTGGGATCAATACCAATTAGTTTAACTTCAATTTCATCTCCTTCCTTAAGCACTTCATCAACACTTTTCAGTTTCGTCCAGCTTATCTCTGATATATGAAGCAGTCCGTCCTTATTGGGAAGTATCTCAACAAAAGCTCCAAACTGAACTATAGTTTTTACTTTACCCTTATATACCATTCCTATCTCAGGAACAGCAACTATTTTCTTAATCCATTCGAGAGCAGCTGTAATAACTTCCTTATTTTCTCCAAACACATTAACATCGCCACGGCCGTTAATTTCTTCAACTATTATTGTAGCACCTGTCTCTCTTTGGATCTCCTGAATTACTTTTCCACCTGGTCCGATAAGTGCTCCTATCATATCTTTCGGTATTGACAGCATCTCTATTCTTGGTGCATGGGGCTTCAACTCCGGACGAGGTTCTTTGATCACACTGGTCATTATGTCAAGGATATGCATTCTTCCGGCCTTCGCCTGTTCTAGTGCTTTGGCAAGTATCTCGAATGACAGTCCTTCAACTTTTATATCCATCTGTGTAGCTGTTATACCGTCGCGGGTACCTGTAACCTTAAAATCCATATCTCCCAGATGATCTTCATCACCAAGGATATCGGAAAGAACTGCATATTTTCCTGAGTCGGTATCGGTGATCAATCCCATAGCGATACCTGATACCGGTTTGCGAAGTTTGATTCCTGCATCCATAAGAGCCAGGGTTCCGGCACATACTGTTGCCATAGATGAAGATCCGTTCGATTCAAGAATATCTGATACAATTCTTATGGCATAGGGATTCTCCTCATCAGGCGGCATCAGGTTTTTGAGTGCCCGGTGAGCAAGGTTACCATGACCTATTTCTCTTCGGCTGACACCACGGGCAGGCCGTGCGTCGCCAGTAGAGAAAGGCGGGAAATTATAATGAAGTGTGAATTTTTCTGTTCCCTGGTTCAAGACGTCATCAATGATTTTCTCATCAAGCTTTGTCCCCAGAGTGACAGTAGTAAGAGATTGTGTCTCTCCTCTGGTAAAAAGTGCCGAACCATGTGTTGCAGGAAGGGGGTCGATTTCACATTCTATGGGACGTATTTCATCGGTCTTCCTTCCATCAAGACGTATTTGTTCATCAAGGACGAGACGCCTGGAGGCTTCTTTCACCACATCCTGATAGTAACTTTTTACCAGAGTCTCATTTACTTCATCTTCTTCACTGTATTGAGACAGGAAACCGGTAAGGATATTCTCAAAATTTTCATCCCTGATATGCTTATTTGCAGTTGATGATCTGGCAGCCTCATAACACTTGTCATATGTTTCCGCCCATACTTTCTTTTTCAGTTCTTCATCCTTGATCCCATGATCATATTCTCTTTTGACTGTTGTCCCTGTTTCTTCTGCAAATTCCATCTGTGCCTTACAGTGTTTCTTTATCTCTTCATGAGCGACTTTAATGGCTTCCAGCATCTCGGCTTCACTGACCTCTTTCATTTCACCTTCCACCATCAGTATGTTGTCATAGGTAGCTCCAACCATAAGGTCTATGTCTGCATCATCCAGCTGTGTCGCTGTAGGATTGACAATAAGCTTATTATTTACCCTGGCTACTCTTACCTCTGAAATGGGCCCGTTAAAAGGTATATCAGAGACTGCCAGTGCTGCAGAGGCAGCAAGACCTGCAAGAGCATCCGGTATAATATCAGTATCTGCCGAGATTAAATTAATCGTAACGAAAGTCTCAGCATGAAAATCATCAGGAAAAAGAGGACGTAATGCCCTGTCTACCAACCTCGAGATAAGTATCTCGTAATCGGAAGGCCTGGCTTCTCTCTTGAGAAAACCTCCGGGTATCCTTCCCGATGATGCATATTTTTCTTTGTATTCTACTGACAGAGGCATGAAATCAACATCTTCTTTCGCCTCTTTGGCAGCAACAACAGTGGCAAGCAACATTGTTTTTCCCATTCTTAACAACACAGCACCGTCTGCCTGTCTGGCCAGCTTGCCTGTCTGTAATATTATCTGTCTCCCGTCTCCGAGATCAATAATTTTCTCTTTTACTTTGAACATTCTTTGTATATATAAAATAGTGATTGTTGAAATTACTCAATACAAAAATAGTATGAAAAAAGGCAATTCAAAATTGCCTTTCATCTAAAATTTATTTACGTAATTTCAACGCTTTGATGATTTCGCGATATCGCTCTATATCTTTATCTTTCAGGTAATCCAGAAGCCTCCTGCGTTTCCCTACCAACTTGATAAGTGCCTGCTGAGTACTAAAATCCTTCTTATTCTTCTTCAGATGTTCTGTAAGATGACTTATCCTGTAGGAAAAAAGCGCTATCTGCCCTTCAGCCGAACCGGTATCTGTTTCCGACGTTCCAAATGATTTGAACAACTCCTGTTTCTTTTCTGATGTTAAATACATATCCTTTACTAAAATATTATTTACCCACATGGAGATCGAACCTCCAATTTTGGAACGCAAAAATAAAGCTTTTTTATGTAAATAATCAAACAATTGGAACTTTTTTTTAATTATTCTGCGTTATTCTATTATACAAGACGGCGCAGTTTTTGTTTTTATTGTAATCCTATATTATAAAGACGTATATGTCAGCCCTTAAGTTGCGTATATTCAAATAAAAAATCAACAAATTCCAAAATCTTTTCAACAATCATCAGTTATTCAAAAAAAATCATGGTTCAAGAATAAGCTGATTGTTATTCATAAGAGTTTTACCCCTGCTGATCAGAAGATTGCCGATACGGCACTCAAGACATCTTCTTTTCCTGCAATAATTGTTCCTCAACTGAATAAGACCCTGTGTGTAATAAGCTGAAGTGGCATCTATACCCGTAACATTCCATTCCTTAATAATGGAATTAGATTCGGGCCCTATTCCTCTGAGAAAAGACAGGCTTTTATCACAAATATCATCTGAATCATGATTACGGCCATAGAAAAACAATACCGGTATCACTGCATTAATAAGGAGGATATCGATGGCCTGATTACCTGTTGTCTTAGAGACAGAACGGCTTCTCCGGCCGAAAACATAATGATCGTTCCAGTAAGTGGATGCAGTAACATCAAAAATAAATCTGAGGTCTGTAATTTCCTGCACTTCAAGTGCCCTTGAAAAAAGAGAAGGATATTTAACAAGCATGGCAGCAAGCTGAGACAACCTGACAGTGGGGAAATTAGCCGGCCGTAACCTGGAGTATTTCCATAACCATCGGTGAACAGGATGGATACAATATTTAGAAGACAATATCCTGAATTCTTTTATCAGAGTCCTGTAGTAATCATCATGCAAAGCTTCCCTGAAGAGAGCTTCATCAAGCATCCCCGCTGCGCCGAAAAGAAGGGCCTCTACCTGAAAGAGATTGTCAGCATGCTTTTTTATTATTCTGTATGGCAGCACATTGGCCACCATCTCAAATGGTTCTGTATTTACCCTGAACCCAAAATAACGCGAGATAAGCCTGTAAAACGTCTCCTCCCAGTCATTCCCCGTCTCTGAAAATATCTTGTTGACATGTATACATTTATCCATAAGCCTTTCGATCACAAGAGCTTCAAGCCATTCCTGCATGCGAAAAGACTCAATGCTTTTTATATCAGACTGACAGGCAATTATATAAGGTGTATTTACGAGATCCATATATCGCTCATAAAGGGCTGCATCGTATTTCATTTCAACAGTCAGTAATTCTTCCCCCCTGGTATTATACACTTTTTTATCATTGCAGGCCACGACATGTAATATGACATTATCATAAGCAGGATCACAATGATGTCTGTGAAGATCAAAATGTGAGGCCATAGTATGTATTTCAACGTTCCCGGCCCATTCCGTATCACCAATAATGACACGTGCATTAAAAAAATCCGGACCGGAGTCACGGTTATACTCTCCCGGATGGATTACAGTTATCCTGTTGCCATCTTTATCAGATAATTTATCATTATCATAAAGCCTGTACTTCCACAGGTAATGAAGAAATTCCTCTTTCATGGGAAACACTAATTTAATTACAGCGAGACAATAAAGATAAGCAATAAATGAATCAGAATTTCCTGAAAAAACCGGATTTTCAGGATTATTTGGCAATGTTTGCTGTCAGGGCCTGACAACACCTTATTGCCCGGTAATGAAAATAATAATTTATTATTGGAATATTACCCGGATATCATGAGGTTAAACCATATTTTTCTCAGCAAGGTATTGCCCCATTTCTCTTTGAAGTTCAGCTGCTTTTTCTTTGGCGGCCAGGTCAAATTTATCCGAGTCATCAGCGAAAATTATATTTCGTGACGAATTAACAAGTAACCCACATTTATTATTCATACCGTACTTCACCACCTCTGCGAGACTTCCTCCCTGTGCTCCTATACCGGGAACAAGCAGAAAATGTTCCGGTACCAATCTTCTGATCTCACGTAACATCTCAGCACGGGTTGCACCCACAACATACATCATATTATTTATGTCGCCCCATTTTTTCGACACAGAAAGGACTCTTTCAAAAAGTCTTATCCCATCTTCATTATGATATTGAAAATCATCTGCCCCCTTGTTTGAAGTGAGGGCCAGAAGGACAATCCATTTATCCTTGTATGAAAGGAAGGGGCTAACTGAATCCTGTCCCATATAGGGAGCTACAGTAATTGCATCACATGGCAGATTCTCAAAAAAAGCTTTTGCATACATCCTGGATGTATTACCTATATCTCCACGCTTGGCATCGGCAATTACAAATATATCAGGATAATTATCCTTAATATAACGGACAGTTGACTCCAGCCATTCCCATCCTCTGGCACCTTCCGATTCATAGAATGCGATATTGGGTTTATAAGCTACAGCATACTGATTTGTTGCATCAATGATCCTCCTGTTGAATTCAAAAACGGAGTCTTTCTGTTCTCTTACACAAGTGGGGATTTTTGCGATATCGGAATCGAGGCCCACACAAAGAAAAGACTTCTTTTCACGTATTCTGTCAAATAACTGCACGCTATTCATAATTAATCTATTAAAGGTCACTCTCCTTCAGTCTCTCTGCGTTTTCGGCCATCTGAAGCTTATCAATAACCTCCTGTATATTGCCATCAAGAACAGATGTGAGGTTATACAGGGTAAGGTTGATCCGGTGATCAGTCATTCGTCCCTGTGGATAGTTATATGTTCTGATCTTTGCCGATCTGTCACCTGTAGAAACCATTGTCTTCCTTTTTCTTGAAATTTCGTCGAGATATTTCTGGTACTCCAGATTGTACAGTCGTGTCCTCAGTTCCACTAGTGCCTTATCATAGTTTTTCAGCTGTGATTTTTCATCCTGGCATGTAACAACAATCCCTGTCGGGATATGTGTCAGTCTTATGGCTGAATAGGTTGTATTAACCGACTGGCCACCCGGACCTGATGAGCAGTAGGTGTCTTTACGGACATCTTCAGGTCTTATGTCTACGTCAAATTCATCGGCTTCGGGAAGAACGACAACAGAAGCTGCAGATGTATGTATCCGTCCCTGCGTCTCTGTCTGCGGCACCCTTTGAACTCTGTGAACACCTGATTCATATTTCATTATACCATATACGCCTTCCCCCCGCACTCTGATAACGATCTCTTTATATCCACCGGCTGTACCCTCTGTGAAACGACTGATCTCCGCATGCCACCCTTTCTGTTCAAAAAATTTCATGTACATCCTCAGGAGATCTCCTGCAAAGATACTGGCTTCATCACCTCCCGTACCGGCTCTTATCTCAACAATGGCATTCTTCTCATCTTCCGGGTCAACAGGAATAAGAAGAAACTTTATCTCTTCCTCCATTTCAGGTACCAGGCTGTTAAGCGATTCCAGTTCCTCTTTTGCCATATCCCTCATCTCTTCATCTTTCTCCCTGGAAAGAAGGTCTTTGGTACTGGCAATATTTGAAAGAGTGAGCTTGTACTTCTCGTATACCTTGATAATTGGCTCCAGACTTTTATATTCTCTGTTCAGGTTTACATAACGCTCCATGTCGGAGAGTATTTCCTGTTTTGTCAGAAGCTCTCCAACCTCAACAAACCTCTTTTTTACTCCTTCAAGCTTCTCAAGAATAAGATTATTAGCCATAGTTTTGAAAAATTGCCCCCAAAGATAATAAAAAAGTGAAACGGAACAACGTAGATAAAGCATTAGGGCTGTTTATTCCCAAAGAGTAAGCCCTTGCTGCCGTTAGCACAAATTCATACAGAATATACTACCATATTATTAGTTGAAATAAGGGTAAAGCCTTGGAAAAATAAAATGTGATCCTGATTAAATGAAAAACATGTAACCATTAAATCTGTTATTACAGTAATCACTTCCATGATGTTCCGCTCACTATCACCTGTATTCAAATACACCTCCGGAAGAAACTATTGACAAGCGTCTGCTGTCTGATTCTTCACAGTAGCCTATTATTTTTGCCTCCAGATTAAACCCGGCTGCTATCCGTATCATTTCATCAGCCTTGCTTCTGTCGGTATAGATCTCCATCCTGTGCCCCATATTAAAAACCTGGAACATCTCTTTCCAGTCAGTACCTGACTGCTCCCTGATAATACTGAATAATGGAGGCAGGGGAAAAAGATCATCTTTTATAACATGAAGACCATCAATAAAATGCAGGACTTTGGTCTGCCCTCCTCCCGAACAATGGATTGCAGCGTGTATATCATCCTTCATGGTCCTGATAATCTCCTTCAGAACAGGTGCGTATGTCCGGGTAGGTGAAAGCACCAGTTTCCCTGCTGTGGTATTTATATCCTCAACAATATCTGTTAATTTAAGTTTCCCCGAATAGATAAGATCAGGGCTTAATATGGAATCAAAACTCTCAGGATAGAGCCCTGCCAGGTAATGACCGAAAACATCATGACGGGCTGAAGTAAGTCCGTTACTACCCATCCCCCCGTTATATTCTTTTTCATATGTTGTCTGACCATAAGAGGCAAATCCCACAATGACATCTCCGGCCTTAATATTATTGGAGATCACTTCACTCCGTCTGAGCCTTGCCACTACTGTGGAGTCTACCACAATAGTTCTTACCAGATCGCCGATATCAGCTGTCTCTCCACCTGTTAAATAAATTCCTATTCCCATGGCACGCAATTCTTCAAGTATTTCTTCAGTACCATTGATAAGAGCTGATATTATCTCTCCGGGTATCAGGTTTTTATTACGGCCGATAGTCGATGATAAAAGGATATTATCATAGACCCCTGCACATATAAGATCATCAAGGTTCATAACGACAGAATCCTGTGCTATCCCTTTCCATACCGACATATCCCCTGTTTCTTTCCAGTAGATATATGCCAGTGATGACTTGGTTCCAGCACCATCGGCATGCATGATATTGCAGTAATCAGGATCACCTCCCAGTATATCAGGGACAATTTTACAGAAAGCTTTGGGATATAAGCCCTTGTCTATCTTTTTTATAGCGGCATGTACATCTTCTTTTTGTGATGAAACACCACGCCTGGAGTATTTCGGGTAACTGTTCATATTGTTTGGAGATGATATGGCAAATATATTAAAAGGTGGCCTCAGAGTGGTAACAGGATGCAGAAATAATTGCAATTTCTCCTCAAAGAGTTAAATATAAGCCTGTAATATTATCTGTGAGACAAACTGACAGGAAGCCCTATTTCCCTGGTTCATAATCAGTTCTGAGGACCCTGAACTCTGTTCTTCTGTTTATCTGATGTGCTATTTCCTTTTGTTCTTCAGTCTCAAGAGTGCCTATAAATTCTTCTGACAATACTATACCTGTCTTCAGGAAGGGCCATTGATCCTGTATTATATCATCGACAGTCTTAGGATCAGATTCTCCGTAGCCTTTTGGCGTCAGGCGGGCAGGATCAATTCCTTTTTCAATAAGGTATTCAACAACTGATTGTGCCCTTTTCTGGGAGAGATCAATATTATACTCTTCTGTGTCCCGTGAGTCGGTATGAGACATAAGCTCTATTGTGACATTGGGGTTATCATTAAGTGTCTCGGTTAGTCTGTCAAGAGAAACCATAGATTCAGGTCGGAGATCCCATTTATTGAAGTCGTAAAAGATATTCGGCAATTCTATAGGCCGGTCAATAGGAGTCAGCAATAAATTGACCATAAAGTCACGGCTTTTTTCCTGACCTTTGGTTGTCTCTCTCTCTTTTCCGTTCAGATAACCTCTTTTTGAAGCAAGGAAGATATAATCAACATCCGGTTTGAGAGCAAAAGAAAAGTCACCGCTTTCTCCCGTTTCAGCCTGAAGGTTAAGACCGTCACTGGCTATCAGTTGTACAGTGGAAGAAGCGATGGGAGCTCCTGTCTTTTCATCTCTTACCAGTCCGGTAACATTAAATACGAGAGGAGGCAGTTCAAAAGAGTACAGCTCATCATTCCCTCTTCCTTTACGGGAAGAACTGAAGATACCTCTCTCCTCATTTCCCTCGAAAGTTATACCGAAATCATCTGCAGAGCTATTGATGGGAGGTCTCATATTAGTGACTATCCACGATCCGTCGGGCTGAGGAACGGCTTTGAAGATATCCAGCCCGCCCATGCCTATATGACCGTCAGAAGCAAAATACAGTGTCCCGTCAGTCCTTACATAAGGAAAAAGTTCATCACCGGGAGTATTTATATCAGGTCCCAGATTCTGTGGAGATGACCACTGATCTCCTTCCTGGCTACGGTTCACCATCCAGATATCCTTCCCTCCGGATCCGCCTTTCACATCGGATACGAAGTATAGAGTGTTGCCGTCTTCTGTCAGTGCAGGATGAGCAGCAACAAGAGTATCCGGAAGTATTCCTATATTCTTAGGCTCTCCCCATGCATCACCTGATCTCCTTGCATGCATAATTATACATCCCTTTTTTTCTCTCTTTCCGGCCTCACACCTGGTAAAATAAAGGTCTCTGTAATCAGCAGAAAAGAACGGAGTCCCTTCTTCTGCTTCACTATTGATACCATCAACAGGGACAGGAGTGCTCCACTTCGATTTTTTATCAAGACGGCTTTCAAAGATATCCGTAAATCCCTGGCCTGTT
>Ga0209723_1002681_pt1 | contig 23228 bp, 32 predicted proteins | sample BiotimSIPDNA_2_FD_185750 | JGI IMG/M metagenome (GOLD analysis project Ga0209723, IMG submission 185750) | Anaerobic biogas reactor microbial communites from Washington, USA - Biogas_R2 time_0 SIP DNA (SPAdes) (version 2) | ecosystem: Engineered > Bioreactor > Anaerobic > Unclassified | place...
ACTGGAGATAAACAGTGGGGTATAACAGATTTAGGCATGGAGGCTATTAAAAATATTAAAATGGTTGAAGCTGCTAGAGAAGAAGCCATAAAAATCATCGGAGAAGACCAAGAGTTGGAATCATTTCCAAAACTTGAAAAAATATTTAAATCAAAAAAATTAAATCTGCATTTTGAATAAAAAAACGTGTCCGCTTGCCACGATTCGAACGTGGGACCCTCGAGGTATAAGCTCGATGCTCTAACCAACTGAGCTACAAGCGGATATGGTTGTATATTAACTCAAAAAAAACTAAAAATCAATTATGCTTACTCCAGTTTATATATGCTAAATTAATTATTATAATCACTATTAAAAACAACCCCAAATATTTATTTGGGGGTTGTTTGTTTTTAAACTCTATGCTTCTTTCTTTTTTGGCATTATGCCGTTAGCTAACAGAAGCTCGTTAAATTCTTTTTGTTCTAAGGTTTCAACTTCTATAAGTTTGTGAGCAATAGCATCAAGGGTGGCTCTTTTGTCTGTCACTATTTGTTTAGCTTTCTCCATTGATTCGTTCATGATCTTAGAAACTTCAGCATCTATCTGATCTCCTGTTCTCTCTGAATATTCATTTGTTCCAACACTTTGACCAAAGACATCTCGCCCCCCATCTTTGTTGTAAGCAATTGGACCCAAGCTATCACTCATACCCCACCTGGTAACCATAGCCCTAGCTAAACTAGTAGCTACCTGCAAATCATTTGAGGGGCCCGTCGTTACATCACCAAAAATTAATTGTTCTGTAACATATCCCCCAAGAGACATTGTTATGTCATCTAAAAATTCTTTTTTATTTTGAAGTTTTCTTTCCTCGAGAGGCAATTTTAATGTATAACCTCCAGCACTCCCTCTTGAAACAATAGATACCTTATGAACGGGATCAGCATAGGGCAAAACTGAAGCGACTAAAGCATGCCCAGCTTCATGATAAGCCGCTATCTCTTTCTCTTTTTTGGTTAAGAGGTGACTTTTTCTCTCTGGTCCCATCATAACTTTTTCAATTGAACGGATTAAATCATATTGAGATATTTTTTTCCTATTTTCTCTAGCTGCTAAAATAGCACCCTCATTCATAATTGAATACAAATCGGCTCCCGAAAATCCAGGTGTTCTTTCGGCAACTACCTTAAGATCAACATCTTCAGCAAAAGGTTTTTTCCTAGCATGTATTTTTAATATTTCTTCTCTGTCTTCTCTATCTGGTAAGTCTAAAACCACCCGACGATCAAACCGACCAGGTCTTAATAAGGCTGGATCTAAAACATCGGAACGGTTAGTGGCAGCCATAACGATAACTTTTTCATTTGGCTCAAAGCCGTCCATTTCAACAAGTATTTGGTTTAATGTTTGTTCCCTTTCATCGTTTCCTCCTCCAACCCCCGTTCCTCTAACTCTACCAACTGCGTCTATTTCATCTATAAAAACAATTGAAGGGGCTGATTTTTTAGCTAGCTTAAATAAATCTCTAACCCGAGAAGCCCCAACTCCAACAAACATTTCAACGAATTCTGAACCAGATAAGTGGAAAAATGGAACACTGGCTTCTCCGGCTACCGCTCTAGCAAGTAGTGTTTTTCCCGTTCCAGGAGCTCCTGTCAAGATAACCCCCTTTGGAATTCTTGCTCCTATATCTAGAAACTTTTTGGGGTTACGAAGAAAATCAACTATTTCTGTCAATTCTTCTTTGGCCTCTTTGACTCCAGCTACATCCTTAAATGTAACCTTGTTATTTTTGTCATTTGGATCAGTAATTCTAGCTCTAGATTGTCCAAAGGTGAAAGCTTGCATCCCTTGCCCCTTAGCTTGCCGACTAAGCATCCAAAAGAAAAATCCAACAATAATTAGCGGAAGGAGAAATGGCAATAAGCTTAAAATCCAATAGCCCAGAGACCTCTCTTCTTTTATCTCTATTCTAGCGTTGGCTATCTGTTCTCCTGTCAAACCATAATTAGATAATGTTTCAGATAGTGAGCTTTCTGCTTCTTTCTTAGCTTCTCCTTTTGTCCCATCTTTAAAAATAACATTTATATTGGGGCCTGAAACTTCTATTTTTTCAACTGTCTCAGACGAAATAGCTTTGGCTACATCTGAAATAGTTATTTCTTCTGCTTCTTTGTTGCCCTTAACTAAAAGTGAGTAGGCTACGGTTATACTCATAAATATCAAAACCGCAATCATGATTTGACTCATTAAGTTTGGATTTTTAGGCTTTTTTTTGGGATCTAATTTTATATTTTTATTGTCCATTGTTTTAAAAGGAAATATTTTTAATTCCTAAATTAATATATTTTAACTTTGTAGATTATACCTTAAAAACAGCAAAACTAAAAACTTTGTATAAATCCCAATAATTGCTAAAATTAGTTTAATTATGGCAACATATTTAGAAAACAAAAAAGCCCATTTTAATTACAGCATAGAAGATAAAGTAGAAGCTGGAATAGAGCTTTTGGGGCATGAGGTAAAATCAGTTAAGAAAGGACAGGGAAACTTGAATTCCGCTTTTTGTATAGTCCGAGGCGGAGAAGCTTATGTTATCGGATTGCACATCCCCCCATATCAACCAAATAATACCGACCCAGCTTATGATCCAGACCGAACAAGAAGATTGTTGTTATCTAAAAAAGAAATTAAAAAAATAGCAGATAAAGATGATATTAAGGGCTTGACCTTAATCCCCATTTCATTGTATAGTAAGGGGCGTTACATTAAAGTATCAATAGCCGTTGCCAGAGGGAAGAAAACTTTTGATAAAAGAGAAACTATTAAACAAAGAGATCTGGACCGGGAAATGGAAAGAGAGTATAAGAGATAGATCGTTGAAAAAATTCTGTCTAAGTATAAAACTTGGACAAAAATATTAATGAAAATATGCCCCACTCCGCTAAAAGCTACTCGGGGCCAAAAATTTATAAATAAATTTTTGGGGATGATCGGCTTCGACGAAGAGAATCATCTTATATATGCATGTAAAGTATTTAGGAATCTTTTAAAACTTCCTAAAAAAGACTAAGTGCAAACAAAGTCGCTAAAGTAAGATCTCCATATTTTGGAAATCTTGCTCTTGCTTTCGCCTAATTTAGGTCAGGCAAGTGTCCATCTCTAGACATCCGATATAGATTGTGGGCATAATTTATCGGGTTAAGAATCTACGACCGTCCATTTTAGGTTCTAACAATTGAGGACTCGATGTTTATTTTTCTTATTTATTCTTAAGAATAAACATTTAAACCATTGAATAAATTAAACATGTAGACTTATACAAGAGTTCCCTCCGCACGCGGGTTCGATTCCCGCCATCTCCACACGTAAAAACATTAGCGCCATTAGGCGCTTTTTGTTTTTTTGTGTGGAGATGAGCAGAGTGTCTGCACACTCTGCGTGCGGGAATCGAACGACGGAGCATCATTTTGTTAGCAAACAAAATGAGCGAGTCGGTGGCCAGACCAAAATTTTTTGACGAAAAAATTTTGAGTCGAGGCCGATAAGCGTACTCGCGATCCCGCCATCTCCACACGTTGAAAAAAGAGTCCGTCGTAAGACGGCCTTTTTTCTTATGTGGAGATGAGCGAGCAAACTGCTTTGCTCGCGTGCGGGCCTTCGGCTCTGAGAGCTCAGGCTCGATGAGAATCGAAAGGCTTTTCCGTACGAGCGGAGCGAGGTGGAAAAGCACCCGCGACCGTAGGGCGAGATTCCCGCCATACTTAAACTTTATTTTACAAATCTGTTTTAGATATAAATATAAACAATATTGAACCATTACAACTATTTGACTTTATGCATAAAATATGTTATCATTGGGGTCAAGAAGCAATATTGCTTTGAAACCATTAAAAAATAAAAAAATGGAGAGACTCACGAAAGAAAAAATGGGAGAAATCGCTCTCGTTATTCTAAAAGAAAGGGCAAAGAGAGAAAGAATTCCTAATGCCAATGAGTTAAAAAGGGTTCTTGGAAATGTTTCTAAAGATCTTGGTATTCCCCAAAAAGACCTGGCTTGTTTCTGGGTTAATTTATACCAAAAAATTTTTGAAGAAACAATTTCAAGCACCAAAAAAATTATTTTTGGTGAATAAGAATAATTGGGGACAGGTGTGAGCTTCGGCTCCCTAAAGGGGTAATTTGCTGTCATGACCACAGCAAGAACAAGAACCCGGCCTCCCCCTAATTTTAATTAAAGAGCGATATCAAATCGCTCTTTTTTTAATAATTCTTACATTCCCTAAATACTATTGCTAAAAACCAACTAATATGATAGTATCTCTTAGTAGGTAATCTATTTATTTCTATCGGAAAATACACATTGAGAGAAAGAATCAACAATCAAATAAAAGCGCCCGAGGTTAGAGTGATCTCAAACGAAGGTGATAATCTTGGTGTTTTGAGTGTTAAAGAAGCTCTTGCTAAAGCTGAAAGTTTGGGTCTGGATTTGATTGAAATATCTCCTAATGCAAAACCCCCTATAGTTAAAATAGCAGATTACGGTAAGTATAAGTACGATCAAAACAAAAAACAAAAAAAGACTAAAGCTGGAACTAAGCTAACTGAAACTAAGTCTATTCAAATCAAGATAGGAACCGGAGAAAATGACTTAGCTCTTAAGGCTAGAAAAGCTTCAAAGTGGTTGGGAGAGGGGCATCGCATAAAAATAGAATTATTTTTATCAGGACGTTCTAAATATATGCAAGAGTCTTTCTTAAAAGACCGCTTGGATAGGGTCTTACACTTAATTACCGAAAACTTTAAAATTGCCGAAGATTTTAAAAAGGGTCCTAAGGGTCCAATAATTACTATAGAAAAAGATAAATCATAAATTATGGCTATCAAAACAAATAAATCATTAACTAAAAGACTTAAAATTACCAAAAAGGGTAAGATTTTATCTCGCGCCCCTGGTTTTAATCATTTTAATGCTAAGCAATCTAGAAAAAAACAATTAAATGGTCGCAAGCTAAAAGAGCAAAAGTTTTCAAATAAAATTAAAAGAACTTATTTACCAAATATCTAAAAATAAAATATGACAAGAGTTAAAAATGGAATAATAAAAAATAAGCGTCGAAAAAATATTCTATCCCAAGCTAAGGGTTTTCGTTTTGGGCGTAGCACTAAGGTTATTCAAGCTAAAGAGGCTCTAATGCATGCCGGTAATTATTCTTTTGATCACAGAAAAAATAAAAAAGGAGATGCTAGAAAAAATTGGACACTTAGCTTAAATGCTGCTATCCGCCCCTTCGGTATGTCTTATAGTGTTTTAATAGATAAACTTAAAAAGAAAAATATCACCCTGGATCGTAAAATCCTATCAGATTTAGCTCGAAAAAACCCTGAAACGTTTGAAAGAATTGTAAAAAGTATCTAATACAAAAAACCACGAAAATATCGTGGTTTTTTGTATATCTAATCTACGGAAAAATCAAAAAGGGGTCAGTGTCAGAGGTCCGACCTTTGACAATTTAACTTCGCGATCGCGAATCTGGTGGTAAGGTGTTTTTTGAGACGATAATATTTGAAGCAAGGCGAGGGGGTAGACTTGCCTCGCGGAAAAGATTGTTGTTTCAAAAAACATTGCGGAGGACGACGGTCCGAGCATAGGAATTTGAGAGCATTGAAATATCCGCGTTTTTTGGGGCAATAATCTTTGGAGCGAGGCGATATTAATTTACCATCAATTTCGCGGTCGCGAATTTGGTGGTAAGATATTTTTTGAGACGATAATATTTGGAGCAAGACAAAAAGACTATTTTGAGTAATCCGACTAATCAAAAACATAACCCAGCTTCGCGGTCGCGAAGCTGGGTTAATGTTCCCACATGTCCGACATGTGGGAAACGATAGGTCGGAAATTATCTACAATCTAAAAATACATGGTCCCCTGAATCTGGGGCGTGCGCCTGAACTCCCAACTCGTCGTTTAGTCGTTGAGCTAAAAACATTGAAGATTTAGGTTCTCCCATTGTGACAAAAACTTTTTTAACTTTCTCAGCTGTATTTTCAACAAACTCAACAAGGTGACTTGAATCTTTGTGACCTGAATAGCCGTCTATAAAGACAATCTTGGCTCTAACAAAAACATCTTGCCCCATTATTCTGACCTTTTTAGCCCCATCTTGAATCATTCGTCCCATTGTCCCCATTGTCTGATAGCCAGTTAAAAGTAAAATATTTTTCTTGTCTGGCAAGTAATTTTTCTCGTGGTGTAAAACCCTACCTCCATTAGACATTCCGCTACCAGCGATAATTATTTTGGGTGAAGGTACTTTTAATATATCTTTTGAGTCTTCGGTTTCTGGAGTTTTAGTTAATCCCGGAAAATCAAATAAATTATCACCTGATTTAATAAGATCTTGGGCAGTTTTATTAAAGAATTTATCCGATCTCAAATATATTTCTGTTAATTTAATAGACAAAGGAGAATCTAAAAAGACAGGCATAGCTGGTACTATATTATTTTCAACTAAAGAATTTATTTCATAAAGTAATTCCTGTGTTCGCTCTAATGAAAAGGTTGGGATTATTAAAACCCCCTTTCTTTTATAATTATCTTTAATTATTTGTTCTAGCTTTTTCTTTCTTTCGTTTCTATTTTCATGATCCCTATCTCCGTAAACAGATTCCATAATTAAATAATCAGCGTCTTTAATAATTTCTGTATCGGGCAAAAGAGGAGATGGTGAATTACCCAAATCGCCCGTAAAAATAATTTTCTTTCCATTATAGATAATTTCTAACATTCCCGAGCCTAAAATATGACCAGCATCTTTAAAAGAGAAAGAAAAATCACCTTCGTCAATCTTCTCTCCGTAAGAAAGACCCTTCCACATATCCATAGCTTTTTTTATATTTTCGGTTGTATAGATCTTAGATAAATCATATTTAGTATCTCTAGAAACTAAATTAGCCATATCTTCTAGCATATATAGAGTAATGTCTTTAGTTGGGGCAACAGAAAATATTTTTCCCCGAAAACCATCATTAATAAGTTTCGGAATTCGCCCAATGTGGTCAATATGAGCGTGGGTAATAAATAAAAAGTCTATCTCTGCTGGATTATAAGGAAAATCATCCCAGTTTAACTCATCATCCACATCGCTACCTTGAATTAAACCGCAATCAATTAAAAACTTTTTACCGCCTCCTTCAACTAAAAAATTAGCTCCGGTCACCGTGCCAGCTCCCGAGCAAAAAGTTAATTTTAATTTTTTATCTCCTCCCATTATTCCTTTATTATACACGATAAAGATAAAAATGAAAAATAAAAAATCCTTTTTTCTAAAGGATTCCTTGTTAGGACTATCGAAGTATGTATTACCATAGCTCTAAAGCTAAGTGGGAACGAGATTGGTAGAGATTTGTTAACATTATTTAGTCACAGCTCCCTAACAAAACTTACTATCCCCTAAAAAATTGTTCTAGGTAACACATTTCAAATAATCCTAACTTGATTATACCCTTAATCTATATCTAATCAAGTCTTTTTTTCAAAAGAGCATATTTTTGACAATCATTCAAGTTTAATTTATAGGTCCAAAAACAAAACTCACCCCAAGGGTGAGTTTTAATTTCATTATTTTATCTTTCTTTGGGTATATTTTTCTAAAGCTGATTCATAAGAGAATAATTCCGGCTCTGAAAACCAATAACCAATTTCTTCTTCAGCTTCTTTCTTGTTACCCGAGGCATGAATTACATTAGAAACCCCAATGCCATGATCCGAAGCATAACCAAAACTCATATGAGCATAATCACCCCTAATTGTTCCTGGTAAAGCAGACTTTGGTTCTGTGGATCCAACCATTTTCCTGACTAAATCAACAGCTTCTACACCCTCTAAGACAAAAGCAATTACTGGTCCTTCTGTCATCATCTTAACAGTCAATTCAAAAGCTTCTTCTCCTCGGCGAGAAATCATCTTACTGATATCTTCATAGTGATGATAATACTGTTCCCTCCCAGGTTGAAGCATTTTAGCCCCAACTATTTTTAACCCAGCCCTCTCAAAACGAGATAGTATTTCACCAACGATTCCTCGTGAGACAGAATCTGGTTTAAATATTATTAATGTCCTTTCTATATCAATCATTTTATTAAAAAATTAACTTATAAATTAAATATTATAACACGGACTTTACGACTTGCAAATAATTAATGAAATCTTTCCATAATTTCCTCCTCAACTTCTTCTAGCGGTCTTCCGTATTTCAAATAAGATAATTGTTTTATTTTTTCAGCCATCTCAGGGCTATTTTTTGTGCCAAAACTATCAGCTAAACTATAATGGGAAGTCATATTAAATGGTTTTGTCGGTACTCCGCCAATTAACATATTTACATAAGAATTGAAATTTTCTAATTTAAGAATATCCGAAGCTGAAAAGGTGGGTTTTAATCTCGGCTCAAGAACCGTGGCGTCTTCTGGGCTAACTCTATAAACAACCATAGATCCCACATTTCCAAAAACCGCATTTTTTATCCCTTCTTCTAATTGAGAAATGTATTGGTGAGCTACGGTCAAAGATAGATGGTATTTACGAGCCTCAGATAAAATGGAAGCAATTGAATCTGTCGTCACATTTTGAAACTCATCAATATACAAGTAAAAATCATTCATTACTTGTCCGTGAGGCACATCCGCACGAGACATCGCAGCCATTTGAATTTTTCCAACGAGCAAAAGACCTATTAAATTAGCGTTTATTTCTCCAAGTCTACCTTTTGATAAATTGACTAGTAAAATCTTTTTGTTGTCCATTATCTCCCTAAAGTTGAAGACTGATTTTTTCTGCAAAACAACCGGCCTCATAATATCGTTAGATATAAAATTATCAAATTTAGAAGAAATATATGGTACAAATTCTGATAAAGCCTGTTCCCCCTTAACATTTAGGGCACTTTTCCAAAATTCTTTAACTATTGGGTTACGACATTTTTCTAAAAGACTATTACGGTATTCTTCATTAGTTAAAACCCTAGTAATATCAAGCAAGGTGGCTTGTTCATTGGGGTCATCCATTGCAAGAAAAGCACTATTCTTAAAATACTGTTCAAACATTGGGCCCCCAACCGTTTTCATGTCAAAAAGCTTATTAAAAATATTTATTAACTCATTAATTACAAAAGTTTTTTGTTCTGGATATTTGGGGTCATATTCTAGCAAGTTCAAACCCATTGGCCTAGCTGTATAAGCAGGATCGAAATAGATAACATCATCAATCCTTTCCTTGGGAATATTACCTAAAATATATTGGACATCTGAACCGTGGGGGTCTATAAAACAGCAACCCTCGCCGTTTTTAATGTCCTGAATTATCATATTTTTCAAAATGGTGGTCTTTCCTGTTCCTGTCTGACCCACAACATAAAGATGTCTTAGCCTATCTTCTTTAGCCATCCTAATTTCTGTTTCTTGCCCCCGATAATTATTTATACCCAAAAGGAGCCCCTCACTTCCCATATTAAGAGGAGCTGGAGAAACACCAGCTGGAGCTTCTTTTAATTGGGGCGAAACAACGCCTTGGGGAAAATGAAAGATGGTGCTTAGCTCTTTTAAGTTTAAATCAAGTGATTTACTAGATTCAAAAACACGATAAGTAAAACTCCTCATTAGTTTAGCTAAATCGTTACCCTTTGGTCTTTTAAAATTAAAACCATTTCTGTCTGCCTCATTAAATTGATTAAAAGCTGCTTCCATCTCCCCTAAAACACTTTCTGTTCTTTCTTTGTTGTCTGTTGAAACAACTATTCTGATATTGGCCTCCATAATCATACTTTTAATCTTTTCCTTTAGACTTTCTACGGCTTTTTCGTCTGTCTTTTTTTCTTTATCTTCTTTTGATTTATCTTTATCAGAGGGAGTAGAAGACATAAAATCCTTAAAGAACGAGCCTATTTCTTTAGTGGCTTGTTTGAAAGACGAAGCAGTTGCATCTTTTAGAGAAACTCCCTTCTTAACCTCTTCTAGAATAGATTGGTATTTTTTAATTAAATTATCTCCATTGGGGCTAATAATTATTTGGATAGCGGCTCCCTCCCCTTGTTTCTTTAATTTAGTGAAAATATTTAAAATTATATTGAGGGGGTCATAATCAAGTGTGTCATAAAGTTTTATTGGAAAAGCTGCTTTGTTTTTTAATTCTGCATAAGACCCAAGAGAATATCCATTTTCAGAAAAAATATTGTAATCATCTGGAACCTCTATAATTTTAGCGTTAGAGTGAATACCAAGTAAAAGTTTTTCAAATAAATCGGCCTTACTTGATGGAACGGCAGTGTAAAAAACAAAATCATTTGCTTCTGACGATAAAGCAATCTCTAGGGCGAAACGATTACCTTCTTTGTTGTTTTTACCCTCACCCACCGATGACATACCAGAATAAAACTGCTCCATTGCTCCCAATAACTCTTTCAAACTCCTTTTGTGACCCTCATCATTATTTTCTACAGGCAAACTAATTTCAAAAAGTTTCATCTTAAGCGTTTTTTCTAAAGGACTCTGCTCTTTTAATCCAGGAATTTTTCCAGCGCTCACTAAGTACTGGACGAGAAAGCGATGAAAATCATCATCTATGTGAGGATTATTTAATTTTTCAACTAAAGACAATGCATTGGAAATTCCTTTTTCCATTACTATGGCCAAAAGCTCTTCCATTTTTTTGTCATGTGGCTCTGGGTGTAATCGTAAAATTATTTCTTCTTTAGCTTTCTCTTTTAACAAGCTACTCTTCTTCATAACCTCCTCTGCGGGATGTTTTTCATAATCCGAAATAACCCTTTCGGCTAACTCTTCTTTAGAGACTTCTTGTTTAGAAGATAAAACTTCTTTTTCTTTTTCGGCTAAACGCTCTCGCAAAAAAGATAACTCTTCTTCAGGGTTTTTAAATTTTGGGTTTTCTTTAAAACTTAATTCTTCCATAACAATATAATATAACTCTTTAAATTATATCATATTTAATATTTTTATTATATCTTAGTTATAATTTCTGGATCTTTATCGGTAATTAAGATAGTGTGTTCAAAATGAGCTCCCCGAGAACCATCAACTGTTTCAAGCGTCCAGTCGTCTTCTGCTACGACAATACCATCTCTACCAGTGTTTAATATTGGCTCAATGGCAATTATCATACCAGGCTCTAACCTCGGACCGCTCTTTGCTCTACCGTAATTAGGAATATATGGATCTTCGTGAAGTTTTTTACCAACTCCATGCCCAGCTAATTCTTTAATAATATTAAATCTTCTGTTAACAAAAGATTGAATCGCATATCCAATATCACCAACAGTAGCCCCACCACAAGCAGCCCAAATACCAGCCTCTAAAGCCCCCCTTGTGACTTCAATTAATTTTTTGTCTTTATCTGAAATTTTTCCAACTGGAACAGTGATAGCATGATCAGTAAATAAACCATCATACTCTAGCCCTAAATCCAAAGAAACAATATCTCCATTTTTTAATATCTTATCTTTTTTTGGTAAACCGTGGACTAATTCTTGATTAACCGAAATACAAATAGAAGCCGGAAAAGGATAGGACGCCCCTTCTGGTTTATAATTTAAAAAAGGGGATTTTCCGCCAGCTTCTTTTATATATTTAGCTGCATATACATCTAACTCAAAAGTAGATATTCCTGGCTTAACATGCTTGGCCACTTTTTGTAAAATTTTAGCTAAAATTTTTCCTCCTTCTCTAATTTTCTTTATTTCTTCTTCTGTCTTTATTATTATTTTCATTTTCAAATATTTCAATTAAACTAATTTATGATTGTTCCCTTAAAGGGTTTATTGTCTAGGTAATTTCTTAGATTGTTTAGATCTTTACCATTCAAGATAACAACTTCTAGCCCTGAGTTTTGAGCTTCACAAGAAGCGATTGGATCAAATGGAATATTGCGACCAGGTATCCATTCGTTTGGAAACAGAAGCATAAAATCCAACCATTTAATTTTTTCTATTGGTTTAGCCGTTTCATCTTTTTTTGGATCCTTGTCGTAAACATAATCTATGTTTGATAAATTAATAACGGTTTTAGCCCCCAAACTTTTAGCCGAGTGAATAGCTGCTAAATCACTACTGTTACCCGGCTTCCAGCCTCCTCCAACAATAACTGGTTTAGTTGTTTCAGGAATAAAATCAGGATCAGTGATAATTTTATTAAAGGCTAGATTACCAAGAGCTACTCTTATAAACTCAGCATTAACACGAGTAATAGCAATTCCAAGCCAATCCAAGTCTTCATTTGTTGGATTAGTTATTTCTTTTAATGCATTATTATAATTTCGGCTTATCTTGCCTCCCCCTGTGATTAAAACAAATTCATAACCTTTATCAACATACTCTTTGATAAAGGAAACGAAAGACTTAACAAAGGGAGAATCGATATCATCTGGTACAATCAACGAACCTCCCAAGGACATTACTATTTTTTTATTTTCCATATTAAATATTTAATTCTTTTATTAAATTATAATGTATCTCTTCTATTGTCCCTTCTCCGTCTATTTCTAAATAGCGAAAAAATGAATCTCTTTTAATTTCTTCTATCATCGGAGTAGTCAATCGGTCAAATTCATCTAGCCTTTTATCTATGGCCTTATCTTTATCGTCAGCTCTTTGCCTTAAAAGCATCCTCTCTTTAACGCTTTTTCTAGAAACATCAATATTTATAACGATCGGTTTGTCTCTTTTAATATATGTTAGAAATTGTTTAATTATATTAAGCTGATCTAGACTACGAGGGAAGCCATCAAAAAATAATATAGCCTCTTCTTCTGCTTGCATCACGGCTTCGTTTATAAAAAGAGCGTTGGTCAAAAAATCTGGTTGAAATTGCCCTTTTTCCATAGTTGCCTCTTTCGCCATTTTTTGAACAAAACTATCTCCATTAAAAAAATTACGAAAGATATTACCCATAACTATTTCCTTTATTTTTATGTCTTTGTCTTGAGTCTCTAAGTATTTTTTTAGTAAATCTATTTGTGTTCCCTTGCCCGAACCAGAACGCCCGACAAAAATAATTGTTTGCGGTTTAATATTCATATATAGATAATTATATCTAAAAATATTAAAAACCCCAACTTTTTGGGGTTTTTAATATTCTCTCATTGAAAGTTGAGCGTCCGTTTTTTTGATCAGGTCTAAGACCACAGAAACGACAATAAGAAGTGATGTTCCGCCAATTGAAAAGGAAGTAATACCTGTAATTGATTTCATAACTAAAGGCAAGACCGCTATAACCCCTAAGAAGACAGCTCCCATCATTGTCGTTCTATTCAATATCTTTGATAAGTATTCTTTGGTTGAAGGTCCTGGTCTAATCCCCGGAATAAAAGCTCCGTTTTTCTGTAAATTAGTTGAAATTTGTTCTGGGTCAAAAGTGACGGCGGTATAAAAATAAGTAAACAAAAATACTAAAATAAAGTAAACCAGAGAGTAAAGCCAAGTATTGTTTACAAACCACATTAAGCCATTTGAGATTGACACCAAAACGGCATTAGTAGAAGTTGCTAAAAAACTACCGATCATTTGAGGGAAAAGTAAAATAGACAAAGCAAAAATAATAGGAATAACTCCGGCTTGATTCACTCTAATTGGTAAATATGTTTGTGTCCCACCAGAAACATGTTCACCCCTTATTTGTTTAGCATAAGTTACCGGAACCGGCCTCTCTGCTTCTGAGACAATAACAACCCCCGCAACAATCAAAGCTCCAATTATCAAAAATAAAATATAGGTTGGTAAATTAGCTATATCAAAAGTAAATAAGAATTGTGATAAGGCTGTTGGAATGCTGGCGACGATACCGGCGAAAATAATTATTGAAACTCCGTTACCAATTCCAAACTCAGACATCAATTCTCCTATCCACATGATTAACATAGATCCCGCAACGACTACGGAAATGTTAGTGATCATCCCAAAAATAGACATGTCACCTAATATTCCTTGTTTACCCAAGAAAGAAAGTAAAGCTAATCCTTGAACTAAAGCGAGCGGAACAGTAATTAAACGACTAATTTGATTGAATTTTTTTCTACCAATTTCTCCATCCTCTTGATACATGGCTTTTAATCTTGGAGACATCATCGTTAATAACTGCATAATAATTGAGCCCGTAATGTAAGGACCAACTCCAAGCATAATAATAGACAAAGTTGAAAGTCCTCCTCCCGAAAAAATATTTAGGACGCCCAAGAATTGATTATTGTTTATGAAGGTCTGAAGCTTCAAAATATCAACTCCAGGTATTGGAATAGCTGAAAGCAATCTAAAGACAATTAAAGCCCCAAGAATAAACAAGATTCTAGATCTTAGAATCTTATCGCTAAACATCATCTTTATTTTTTTCCAAACTATTTCCATTTTATTTAGGAGGTCTTATTTTACAGAACCCCCTGCTTTTTCTATTTTAACTCTTGCTGGTAAGGAAACCAAGCAATCTGTTATAGATAATTTCTTACTTATTTCACCTTGAGCCAAAATCTTCACTTTTGGCATCTTGCCTTTCTCTAATTTAATTAACTTCTCGTCTAGTAAAGCTTTTCTATCAACAACAGACCCGTCAGCAAAAATATTTAAAGATTCTAGATTGACTGGTCTTGGCTTTGTCTGGATAGAATTAAAACGATAACCTCTTAGTTTAGGCAACTTTTTAATAATATCCCTTAATTGAGGGCGTCTTTTATTACCAGCTCTAGCTGTTTGACCCTTACCTCCGCGACCAGAAGTTTTACCCCTGGTACCACCACGGCCAACTTGTCGAGCTTTCTTATTTGGGTGTTCTCTTTTAATTGAATGTATTTGCATAATTAATCTTTTTTATCTTCTACTGCTTTTGAAGATTCTTCATTTTCTAATTTTTTGGAAACCACTTGATTGTCTTTCAATTTTAGTAAAGCTTTATATGTGGCTCTAGCATTGTTTAGTTTATTTTTACTTCTTGAATTTATTTTGGCAGTAATATCTTTTAATCCAGACAAAATCAACATTTCTCTAACGGTACTTCCAGCAACTAACCCCTTGCCCTTATTAGGTTTGATTATAACACTTGAGCTGGTGTGTTTAGCTGAGACTTCATGGGGGATTGTCATATTTTTATCAACCTTAATCTTAAACATGCTTTTCTTAGCCTGGCGAAGAGATTTATTTATTGCAATAGCCGTGTCTCCCCCCTTGCCTGTTCCTAATCCTATAGAACCCTTCTTGTCTCCAATAGCCATAGCTACGGAAAAAGTCATTCTTCTTCCTCCAGCAACCACACGAGTTACACGACGGATAGAAATTATCTTTTGTTCAAAATCTGGCTTAGGTGTTTGAAAAGTTGCCTTTGGAAAACGACCGCCAGAATCTCTTTTCCCCCGAAAAGGTTGTTTGTTAAATCCGGATTTATTATTTGTTGTTTTTGTATCTGTGTTATCCATAATATTAAAAATCTAAACCGGCTTCTCTAGCTGCATCAGCTAAAGCTTTTATACGACCTGTATACTTAAAACCATTACGATCAAAAATACATTTCTTTATCTTTTTATCAAGACTAGCTTTGGCTATTTCTTGTCCGACTAATTTAGCTCTGTCAGCCTTAGATCCCTTATCTTTTTTAACATCTGAGGCCGAAACTAGAGTCTTTCTGTTTTCATCATCTATCATTTGAGCATAAATAAAATTATTTGAACGAAAGACTGAAAGACGAGGGCGATCTTTTGTTCCCCTTATCTTGGCTCTAATTTTTGCCTTTAATCTTATTCTTTTTTCTATTTTTTTATTTGCCATATACTTCTTAATTAAGCTGCTTTCTTACCTTGCTTTCGACGAATAACTTCATCTGAATAACGAAAACCTTTTCCTTTGTATGGTTCTGGCTTCTTATGAGCTCTGACAAAAGCTGTAAAATGACCAACTTGCTCTTTATCAATACCAGAAACCGTTATGTTATTTTTTTCAGCTGTAACTGTTAATCCTTTGGGTATTTCAATTTTAACAGGGTGAGAAAATCCAAGAGCTAGGTTAAGAGTATCTCCTGAAACATCAGACTTAAAACCTACTCCTTCCAAAATTAGCTTTTTGGTATAGCCTTCATTTACTCCTATGATCATGTTTTTAACATGAGAAGCGTATGTTCCCCAAAGAGCATTAACCTTTTTATCTCCTTCTTTTTGTGGAATAAAAGTGATATTTGTGCCCTCAATTTTAATATCAATCTGGCCAGGAAAACTTCTAACCAAAGTTCCTTTTGGACCTTTTATGGTTATTTCTGTGCCGTTTTGATTAACTTCTGTTCCGGCTGGAATTATTATTGTTTGTTTTCCTACTCTGCTCATATAATTACCAAATTTTAAACAAGGCTTCACCTCCAACCATTTCTTTAGAAGCTTGCTTGTCTGTTAATATTCCCTTAGGGGTTGATAAAACAACCATTCCGTAATTGCTAATTCCTTTTTTAATATCTTTAACTCCTTGGTAAACCCTCTTAGATGATTTTGATATTCTGTTTATTCCAGAAACAACCGCACGACCATCATTTTTATAAGATAGTTCAATTTCTAAGACAGGAAAACCTTTTCTTGTCTTTTTGTTAACTGATTTTAAATATCCTTCTTTGACTAAACAATCAGCAATGGCTGATTTAATTTTTGAAAAAGAAACAATCACGGTTTCGTGACCCTGAAGACTAGCGTTCTTTATCATATTAACCATGTTTGCTATTTGATCCATTTTAAAAATTATATATTTATTAATTCAATAAATTACCAACTTGATTTTCTAATACCAGGTAATGTTCCTTCGTTAGCCATCTCTCTAAAGCAAATACGACAAAGACCAAAATCTCTCATATAACCATGAGCTCGGCCACAACGAAAACAACGATTAGTCTTTCTTGTACTAAATTTTGATTTCTTTAAATGTCTTGCTATTACTGATGTTTTTGCCATAAATAAAATACTTGCCCCTAAGCTAAGCGATATCTTGTGTTTTTTCTTAAAACCTTATAAATGTCTTAAGGAGAAACACAGATCAACTTAAAAGGGACTTCCCAATACTACCAAAAAGGTTTATAAATGTCAATCAATTTAAAATTATTTTTTAAAAGGAATTCCTAAGAGCTCAAAGAAATCTAGAGCTTCTTCTTTTGTCTTGGCAGTAGTTACCATGGTGACAGCTAAACCAAAGACGTCTTTTAATTCTTCATCTCCTGTTTCTGGAAAGATTGTATGTTCTTTGATACTCATCGTTAAATTACCGATATTATCAACTATCTTTTTATCAATTCCCCGAAAATCTTTAGTTCGAGGTATAGCAACATTAATTAATTTCTCCAAGAAACCATACATTCTTGCCCCTCGTAATGTAACCATAACCCCAATAGGATCTCCGGTCCTAATCTTAAAACTAGCGATAGATTTCTTTGCGCTTTTTGTTGATGGCTTTTGCCCAGTAATTTTAGTAATTCTATCTTTGACTAAATCATTAAAATCTTTATTCTTTTTTATTCCTGAACCAGTCCCACTTGAAACAACCACCTTAACTAAACGTGGAGCAGATAAAATATTCTTGTAACCATATTTAGATTTCAAGTCTGTAAAGGATTTCTTTTCTTTTTGTTTAATTGTTTCCATATTTTAATTATATATCTTAATTATTCTCTTTTTTAGCCACATTTGAAACATCTATTGGCATAGCAATATCTATAATCTGGCTAGGGTCTCCTTTTTTCCTTGACTTATGAGCTTTCTTTCTAACATTAACCCCCTCAACTACAACCTTATTTAAGGAAGGGATAGCCTTTACAACTTTTCCTTTTTTACCCTTGTCAGCTCCGGCTATAACTATTACATTGTCTCCTTTTTTGATTTTCATATTATTATATAACTTCTTGGGCTAATGAAATAATCTTTTGATAACCTCTTTCGGCCAATTCTCTTGGAATAGGACCAAAAACTCTTCCGGCTTTGGGATCCATCTTGTCTTTTTCTAAAATAACCACAGCGTTATCATCAAAACGAATATAAGAACCATCCTTTCTACGATAAGACTTTACTGTTCTAACAACAACTGCTTGGCAAATATCTTTTTTCTTAACAGTTTTTCTTGGTTCAGCAACTCTTATAGACAAAACAACCTTATCTCCTATTGAAGCGTAGCGACGCTTAGAAGCACCAAGGATTTTGAAAACCTTACCGATTTTTCCGCCGGCATTGTCTGTTATATTTACAATTGTTCCATCTTGAATCATACTTTTATTTAATCACTTTAAATTTCTTGTCTTTAGAAATTGGACGAGTTTCTTCTATTTCGACTATATCTCCAATTTTTTTATCATTATTTTCATCGTGAGCTTTATATTTCTTGACTTTCATTATTCTTTTACCATATTTTTTATGCTCAACAAAACGCGAAACTTTGACCACTACTGTTTTATCCATCTTGTCAGAGCAAACAACCCCTTTCAAAACCTTATTTGATTTTTTGGTTTGATTTTCCATAAAGATTTATCGTGAGATGACACGAGTATTAACTGGTAATTTAGTTCCGGCTTTTCTTAACGCTTCTTTAGCCGTAGCCTCAGGCACTCCGTCAACTTCAAATATAATTCTACCTGGTTTAATATATAAAGAATATCCCTGTAAATCTCCTTTACCTTTTCCCATACCAACCTCCGCTGCTTTTGCTGTAAATGGTCTGTCAGGAAAAATTCTAATCCACATTTTACCAATTTTCCCAAGAGTTCTAGATGTAACCTTACGGGCAGCTTCTATTTGATTAGACTTAATTCGTCCAGCAGTAAGAGCTTTTAATCCATAAGAGCCGAAGGCGACAGCTGTCCCCCTTGTATCAGCAGAAATCTTAGACATATTTCTTCGTCCTGTCTGCCACTTTCTATATTTTACTTTCTTTGGGATTAACATAATTTATTAATTTAAAAATTTTGATTCTTGTTTGAATTAGACCCACTACCGTCAGAAAAAATCTCTCCTCGGTAAATCCAAACTTTAATACCTATATCACCATAGCTCATATGTGCTTTTTCTCTTGCAAAATCAACATCAGCTCTAAATGTTTGAAGGGGAATTGACCCTCTTTTAATTTGTTCGCTTCTAGCTATTTCAGCTCCTGATAATCTTCCTCCTAAATAAATACGAGCTCCTTTAACTCCTCTAGCTGACATTATTTTATCAATAGCTTGCTTCATAACTCTTCGGTATGGCAATCTTTTCTCTAAAGCTTCAGCAATAGAACAAGCCACAATAGCGGCATCCGCGTCTGGGTTAGTAACTTCAACTATGTCAAATTTAAAATCTTCTGGCATCTCAATTTTCTTACGATGTAAAGCTTTAACCATTTCGCTTTTTATTTTAGTAACACCTTCTCCTGATCGTCCAATTATCATCCCTGGGCGAGAAGTGTGAACCATTATCTTTGTAGCCTTAGCGTTTCTCTCTATTTCAATTCTAGAAACATAAAAACCTCTTAATTTTTTTGCTAAAAACTCTCGGATAACAACATCTCCTTGAAGTAAGTCTTTGTAATTTTTATCACCAAACCAGCGTGATTTCCAATCACGGAGTGTTACTAACCTATGAGCATACGGATGGACTACTTTTGACATATATTATTTTGATTTTTTATCAGATTCGACTTTTTTAGCAACTTTTGGTTTTTTATCTTGTTCTTTTTTAACATCTATTTTTTTTTCTGTTTCTGATTTAACTTCTTCTTTAATCTTCTCTATTATTTTCTTTTCAGTCAAGGTTATAAAAACATGACTAGTTCTTTTGTTTATTCTAGAAGCGCTACCTCTTGCTCTTGGCATTATTCTTTTCAAAACTATACCCTTGTTTACAGTTATGTTTTCAACAAAAAGATCCTTAGGGTCAATTAAAGAATTATTAGAGGAAGCATTAGAGACTGCTGAGTCAACTAATTTTTTAAGTGGCAAAGATGCCCTTTTAGGCAAGGTGTCAAGTAATAAAAGAGCTTCAGCAACCCTTTTGCCTTTTATGAGTTCCGCTACAAGGCGAACCTTGCGGGGGGACTGTCTGTAATTTTTTAAAAACGCTTTCATCTGGTTAGAAACGACTTGGCCGTTTCTCTGTTTTTTTTAATAATAAATTATTTTTTCTTGCTATCTGTGGCTGTCTTGGCCGCTCTAGCGGCTGAGATTTCTGCTTCTTTCTTCTTGGCTTCTATCTCTTTCTGCATCTTTCCTCCATGTTTAATAAACTTACGAGTTGGAGAAAATTCGCCTAAACGATGACCAACCATATCCTCACTAACTAAAACCTCTATGTGATTTTTACCATTGTGAACGCCAAATGTAAATCCAACCATTTCTGGAGAGATTACACAGGCTCGAGACCATGTTTTAATAACCCCTGTTTCTAAGGGTTTCTTACCGGCTATCTTTTGCAATAACCTTTCATCAACATATGGTCCTTTTTTAATTGATCTTGTCATCCTAAATAATACAAGCTCAAAAAGAGCTCGTGGCTTTTATATTATCAGATATAAAAATAAAGTCAACTTTTTGAGATTAACTTAAAAGAAGCTAATCAGTTTTGGGATAAAAATTAAAGATCCAACTATCCCAGCCAAAAAAGCTGAGAACAAAACAGCTCCGGCCGAAATATCTTTTATATCTTTTGCAAAAGGATGATAGTTGGGACTAGTGAGGTCAACATCTATTTCAATAGCAGTATTTAATATCTCTGCAATAATGACTATGCCAGCAGAAAAGACAACTAGTGCCCACTCTGTGGGGTTTAATTTTAATACAAAACCCATATAAACAGCCAGGACAGTAAAAAATATCTGAAGCCATAAATTATGGGTTGATCGGATTATAATTCCAAGTCCCCGCCAAGCTTTATCAGTGCTTCTTATTCTTGCAATTATTGAAAACTTCTTTTTGTTTGAAATCTTGTGGTGTTTCTCCTCTTGCATATTTGTATTATATTACTCTTTTTATATTTATCAAAATAAACAATTTACTGATTAAGAAACGGCCGTCCCTTAATTTGTAAATTGTATCAGCCACAGGTCGGACCTGTGGCTAGACTATGTCCATAACTCAGCCACAGGTCGGACCTGTGGCTGGACATGTGGCCCAAATAAAAAACTTACCCTTTCTGCGACCGCAGGAAGTGCAAGGTTTTTTAGATGTGATAGAGATTTTTATTTTTTCTTACCAACCTTTCTTCTAGCAACTATCCACATATTTGAATATTTCTTTGGAGTTCTGGTCTTCTGTCCCTTACCTGTTGGTTTACCCCATAAGCTTTTAGCTCTTCTGGTTCCTCGTCCTTGTCTACCTTCTCCACCTCCATATGGATGATCAACTGGATTCATAACAGAACCTCTAACTGTTGGTCTAATACCCTTCCAACGAGAGCGTCCAGCCTTGCCAAAATTTTGTAGTTTATATTCTGAATTAGAAACTTCTCCGACTGAAGCCCAAGCATTGTCAGGTATTTTGCGAATTTCTGTTGAAGGCATTTTGATATTAGTATAGCCCATATCATTAGCCACAACTTGTCCAAACACGCCAGCAGATCTGGCCAACTTTCCTCCATTACCTGCTTTAATCTCTATGTTATAAACAAATGTTCCGACTGGTAAAACCCTAAGAGGCAACCTGTTACCAACAGAGATTGGAGCTTTTTCACTAACAATAAAGGTATCTCCAACTTTAATTGATTTTGGAACTATAACATATCTTTTCTCTCCGTCTTTATAAACAGCTAAACCAATAAAGGCATTTCTATTTGGATCATATTCAATAGAACTAATCTTGGCTGGTATATCATGCTTGTTATACATAAAGTCTACCTCGCGATAAAGTCTTTTGTGCCCACCCCCCTTATGACGGGTCGTTATTCGGCCTTGATTATTTCGTCCAACTGATCTTTTAAAGCCTTTAGTTAAAGACTTTTCTGGTTTTTTCTTGGTCAAAACCCCACGATAAGTAACGGTTGTTTGGTGGCGTCTTGATGGACTTGTAGGTTTATATTTTTTCATATTAAGCAAATGTTATTTTATCTCCTTTCTTCAAGTGGACGACAGCTTTTTTACCCCCTTGTTTAACTCCTTTCTTTCCTTTTCGTGTTACGGTTTTGTCAGCTATTTGAGTCATTGAAACTTTAACTGGACTAACTCCATAAACTTCCTTGATAGCTTTCTTTATCTCATTCTTATTGGCATTTTTGGGAACATCAAAAGTATATATCCCTTTCTCAGCATAAAGAGCGCTTTTTTCTGTTATCCTAGCTTTCTTAATCAAAGGATGAGTCTTAGTTTTTTTGTCATTAACCTCATCTTTCTTTTCAGCTTTATTTTTTTTGGTTGTTGTTGCCATATTATTTCTTTTCTATTTTACCACCCAAAAAAGCAATACTTTCTTTAGGCTGTGAGATAATAATATACTTAAAGTTAAGCAAATCTACGGGATTAAGATTTTTAACTTCGTCTATTTCTATGTTTTTGATATTAGAAAAACTCTTTTTCAATATCTCATTTTTGGCTGGAACCGTCATAAACAAGTTTGGCTTTTTAGATCCATAAATTCTTTCAAAACCAGTAATAGAACTTAAGTCTTTAATGACAGAGGAAGCCTCTTTTGTTTTAATTTCTTTTAAGTTTAATTCTTCCAAGAAGAGAATTTGTCCTTTTTTAAATTTTTCAGACAAAACAGTAAAGAGTGCTTTAACTTTCATCTTCTTATTTATTTTTTGTTTATAGTCCTTTTCATTGCGAGGTCCATGAGCCACTCCTCCGCCAACCCAAATAGGTGATCTTTTTGATCCGTGACGAGCTCGGCCAGTTCCTTTTTGCCTCCAAGGCTTTTTACCAGTTCCACTAACTTCTCCTCTAGTCTTAGTGTGAGCTACGGGGATTCTAGCATTAGCTTGCATAGCTACCACAACTTGGTGAACAAGATCGGCATTCCATTTTAAACCAAATATCTCATCTGGTAATGATAATTTACCGACGGCTTTTCCTTTTTGATTATAAACTTCAGCTTCTAGCTTTTTAGAAACTTCTTTTACTTTCTTTTCAGCTGGTACTTTTTTGTCTTTTGTTGTATTTTCTTTTGTTGTCATAAAATTATCCAATTACTTCCACCAGCGTTCCTCGACGACCAGGAATAGCCCCTTTAATCAATAACTGGTTATTAGCATTATCAACACCGACCACTTCAAGATT
>Ga0209723_1002682_pt1 | contig 23212 bp, 17 predicted proteins | sample BiotimSIPDNA_2_FD_185750 | JGI IMG/M metagenome (GOLD analysis project Ga0209723, IMG submission 185750) | Anaerobic biogas reactor microbial communites from Washington, USA - Biogas_R2 time_0 SIP DNA (SPAdes) (version 2) | ecosystem: Engineered > Bioreactor > Anaerobic > Unclassified | place...
ACCACCAGGCGGATCCATTGGTAGCCGCGGCCTCGCCAATCGAGCACGGACACCACGAAGATAAACTCTCCGGTTTGGGTGGGTGTTCCTTCAATTACCGCAACAGGTTTGCCGTCCATAACCTGTTCACGCAGGGTCAGACCCTGAGGCAAATTCCCCCTCACGCGGGGGCAATATTCCTTCGTTTGAGGCGTTGGGTCAGGCGGAAAGACACTCCTATGGGGTAAGTCCCCCATGGTATTACACCCCATATCAAGCCGTTGAGGAATGTCATAGAATAGCCGTTCGGAATCAAAAACAGTCTCTCAAGACAAAGGAAAAATATGAAACGGTATCAACAGATCATCCTCACCGCAACGGCGGCGTCATTCCTGGCCTTCCCGGTTATGGCCAAGGAAGACAGCACTCAAAAAACCAACCAAAGCTCCTACACCCGGGCACGGGCACCCTATCCGGACAGCGACCGGATCCAAAGCGCAGCCAAGGCCAGCGATATCATCGGAATGTCCGTTAAGAACTATCAGAACGAAGAACTCGGTAGCGTGGATGACCTCGCAGTGGATTTGGAATCCGGACGCATCGTTCAGGTAATTATCTCCACCGGCGGATTCATTGGCATCGGCGATCGACTCTCAGCCGTGGCCCCCGGAGCATTGCAATATGATTCGGCAAACCAGGTTCTGAATCTCGATGCAAACAAGGAGCAACTCAAGCGCGCACCTGAATTCTTCCATGAAAAATGGACGGATTACTCGGACTACGATCACCTCTCTTCCGTCTACGCCTACTACGGGCAGGAGCACTCGTTCAAGTTCATCAACAGGGAAGACCCAGCAAACAATTCTGCCCACACCACGAAAACCCGGGATGTGGATGGAACCTGGATCAAAGTAAGCACAACGGGCGAAAACCAGTGGATGATCCCATCCTCGCGGCTCAGCCAAATACAAAGAGCGAGCGTGCTAATGGGCCTAAACGTAAAGAATAGGCAGGATGAAACGCTCGGCCATGTGGACAACATGCTGGTGGACGTACAATCCGGACGCATCGTGGCCATCATGATCTCATCCGGGGGCTTCCTCGGCATAGGTGACGAACTCAGTGCTGTTCCGCCAACCGCGTTGAGCTTCAACTCAGAGCGGGACACGCTCCAGCTCGACACCACCAAGGATATGTTGAGCGCAGCACCGCACTTCAAGTCCAGCGAGTGGCCGGACTTCAACCAACCCGCATTCTATTACAGTGTCTACAACGCTTACAAAGTTGAGCCCTATTTCAAAACCGACTCAGCCCCGGCCGCCGATAACACTGCAATCAAGTTTCGTGAACGCGACGATCGCAACCTCACCCCACTCGACCAAGGCAACAGCAAAGCCGACACGGATATCACCGCACAAATCCGCAAGGGCATTCTCGTCACCAAGGGAATGTCAATGAACGCGAAAAACGTGAAGATCATCACCAACAATGGACAGGTCACCTTGCGCGGCCCAGTCAAAAACGAGGAGGAAAAGCGCATCATCGGCGAGATCGCAAATGGCATCGCCCGCTCAGAAAACGTCCACAACCAACTCGAAATCACTATCACGACGGCCAGCAACTGAGGTCTTCAAATTCCAATCATCATCAAGAAAGCATATTATCATGTCCAAGAAATCTGTATTCTGTATCTCCAGTAGTCGCCACCAAGCCGATCGCATTGTCGATCAGCTTAAGATCGCAAACTTCTCCAACAACGACATCTCCGTCCTCTTTCCCGATAAGGGAACGACGAAAGATTTCGCACACGAGAAGAACACGAAGGCCCCGGAAGGCGCAGTCGCAGGTGCGAGCACGGGAGGCGTAGTTGGAGGAACGCTGGGCTGGATCGTCGGCATCGGCGCACTGGCGATTCCAGGCGTTGGACCGTTCATCGCAGCCGGTCCGATCATGGCAGCACTCAGTGGTGCGGCCATTGGCGCGGCGGCAGGTGGTATTGCCGGTGGCCTGATCGGAATGGGCATTCCCGAGTTGGAAGCCAAGCGCTACGAGGGCAAGGTCAAGGAAGGTAACATCCTCCTCTCGGTTCACACGGATAACTCCGGTGAAATCAAGCGGGCCAAGGAAATCTTCCTCAAAGGTGGCGCGCATGACATTTGCACCACCGGAGAATCCGCAGCCCCGGACGAACCAAAGCCTTCTGATCAAAACACCCGTGCTGACAAAGGGTTAGTTGGCACACGGAGTTGATCTGATCAGCCAGTTCCTGCGGTCGGTTAAACCTGGCCGCAGGAATCTTTTTTTCCACTCAAACACACGGATACACAATGAGAACCGAAACACTCCATGATTTGTTCCTCGAAGAACTGGCCGACATCTATTACGCCGAAAAGCGTATCGCGAAAGAGTTTCCAAAGATGGCAAAGGCCGCTACATGCACCGACCTCAGAACAACAATTGAAGACAATCTGAAGGAAATTGACAGCCGTGTGCGCAAGCTCGAAGAGGTTTTCCATGCCTTCGGCGAGAGAGTCGTTGGCAAAACCTGCCAGGCGACCAAAGGCCTGCTGGCAGAGAGCGACGAGATCGCCGAAGTTTTCAAAGACTCACCCGCAATCAACGCCGCGCTCATTGGAGCCGCACAAAAAATCGCCCACTACAAGATCGCCTCCTACGGCTGCTTGCGCGAATGGGCCGAACTGCTCGGAAACCGGAAAGCCGCCAGTATCCTCGGGGACAACCTCACCGGAGAGAAGGCCGCCAATGATGTCCTGACCAGACTCGCCGTCACCAAAAGCAACAAGGACGCCCTTCGCAAATCCATCAGCTGGAATGGAAACGAAGGGACTGAGTATGCAGTTGAACTATCTCCCAGAATACGGGCTTTGACTGTCGCAAGCGTCAACTAGCCGAACACGAGGGGATAATTGGGCCTAGGAGAAGGAGGAGGAAACCTCCTTGATGTATTTCTCGACCGCTTCACGGCTTTCTCCCGTGATCTTTTGGAATCGGCCAACAAAAACATCCTGCTGTTCATTGACCGCAAGTTGGATCTGTGCTTTGGCCCACCTGTAGCCGCAGGTTTTGTAAACGCTGGCGACATACTCTCCGAACGTTAGTCTCTTCTTTGGGTGATGGGTATTCATTCCCACATAGTATCAGTAGAAATGGCCATGTGCGATGGGTTGTCATGACTTCGGAGTCATTCAGAGCTTAACTTTCCGCAATCGTAGGGCATTTGAAACAACGGATACAGAACTCAAGGCCATCGCCGCACCAGCGATCATCGGACTGAGGAGCAGGCCGAAAAAAGGATAGAGCACACCTGCCGCGATGGGGATACCGGTGGCATTGTAGATGAAGGCGAAAAACAGGTTCTGGCGGATGTTGCGCATGACGGCACGGCTTAGCCGCAGGCCCCCCACGATGCCGCGCAAGTCGCCTTTCACGAGCGTGATGCCGGCGCTTTCGATCGCGACGTCGGTACCCGTGCCCATGGCGATGCCCACATCGGCGGCGGCCAGAGCGGGCGCATCATTGATTCCGTCTCCAGCCATGGCGACGCGATGTCCCTTTTCTTTCAATTCATTGACGATGCGTTGTTTGTCCTCGGGCGAGACCTCAGCGTGCACTTCGTCAATTCCCAACTCTCTGGCCACGGCTTCCGCTGTGCGCCGATTGTCACCGGTGCACATGACCACGGTGAGCCCCATTTTGTGCAGCGATTCGATGGCGCTTATGGAGCTATCCTTAATTTGATCAGCGATGGCGATGAAGCCGAGTAGCTGTTGGTTGCGTCCCGCCCAGATCACGGTTTTGGCTTCGCCTTGAAGGATCTCCTCCTTTGCGGCTAGGGAATCGGGGATGGTAATGGCAGCGGATTCGAGGAAGGACCGCTTTCCGATGCGAATAACGTTGCTCTCGACAACTGCTTGAACGCCTCCTCCAGTCGTGCTTTTGAAATCGGTGATTTCCGGCACTTCGAGGCCGTTCTTCTTCGCATTGTCGACAACAGCCCGGGCGAGCGGATGCTCGGACTGCGATTCAGCAGCGGCCGCCAGCCGCAGCAAATCATTCACCGCGACGCCGTCTGGTGATTGCGCATCAACCACGGAGGGCTTTCCTTCGGTCAGGGTGCCGGTTTTGTCGGTGATGAGATGGGTGATCTTTTCGGCCCGTTCTATCGATTCGGCGTTTTTGATCAGAATGCCGCTTTGTGCTCCTTTGCCAACTCCGACCATGATCGACATGGGTGTGGCCAGCCCCAGTGCACAAGGGCAGGCAATGATCAGCACGGACACAGCTACCACGATGGCATATGCCATGGCTGGCTCCGGGCCAAAGAAGGCCCAGATGGCGAAGGCTATCAGCGCGATGAGCACGACGGCTGGCACGAAATAGCCTGAAACCTTGTCGGCCAGCTTCTGGATCGGTGCGCGACTCCGCTGAGCTTCGGCGACCATTCTCACGATCTGCGAAAGCATGGTTTCCTCCCCCACGGCTTCCGCACGCATCACGAAACTGCCAGTCTGGTTGACCGTGGCACCAATCACCTGGTCGCCTTCGCCTTTCTTCACAGCAATCGGCTCCCCGGTGATCATGGATTCGTCAATGGTACTTTTACCTTCAAGGATGATCCCGTCGAGGGGAAGTTTCTCACCAGGGCGCACCCGCAGGCGGTCGCCCTTTTTGATGGTGTCGATTTCAACTTCCTCCTCTTCGCCGTCGGCATTGATCCGATGCGCCGTTTTGGCGGCGAGGCCCAGCAGGCTCTGAACGGCTTCTCCGGTTTGCCGCCGCGCACGCGCCTCAAGCCACTGCCCAAGAAGGATGAGGGTGGTGATGACCGCAGCCGCTTCGAAATACAGCGCGACCCCGCCATGACTACGAAAGGCATTCGGAAATATTCCAGGAAACACGACCGCCACCACGCTGTAGGCGTAGGCGGAGCCAACCCCGAGCATGATCAGGGTAAACATGTTCAGGCTTCGGTTGACGATGGAGCGCCAACCTCGGATGAAAAACATGCCTCCCGCCCACAGGATGACTGGAGTCGCCAGAATGAACTCCAGCCAACTCTGGGTTTTCGGGGCAATGATGTGCTGGAAGGATAGTCCGGGAATCATGCTGTCGAAAGCGAGAACGAGAATCGGGATTGTCAGCAAACCGGCGACAAGGGTTTTCCGCTTCAAGCTGTGGACGGACTTTTTTTCCCGCTCATCCTCGTCGTCGGTGGCGTTCATCGGCTCGAGATCCATGCCGCATTTCGGGCACTGCCCGGGGTGGTCCTGTTTCACCTCGGGATGCATCGGGCAGGTCCACTGACTGGAGTCTTTGTCCTTATAGGCGGGGTTGCGTTCCAGATCCATGCCGCATTTCGGGCAATCGCCCGGTTCGCCGGATTCAACACCCTCACACATCGGGCAGAAGTATTTGGCGGTAACCGGGGTTTTCGCGGATTCGCAGTGGTTGGAGTGTTTCGAGTGGCTGCAATGTTCGGAGTGTTTCATGTCGGCTAGAATTTGAAGGTTAGCCCCGCACCAACCCCATATTTGGAATCCCACAGTGCGGTGGTCGAAAGGTATTGGGTGAGCGCATAGGACACCCCGGCCTGGGATGACCATTTCTCAAGGGTATCATACTCGACTTCTCCGAAAATGCCCAACCGAGGGGTCAACATGAGCTCGCGTTCCAGCATGAAGCGGGCCTCGCCCTTGTGATCGATCCATGCCTGGGACTGGAAATTTCCGGGAAGCAGGTAGCGGATGCCTACTATCGCCCGCTCTTCCTTGCGGGTCGAGTCCACCCCTTCCGCATTGACTCCGGCGAAGAGGTTGGTGAATCGGTTGAAGTAGCGTCCGTAAGTAAAATCGGCTTCCCACTCGGTGTCGTCAGTGCCTTGCCAGCCAGCCTCCCATGCCAGTGCGAGGATATTCAGGGGATCGCCTGCGTAGCTGAGATGAAAAAACGTGCTGGCTGAGCCATCGATCACACGGAGTCGAACGGTTTCTCCGGGCTTCGCGGAGAGGTTTTCCTCGGGCTTGCCGTTCACGAGAAACAAATAATAAGCAACATCTGCAAGATCCATCGCGGGCATGCGCATCTTACATTCGAAATTTCCGATGATTGCATTCATTTTGTCAGGTCCTTTGCGCTGGAAATGGCCTATTGCTTCATCAGGTGGTTCTGAAGGTTCCATCCCAACCCGGATCGATGGCACGGATGCGCTCATCGAGCGGAGGGTGTGTGGCCAGCGCGCCTAGAAACGGTTTACCCAAGCCATTGCCGAAAAACATGTGACTGGCTTCTCCTGCATGAGCGGATCCCACCTTCGAGCCGGCACTACCGATTTTTTGCAGCGCACCGGATAGTCCCTCCGGATTGCGGGTAAACTGAACTGCAGAAGCATCGGCAAGGAATTCCCGCTGCCGACTGAGCGCCGCCTGAATGAGCCGACCAAAGAACACTCCAATAGCACCGATGACAATCAGGGCCAATCCAAGGAACATCAGCGGAGCTCTTCCCCGGTCACCACCGCGTGAGTAAACCAAAACGCGACCAACCACAGCCAGACACACGATGCCGAAAATGACGCCCATGATGCGCAGATTCAGCCGCATGTCGCCATTGAGAATGTGGCTGAACTCGTGGCCGATGACGCCCTGCAATTCATCACGATCCAGCAACGTCATGCACCCGCGCGTGACACCGATGGCAGCGTCTCCAGGCGCGTGGCCCGCCGCAAAGGCGTTGATGCCGGATTCATCTTCAAGCACATATATCTTCGGAACAGGCACACCGGCGGCGATTGCCATCTCCTCAATCACATTGCGCAGCTTGCGCTCATCGGGATTCGTCGTTTCGGGATCAATCGGCCGACCACCCAACGATTCGGCTACGGCACTTCCGCCCTTCGACAAAACAGCCATCTTGTAGAGGCTCCCGACCGCCACGACGCCGAGAGTGCCGAACACAACCCGAAGGAAAAGCGTCGGATCCCAGAGGACCAATTCGGGCGGCGGAGAACCCGGCGTCTGTTTGGCATGGGTGCCGTAGAAAACCATCAAACTGACGAAATACACCGACGCAATGATGCACAGGACGGCGAACAGGAAATAAACCACCAATAGTTTTGTTTTCTTCCTAGCCTTATCTTGATGTGCGAAAAAGTCCATGGGCTTACCTCATTTAAGCGAACGAAACCGTCGACGGCTCCCGTTGCTCCGGGTCCTCGATGACGAACAATTCGGCAGCGGCGAATTGGAACACACCCGCAATAATGTTGCCTGGGAAAATCTCCCGTTGCGTGTTGTAGGCCATCACCGAGTCATTGTACGCCTGCCGGGAGAAGGAGACTTTGTTCTCCGTCGAGGTCAGTTCCTCCATCAGACTCAGCATGGTCGTGTTCGCCTTGAGGTCGGGATATGCCTCGGATAGAGCGAACAACCTGCCGAGCGTACCAGTAAGCGTGCCTTCGGCCGCGACGAGCTGCTTCATAGCGGTAGGGTCGCCTGGGTTTGCGGCCGCTCCAATCCCAGCGGACGCCGCCGCATTGCGAGCGCTAATCACGGCTTCGAGCGTGCTGCGTTCATGTTTGAGATAGCCCTTGGCGGTTTCGACCAGGTTCGGAATCAGGTCGTAGCGTCGCTTGAGCTGCACATCAATTTGCGCGTAGGCATTTTTGAAGCGATTACGCAGCCCGACGAGTTTGTTGTAAATGCCGACGATGAACAGTACGGCAACAAATGCCAGCGATGCCAGCACGATGAAGACGATGATTGGTGGACTCATAATGGTATCTTTTGGTCTTTGTTCGCGATTTCGCTTCCCCTGGCTTCGGCCTTTGGAAAACGGCTTTGTAGAAATGTCGGTTGATGCACGACCCGTTTTGTTTGCTTTCCTGAGCCTGCCAGCGCCTCAAAACCCGAAATCACGTCGAAAAGCTCGGCGTCTATCCCGCTCTGGCGCAAACGGTGGAAGCTGCTGTTGAGGTCCTCCAACAGTTCGTCGATGTTGCGATCCGCGCGTTCCATAGCTGCCAGCCGACTGGCGTTCTCGCTTGCGAGGGATTCGGCACAGGCACGGAAAAGGGAGACGAAAAGGTATTCGCGAATAAGCGCCCTCAAAGTTGCGCCACCACCCATGACCTCGGGCAGGGGCTTTGTCGGCCATGGGACACTGGCTAGCTTTTTTCGCCAGGTCTTGTCCAAAGGAAGCAGGCGCTGATGAACAGGAACGTAAACTGCGCCCGATGTGGGGCGATTATAGAAAAGGTGGAGTTCGGTGACTTCGCCCCAGTTCTGGCAGGTCTCGTGCTCGACGAGAATCTGTCCGATGAGCGGCGTGATCGCCTGAACTGAGTTCGGCACGGCAAAAAGCCCCAGCGGTGGCAGCCCCGCGTCCTTCAAACGCGCATGAACACGCTCACCGACCGCCCACACCTTGGGTTGGCCATTCAGGTCGGCGAGGGTCTTCACAGCAAACCCGGACACCACGTCATTAAACTGGCCGACCAGTCCCTGATCTGACCCGAAGATGACCGCTCCAATCAAACTGGCATCTCCGTGGCCTCTCCCATCCACAACAAAGGCGGCGGATTCACTCACGCGAAAGCACGCGCCCAACCCCAACTCCACGACCCGATAGTAATCACCCAGCGCCCGCACAGACTTCTCGTATTGTCCGATGCTCGATGCAGCCAAGGCCTTCATCGTGCGTACAACGGATTGCAGATCACCAGCACTGCTGATCTTGCGGCGGAGGCTGGCTGTTGTATCGCTCATGGCACATCCTCGCGGGACTTGTGCTCAGCCCCATCTGGTTCAAGATCCGGTGTTGACTGAAAAGGTGCAAGCGCCTTACGGGCAAGCTCAATAATCGCCAGGCGATCTTCATCGCTCAGCGCTTTGGCGGTTTCAAAACGTGCTCCCACCTCGGCCGGGATCATGGCTGCAGCTTCAATGACGGCATCTTCTGCTTGGGGCATTTGCTCCAACGGCACGTCATCGAACAGGTCCGCCGTCAATGCCAGCAGCACAGCGATTTGTGCCGGCACAGATACCTGTGAGAATTCAGGCTGCTTGAGGCAGGCACGAATGCGCCGTCCATGCTCAATAATCTTGCTTGTGTCCTCATCCAAACGTGCCCCAAAGCGGGCAAACGTTTCGAGCTCCTCGAACTGTGCGTAAGCCAGCTTGAGGTCGCCCGCCACCGCACGATAGGCTGCACGTTGCGCCTTGCCACCAACACGCGAGACAGACTTTCCAACATCCACCGCCGGCAGCACGCCCAAGGCAAACAGCGACGGTGAGAGGTATATCTGCCCGTCCGTAATAGAAATCAAGTTAGTCGGGATGTAAGCGGACATGTTCTGCGCCTCGGTTTCGATGATGGGCAGGGCAGTGAGCGAACCGCCGCCGCGTTCCGGGCTCAAATGGGTGGCACGTTCCAGCAGCCGCGAGTGGATGTAGAAAATATCGCCAGGAAAGGCTTCACGTCCCGGAGGGCGGCGGAGCAGCAGGGAAAGCTCGCGATAGGCACGGGCATGTTGGGTGAGGTCGTCATACACGATCAACACGTCACGTCCCGCTTCCATAAAATGCTCCGCGATACTGGTCGCCGCGTAGGGCGCGATATAGGCCAGACCGGGCGGATCGTTTCCCTCGGTCACGACAACGACGGTGTAGTCCAGCGCACCCTTCGCGCGCAGGATCGCCACGGCCTTCGCCACAGAAGCCGCACGCTGACCGATTGCACAATAGACACACACGACGTTTTGTCCGCGCTGGTTCAGAATTGAGTCGAGCGCGATGGCGGTTTTGCCCGTCTGCCGATCGCCCAGAATCAATTCGCGCTGACCACGTCCAACGGGTATGAGCGCATCCACCACTTTGAGACCCGTTTGCAGAGGCACCGTGACAGGTGCACGATCCATGATGGCAGCCGCTGGACGTTCGATCGGGAGGCGCTCACTTGAGTCCACCAACCCATGGCCATCGAGCGGACGTCCGAGCGGATCAATCACCCGACCCAGCAAGCCCTCCCCCACGGCCACGTCCATCACACGACCGGTGCGCTCAACCTCCTCGCCTGCGTGCAGGTGTGAGTATTCGCCCAGCAGCACAACGCCAACTTCGTCCTCGTCCACGTTGAATGCGATACCGAAGACACCACCGGGAAACTTCACCAACTCCTCGAACCCAACCCCAGGCAAGCCGGACACACGGGCGATACCTGTGGACACATTCGTGATCGTGCCCACCTCGCGCGACACCAGCTGCGGAGTGAACGCTTCCCGCACTTGACTGATTCCGGAAAACGCTCGGTCGAAGACATTTGTGAGTTTTTCTGGCACGGCGGTTATCATGGCGCAGGTTTGGGTTCAACTTTCGCTTTGAGCAGTTCGCCCACCCCTTTCTCCAGCTCCGAGAGGTAATCGGATATACTCCAGGCCACTTTCTGACCATTCGATGAGAGCTCAATCCCGCTCACCAAGTCCGGCGTGGTCTCAAATCTCACGCGAACTTCAGCCGAGAAGGTTTCGTTGAGCGCTGTCTGAATGGATTCCCGCTGGTCGATCGGCAGGTCGAAAGCGCTGCGCACGAGCGCGGGCTCAGACGCTGCCTGAAGGGCATCGGCAAAAACGTGCCTCGCTTCCCCGTTAAGCTCGCTCAATCGGCGTTTGAACACCTCAACCACCCGCTCTTCCAGACTCTCCGCAGCAAGATCGGCGAGCGCCTTCCGCGCAATGGAAAACACCTCATCCTGGGCCCGACGGGTAATGGCTTGATTGAGGTTCCGCACGTCGTTGGCGAGGGCCTCCTGCCGCTTGGTGCTCAAGGAGTCGGCGGCCTTGCGGGCTTCATCGAGCAGACGCTGGCGTTCAGCACCCGCTTCCTCCGTCGCCTTGCTCAAGAGCGTGGCGCGCTGCTCATCAAATGCATCGTTTTTCTGAAGAAACTCGGTACGCTCTTTCGTCGCTTCGGCCTTGCGGGCGGCGGCGTCCGCAAGTGCCTTCGCGGTCGCCTTTTCCCTCGCATCAATGGCATTGAGAATGGGCTTATATAGAAAGCGCTTCATCAACCACACGAGAATGAGGAAGTTCAGCACTTGCGCGACGACAGTGAACCAGTCGATGAGCATAGGATTACTTCCCTACCGCCTCGGTAACAGCGGCGATGACGTGGTTCCAGAAGGGGTTGGCAAAGATCAGGATCATCGAGACCACGAAGCAATAAATCGCGGTGGATTCGATCATCGCCAGACCAACGAAGAGAGTCCGCGTAATAGTCGCGGAGGCGTCCGGCTGCTGGGCCAGAGAAGCGAGAGCGGAGGCGACGGACTTTCCCTCGCCAATGGCGGGCATCATGCATCCGATGCCGGTGGTGAATCCTGCGGTGACGATTGATGCCACCGCTATGATTGTGATACTGTCCATACTATTTACTTGGGTTGGGTTTGATTTGAGCGTGCGGCCACCGGGTGTGGCGTGCGGTTGCTGGTGGCGGCTGCGATATAGACTGCGGCCAAAATGGTGAAGATGTAGGCTTGGACCATGCCGGTCAGCAGCCCAAGCAAGGTCATGACAATCGGAAAAATGAACGGGGTGATACTCAACAAAATGCCGATGATCATCGCTCCGCTCATCATGTTTCCGAACAGGCGAACGGCCAACGCCAGCGTGCGGGAAACCTCGCTGATGAGGTTGAACGGCAACATGATAAAAGTCGGTTGGACGTAGGACTTCAGATAGCCGCGCAAACCCTGATCCTCGATACCGAACATTGGCACGGCGATCAATACGCACAACGCCAGCGCAGCTGTAGTCGAAAGCGATCCAGTCGGGGGTTCGTAACCAGGAATGACGGTGCAGAGGCTGGCGGCCGCGACGAAGAGAAACATCGTGCCGAGGAACCCGAGGTATTTCCCCGGATTTCGAAGCCCGACCTCTTTGATCTGTTGCTGGATTCCTGTGACGACAATCTCCAGCAGATTCTGCCAGCGTGAGCGGGTATGCCCGGTGGTGAGTTTGCGGGTGATGAGCATGGACCCCACGACGAGGAACACCATCAATGCCCAGGTGAAAACGAGGGTCGCATTGAGTTTGAAAAAACCATCCTGCCAGAAAATGATCTGATCGGGACTAAGGTTCATTGGACTCCTCCTTTGCATAAATCCCGGGATTCCCGACCGGCGCACGGGTGAACCACATTACGAGAAAACGCGCAATGACAAATCCAAGCAGACACAAGAGCAGGCGGGGCCATTGACCATCGCCGACGACATTAAACCCTGTCAGGACAATGCCAGTCCGGAGCAACATGCTACCGACAAACCACAACGCCGGGCGCGGTGACGCCATGCCTTTGCGCACCGTCCACCACAGCCCACCGAAGAAAACCGCCCCAAGCACAAGACCCGCCGCGCCCGCCACAATAAGATTCAGTGAGTCATTCATTGTCATCCTCCGGTTCGTCTCGCATGGATTTTTCTTCGTTGGACACCCAAAACCATGCATTAAGACAGCCAATGGTCAGCCCCCCTACCAATAGCGCAAGTGTCCATGACCGACCTCCCGGATAGTGTTTGTCCAGATACACCCCGAGCGCCGCTCCGAGCAGCGTGGGAACGACTACCGACCAGCCGATAAGCCCCATCATGCCGAGGCCAAACCAAACGCCCTGCGTGGAGTTGCGCCTCGCCTTGATTTTGCGGGAGGCCTTTGGCCCAACCTGGTCCGCAAGGTTCGATCCGCTTTTCAGCGGTGTTTTGTTTTTCTCACTCATGTTGAAATGTCGCGAAGCGACGCAGAAATCCGGTTTCGAGCTTTGCCATAACTGTACGGGTACTCTGCTCATGTTCGTCCAAAGCAAGGAACTCCTTCTCCACCGCCTCTCGCAGTTGACCGAGATTGGTTCCACCGATCGCCCGCCGCACCGACACCCATACGTCCGGACCGGTCTTGACCATTATCCCCTCGTCCACAGCGACGATCGATTCACCATCCGTTTCGGACTCGTAGATTAGAATTCCAGGTGCGAGAGCAGCCACACAATCGAGCCGGTGCGGCAGGATCCCAAAGTAGCCGTCGGGTGTCTCCGCAACAATGCGCGAAACTTCGGTTTTCGCGGCGAAGATTTCAAAGGGCAGCAGTATTTTGAGATTCATCATTCAGTGGACTTTCATTTCGATGGTATGCTCCTGGCCATCGGACACCAACGGAACCGCTTTCCCGGCAACTTCCTTGCCGTCCAATAGGATCTGATCCGAATGGTCCGAATCAGCTGCGATCCGGGTGATGGTGATATGGTAAAAGGTATCCCGGTGGCGGTAGTGAATCTTGAGCGATTCCCAGGCAAGCGGAAGCCTTGGGCTCAGCCGCAACTGATCGGCTTCCAACTGAACACCGAGCAGTGTTTCAACGATCAACCGGTACATCCATCCCGCTGAGCCGGTGTACCATGTCCAGCCACCCCGGCCCGTGTGGGGTGCCATGCCATAGACGTCAGCCGCGACGACGTAAGGCTCAACCTTGTAACAGTCGACGTCGGCCATTCCCGTCGCATGCCGGATCGGGCTGATCAGCGACAACAGCTCCCATGCCCTTTCAGTTTCGCCCAGCTCCGCGAATGCCATTACAGTCCAAATGGCTCCATGAGTGTATTGGCCACCATTCTCGCGCACACCGGGCGTGTAGCCTTTGATGTAGCCTGGCTCGAGCTCGGACGTGTCGAAGGGAGGATCAAAGAGTTGGATCAATTTCGAGTCACGCCGGACGAGCCGCTGGTCCACCCCGGCCATGGCCAGTCGCGCCCTTGCAGGATCAGCTGCTCCCGATAACACCGCCCAGCTCTGCGCGATGGAATCAATCTGGCATTCCTCGTTTGTGGCCGAGCCGAGCGGGCTGCCGTCGTCAAAGTATGCGCGGCGGTACCAGTCGCCATCCCACCCATGCCGCTCGATGTTCTGCTGCAACAGCTCTGCCTGCCGGGTGCATTCATCGGCGAATTCGACATCACCCCGGGTTCGTGCCAGATCCGCGAAACGCTGCAGCACATGGAAAAGGAAAAATGCCAGCCAGACGCTCTCACCCCTGCCTTTTTCTCCGACGAGGTTCATACCGTCATTCCAGTCGCCTGACCCGATCAAGGGAATGCCATGGGCGCCAAATCGGAATCCGTGCTTTACCGCACGCACACAGTGCTCGTAGAGCGTGCCATCTTTCCCCGCACGTTGCGGCAGATCGTAATACGATTCCTCACCGGCATTGACCGGACGCCCATCGAGGAACGGCACACGCTCATCGAGCACGCCGGAATCGCCGGTTGTCTTGACGTACCGGCAGGTCGCGTATGCCAACCACAGATAATCGTCGGAACAGTGCGTGCGCACACCACGGCCAGTGGGCGGGTGCCACCAATGCTGAACGTCCCCTTCACTAAACTGGCGCCCGGCACAGCGCAACAAATGCTCACGCGCTGCCCACGGAGCGGCGTGAAGAAGCGCGGCCGTATCCTGGAGTTGGTCGCGAAACCCGTAGGCACCCCCGGACTGGTAGTAACCGCTCCGACCCCAATACCGGCAGGCCAGTGCCTGGTATTCCAGCCATCCGTTGACCAAGAGGTTCAATGCAGGGTCCGGGGTCTCGACGTATACAACCCCCAACGTCCGTTTCCAAAATTCCCACACATTTTCCAAAGCCATCCGGGCACTGGCCGGACCTCCGAACCTCCGGACCAGCTCCTGCGCATGATCCATATTGTCCCCTGCGCCCAGCACGAAAACCACTTCGCGCTCCTCGCCGTCCATCAGGTCAAACGGCACCTGCATTGCGGCACAAGGGTCGAATCCCGCACCTGTTTGCCCGGACAATTGAGCGTGCCGCATCGCGGCGGGATTGGCCGGCGTTCCGTTGCGTCCGAGAAACTCCTTACGACTTCCGGTAAGGGTCCGGGAGGACTCGCTCACGTTCACAAAAACCGTCTTGTCAGCAAACTCCCGGTTGAACACGTTGCGGGCAAACAACGCACGGGTCGTCGGATCGACTTCGGTGACCACATGCATCAGGTTTGAGTGTCGCCATTGTCCAAGCACCCATTCCCAGTAGCCGGTGACAGACATGCGCCGCGTCCGGCCCGAGTGGTTGCGCAGCTTCACCACCACCAGCTTAACCGGAACGTCCAAAGCCACGTAGACCCACTGTTCCGAGCTGATCCCCATTTGTGTGTATTCGAAAACGCTATAGCCGAATCCATGTCGACAGACATAGGTGCCATTCCCGCGTGCCGGAAGGGGTGACGGCGACCAAAACTGGCCGGTCTCCTCGTCGCGGATGTAGAATGCCTCGCCGCTCGGATCGCAGAGCGGATCATTGTGCCATGGGGTAAGTCGAAATTCATGCGCATTTTCCACCCATGTGTAGGCCCCACCGCTTTCCGAAACCACCGTGCCGATTTTCGCATTGGCGATTACATTTGCCCACGGTGCGGGTGTCGTCTCCCCTGGTGCGAGGGAAATCACATACTCACGCCCGTCGGGTGTGAATCCGCCTAATCCGTTAAAGAAGACTCGCTCGCGGAAGGGAGGCTCGGCAGCAACGACTGGCAACAACGGGCGGACCGGCGCGAAACGCGCCATCTTACGTGTAACCGGGGCCCACCGCTCAACCTGCTCGGCCAGCGTCTCGGCACTGTCCGTGATAATCGCCCTCGCGACGGTCTGAAGCAGCACACGATCTTCCTCAGACAACTGTTCGCTGCGTCGCGGGAAAATTCCGCCGGGCTGATCCACCCGGTGTGCTTCGGTTCCGGAAGCAATCAAGCCCATGATACGGTCCTGCAAGACCTGACGATACCCGGAAAAATCCTCGTTAAGGATCACAAGATCAACATCCAATCCCTTCTCGTGCCAATAAGCGTGGGCTTGGAGCGCTTGTCGGACCAGATCAATCCGGTGACCGTCGGCGATCCTTAGCAGGAGGATCGGCAGGTCCCCCGAAATTCCAAAGGTCCACAGGCCGGACTGGCCAAGCCGATTGCGGGTGAGAATATCGGCGCGGGCGCGGTGCAACGCATTGGCGTGGATCATCGAACTGGCCAATTGCTCATACACCTGCGCCTCAGACTCGGTCATCTGCAACTGCAGAAGCACCAGTTGACTATGGGACCACGCCATCTCGAACGCACGCACCGCGAAGCTCGGGTCCCGATACTTGTCGATCAACACAAGGGCCTCGGCACGCGTCTCAGCCATTCCGGAGATGATGTGCCAGTTGGCAGAGGTATCGGGTTGAATCACGACCCCGCATCGGATTGAGACAATCGGATCGAGCACCGAGCCATCCGTATCGGAAAGTGGACCGGCGTGATCGAAGGCAACCGGGTCTTCGACCGAACGGCAGCGACCGATGAATTTGGCCCGGTCAGTTTCGTAGGACGTGTCGCTGGCAAGAGAGCCTTGGGCAGTCATCAAATGAAACATCCATGGTGTCTTCTCACCCGGTGCCCGAGGGCGACGCGTGCATAGAATGGCTTGCGAGTCCCGTAAAATCTCGGTCTGAACGAACAGATTGCTGAATGCCGGGTGCGCGAGATCAGCGTTCAACGGTGCAAGGACGACTTCCGCATAACTGGTCAACTCGATGGTACGGGCACGGGATGCCAGATTCGTGAGCGTGACCCGCCGGACTTCGACGTCGTCTTCGGGAGAAACCGCGATTTCGGTGTGCGCGTCTATGTCTTCGTCGAGGAGCCGATACTCAGCCCGGCCTGGGACGAAGATCGCCTCGTAGTGCTCCGACAACTGCCGCGTTGGTTGATAAGCCGACGACCAAAGTACGCCCGTTTCGGCATCACGCAAATAGCAAAACGAGCCGAACCCATCCCTGGTGGCATCCTCGCGCCATCGGGTGACCGAGAGATCTTTCCAACGGCTGTATCCACCCCCCGCGTTGGTGGCCATGACGTGATAGCGCCCGTTGGACATCAGGTGCACCTCAGGAATCGCGGTGTGAGCCGACGAAAAGACCCGCATGGTGGAAGCGGCTTTAACGGGGGTCCGGCGCGCGGCACTGACTTCAGCCGCGTGCGGATGCATCGGGGCAGAAACCTTGGGAACGCGCTCGTGCAACAGCAGTTCCGACGCCTTGAATTGCGGTTCCAACAGAAACCGGCGTTGCATGGGCCGATTCAACAGCAGATGAGTCAGTGCCAATAAACTCATGCCCTGGTGATGCGCCATGAAGCAGCGCAGCGCAGCGCAGGTCGTTCCACGGGGCAAGCGGGCGGGCGTGAAATCGATGGCCTCATAAAGGCCGTAGATACCCTGATAACCGGCCGCCGCCAACTTCTCCAGATTCTCACAAGCCTCCCGAGGCGCAATCATCAAAGCCAACACAGAAGCGTAAGGTGCCACGACCAGATCATCGGCCAAGCCACGTTTGAGCCCCAAGCCCGGCACGCCGAAAGCGCCGTATTGGTATACGCCCAAGGCGTCAGCGACGTTGTAGCACGACTCGGAAACACCCCACGGCACCCCGCGCTGGCGACCATATTCGATCTGGCGAGCGACAACGGCCCGATAGGTCTCATCCAGCAAGGTGTGCTGGTAGGTTGGCATAACCAGTAACGGCATGAGGTACTCGAACATCGAGCCACTCCATGACAATAGCGCCATCGAACCGTTGCTGGTAGTCAATTGCCGCCCCAAGGCAAACCAATGGTCCTGCGGCACCTGGTCCTGCGCCACAAGGATAAAACTGGCTACCCTCGCCTCTGAGGCAAGCAAGTCGTAATACGAGGGATCAAGGCGATGGTCAGTGATATTGAAGCCGATCGAGAGCAAATCACAGACGGGATCGTATAGGAAGGTAAAATCCATCACCGCAAGCTCGGCGCAACGCGTGGCAAGCCGGTCGATTTGCCGGATCCAGGTGGCGGCGTAACTTCCCCCGGTTTCAGCGCCTGCCAACTCCTGCAAAGTCGGTATGTGATCAAAGCACGGCGCCTGGTGAATCAACATCTGCAAATCATCACATGCCGCACCACACTGCCGGACGAACGCTTGCGTCCACCATTGCCCTTCCCTATCCCCTGTGGCGGGAAGCGATTCGGCTTCCCGGCTGAGCTCCCTAAGCCATGCCATAGTGGACGCCGGGTCGGATGCCGGGACATTCTGCATCTTTTCCCGAAGGCGATCAACCGCCGGAGAGGACAGCATTTCCAAAGTATCACGCAGCCCTTCAAAAACACGCGACTGAAGAATGGGTTGGCTTTTTAGTTCAAGAAGACCGGACCGCAGGGTATGCAACGCTCCCGCTAGATTTCCGCTATCAACACTCGACACGTAAAACGGATGGAGTGCTTTGAGCGTACGCGTATCATACCAGTTATAGAAATGACCCCGGTAGCGCTCGAGTCGCTCCATGGTGGTAAGGGTCTTATCCGTGCGATCGAGCAATTGACCAATGGAAAGATAGCCGAAATCGCCCGCTGCCAGATTGGCCAGCAGGGCCATGCCGATGTTCGTCGGTGAGGTGCGGGAGGCGGTCATCGGAGTCGGAACTTCCTGAACATTATCGGGCGGCAACCAATTCTCCCCTGCGTTGACCAACACCTCGAAGTAGCGCCATGTCTGGCGGGCCAGACCACGCAAAAATGTCTGTTGCGCATCGGACAATGCCTGCTTTCGGGTCACGATTGGCTGGCTAATCCACCATCCGACCACAGGTGAGAGCAGCCACAGCAGCAATAGCGGACCGCTGATCACTAGCTCAGATGGACGGGTCAGCACCAGCGCCACCCATCCGGCAACGGCGATGATCGGCCCAACCCACATTTCTTGAAGGAATCCCATTACCGTGGCGCAGGCGTTGCGCTTCGCATAGCGACGGGTATGCCAGATCAAAAGTCCCCGGCGGGTGAACAGCATGCGTGCACCGGACACGAGAATGGCATCCATGTGGACGACAGCACGATACGGCAAGGTGGACAGCGTGAGACCAACCTCCGCCAACTGCCGGCCCAGCGATTTCAGAACGGTGTCCAGATGGATAGCCCGGGTTCTTTCACGTGGTTTGCGCAACAGTTCTGCCAGCGTAGCCGCCAACACGGGAATCAAGAGCAAAAGGAGCACGAATACCGTCCAAAAGCCGGTCGGCGCCGGTGCCATCATCCAGCCACAGAGCAAGAGCATCAGCAGAGCGGGCGGAACAAGACTGCGGCGCAGGTTGTCGAATATCTTCCAACACCCAAGCGCAGTGAGCGAGTTGGGATGCCGCTTGTTGCCCGGTCCGAGCACACGTGGCAAAAGCCAACCGGCAATCTGCCAGTCGCCGCGGATCCAGCGATGACGACGACTCATTTCGGCGGCAAAACTCGCCGGATGATCCTCGTGCAACTCCACATCTGAGACAAGCGCGGATCGGGCATATCCGCTCTCGAGCAGATCATGGCTCAGGATGAGATTTTCCGGAAAACGCCCGGAAGTAGCCTGCCGGAACGCATCCACATCATAGATCCCTTTTCCGACATAGGAACCCTCAGAAAACAGGTCCTGATAAACATCGGAGACTTCACGCGTATAAGGGTCGATCCCCGCTTCACCTGCACTGAGCTGCGCGAACCGTGAGCGATTTGCCGAAAGGAGGCTGATGGGCGTTCGCGGCTGCAATATGGCGTAGCCGTCGCGCACGCGACCTGCAACCGGATCAAAGTGCGGCCGGTTCAGCCGGTGCGCCAACGTTCCGATGAGTTTGCGCGCGGCGTCGCGCGGAAGCCCGGTATCAGTGTCCAGAGTGATGACGTATCGGATACTGGGAAAAACCTCGGGATCGCAGATCATTTCGCAAAATGGATCACGCGGACCGGCACGCAGCAGAGCGTTGAATTGCTCCAGCTTCCCACGTTTGCGCTCATAGCCCATCCAAAGGCGCTCGTGTCGATTCCACACCCGCGGCCTGTGGAAGAGGTTAAAAACAGTGGCGCCCTCAGGGCTGTATTTTGCATTCAAGGACTGGATGCCCTCGAGCACCAGCCGGAGCAGATCAGCGTCTTCGGGGAGCACCTCCGCTTTAGCATCACCAAAGTCGGTGAGAAGAGCAAACAACAGGTTTGGATCCCTGTTTCCAAGGTAGCGGAGCTCCAAACCTTCCACCAGATCTACGGCGACCTTCGGGCTGGTCAAAAGCGTGGGAATGACCACCATTGTGCGGTCGCTCGCTGGAATCCCTTCGGAGAAATCCATGCGAGGGAGCAAACGCGGGCCTAAAAGGATGCTTGTCAGCAGGTTCACAAGCGTAACGGCCATCTGCGACGCCACGGTGCTTCCCAAAATCAATAGCAACCAGAACCGCCAATCCCCCCATCCCGCGGGGACCACCGGCTCCAACCCAAACCAGGCCCCTGCGGCAGTGAAAACGACCAGGGATCCAAGATAAGAAACGATCGGAAACCGGAGCAAGGTCCGCGTCAAATTCCGTCTGAGTGACCAACGAACGCGAACAACACGCTCCAACTGCTTCCGGCCCTTGTCGATAAGATAAAATCCCACATGAGCAGCTCGTCCAGCCGGGCCATCACGGGCGGCTGATTCCGTTGCGAGACCGATCGCTGCGCGAGCCACTGCCTCCTCCACAAGGCCGACCTGCCGCGACAAACCTTCCACACATTGGCGATAGCGGTCGCGAGTGACAAAATCCATGCCGGTATACACGCCAGCTGGATCGCTGCGCAGAGTCTGTTCCACGATACTCTTGGACTCGACGAATTTCCTCCAGTCCATCGCGCTGAGGAATCGGAGACTGCTGATGCTGTTTCCGATGGACACCTGATCAGACGCCTTGATTTGGTTGTCCGACCGCTGCAACTGGTCACGGGTCAGGCCCTGATCGGAGAGATGGTGTTGAACCCAGCTCTGGACAGTCGCCAGTTGAGGACTCTGCCCATGCAAGCGGCCACAGAACTCCTCGACAAACTGGTTGCTCATCGGCGGATCGGATCGAGCCAACTCATCCAGAAGACTAAGCACCGTCGCCGGATCCTCTTCTGCCGCCGTCAACAGGCGTCCAGCCCATGCGGTAGCCAGATTTCGATCCCGTCGCCGCTGGGCAATGTGCGCGGCCACGCGCCGCAAATTCTCGATCAGCCCCAGCCGCAGCATAATCGGAACAGCCCACAATTCGCCCAACGTCAGCGGCGTAACCGATTGGTAGGCGCGGACAAAGTGGTTGACATTTTCGGCATCCACCCGTCCGTCTACATGCGAGATAAGCTCGAGCGCGATGTCATAGACGCGGGGAAATCCCCCCGCCGATCCAGACAACAGACGGGGCAACTCGCGGCTATAGGTGCGGGGCAAATGCAACCGCGTCAGGCGTATTTGCTGCTCAATCAAATAGAAGTTGTCCAGCAACCATTCGCCAGCCGGCGCGACTCTCCTGCCCTCGGCATCGGCACTGGCCACCAGATCATAGGCTTGAGTCAGCACCTCTTCGTTGTCCGCCAACCGCAGCAACAACCGGTTCGGGCCGCGATGCGGATCCAAATGATGCCCTCCCGCCAGTGCGGCTGCATGCCGCTGCAACTGCTCACCGCTGAACAACTCAGCTCGCAATGGCGGTTCGGCAGCTCGCGGGCTAGCTAGCCGGTCCATCCACGCTTTCGATCTTAATGCAGGAGTTCGCATGTTGTTTCTATTCCTGCCAGGCTATGATTTGTGTCATCTTCATTATCGCGGTGGAGCCTCGATCTTCGGTTTCGATGCCGCCTGAGCGTCAGGCTTGAGATCGCGCTTGGACGCAGCGTCGGAAACCGGTCCGGGTTGGGCGTCGGGATCGGGTTCAAGGCTGGTATTCGAAGCAGCATCATTTGCCACAGGTTCAACCTCGGGGTCGGGCTCACTCGTTGATTTTTTCGGGGAGGGCTTTCCCTTCGCCTCGCTAATCGGACCGATCATATAGAGCGCGCGTTCAGGGTGGTCCTTGAATTCATCGTTCAGGATGCGCTCGCAGCCGTCGAGTGAGTCGGAAAGACTGACAAGCTTCCCCTTGAGACCGGTGAACTGCTCTGTCGTGAAAAAGGGTTGGGTGAGAAAGCGCTCCAGGCGACGGGCACGGGCGACAACGTTGCGATCGTCCGGTGAAAGCTGCTCGAGGCCCAGCATCGCAATGATGTCCTTGAGTTCGGAATACTGTGCGAACGTGCGCCGAACTTCCCGAGCCAACTGGTAATGCCGTTCGCCCACAATTCCTGGTGTGGCCATCTTTGAACTGGATTGGAGCGGATCAATCGCGGGATAGAGACCTTCACTGGCCCGCTTACGCGAGAGCACGATGGACGCGGAAAGATGGGAGAACGTATGCACCGCCGCCGGATCAGTGAAGTCATCCGACGGCACATACACTGCCTGAATCGATGTGATCGCTCCGGTGTCGGTATTGGCGATCCGCTCTTCCAGCGACGACAACTCCGTGCCCAACGTGGGTTGATAGCCCAGCCGCGACGGCATTTGCCCCATTAAGCCGGACACTTCCGAGCCGGCCTGGATGAACCGGAAGATGTTATCAACGAGAAGCAGCACATCGCGATGTTCGTCATCGCGGAAATACTCGGCCATCGTCAGCGCCGCGTGACCCACACGGAAACGCGCGCCGGGCGGCTCGTTCATCTGACCGAAGAGCATCACCATATTTGGAAGGACTCCGGCTTCTTTCATCTCCCGATAAAGCTCCTCGCCCTCGCGACAGCGTTCACCAATGCCGCAAAAAATGCTCACGCCCTCCTGATGCCCGATCATGTTGTGGATCATTTCGGTCAGCAGGACCGTCTTGCCCACTCCCGCCCCACCAAACAAGCCCGCCTTGCCCCCTTTCTCGAGCGGCACGAGCACATCAATGACCTTTATGCCTGTTTCAAAGATTTCGGACTTCGTGGAACGTCGCTCCAACGGCGGCGGAGCACGATGCACAGAGCGCCATTCGACATCGGACAAGGCAGCTTCGCGGTCAATGGCATCGCCGAACACATCAAACATCCGTGAGAGAATGCCTTTGCCCACGGGGGCCTTCAACGGTCCACCCGTGTCTTCCACCGCCATGCCGCGTGCGAGACCCTGGGTGGGAGTCAACGCGATCCCGCGCACGTGCTTCGCATCGCGCTGTGCCAGCACTTCGATGACGACTTGTTGCTCCGGTCCCGTCCGCAGCACCGAATAAATCGGCGGCAATTGCCCGTCGAAC
>Ga0209723_1002684_pt1 | contig 23207 bp, 14 predicted proteins | sample BiotimSIPDNA_2_FD_185750 | JGI IMG/M metagenome (GOLD analysis project Ga0209723, IMG submission 185750) | Anaerobic biogas reactor microbial communites from Washington, USA - Biogas_R2 time_0 SIP DNA (SPAdes) (version 2) | ecosystem: Engineered > Bioreactor > Anaerobic > Unclassified | place...
AACACTAAAATAATATTTGTTCATATGTACTCATTTTCAAAAAACAACTCAACACAAATACAAAAAATGTTGACTCAGAGAGAATAATTGTTAATAACACTTAATTTTACAGAAACTGATTAGTTACAAGCAATACTATGAATACTTAATCAATAAGGTCTGATAACCCCGGTTTCTACTCCAGATAAGTATATCCATACAGTCCCGAGCGGTAGTTTGACAGGAATTCTTTTCCCTCTTCAAGAGTTATTATGCCGGCTTTAACAGAAGAGGTGACCCATGTTTCAACTGTACGGACCATCTTCTTAGGGTTATACTGGGCATATTCCAGAACTTCTGCAACTGTCTCCCCATCTATTATCTGATCAATCCTGTAACCATCATCATCTACTGAAACATGAACAGCATTGGTATCACCAAACAGGTTATGAAGATCACCGAGTATTTCCTGGTAAGCACCTACAAGAAACACTCCAAGAAAATATTGTTCACGATTTTTTTTAGCATGCACAGGGATATGGTAGGAAGAGTTGGACGTAGATATGAAGTTATCTATCTTTCCGTCCGAGTCACATGTCATATCCTGTATTGTAGCCCATACTGAAGGCTCTTCATTCAGACGGTGTACAGGCATGACCGGAAAAACCTGGTCAATGGCCCATGCATCGGGCAGCGACTGGAATAATGAAAAATTACAAAAATACTTGTCAGACAGGATTCGTGATATCTGGCGCAGTTCATCAGGTACATGCTTGATGTTTCTGGCTATACTGTATATTTTCCGGGCAACAGACCAGAAAAGACACTCTGTCTGGGCTCTTGTTCTAAGATCGATAAGCCCGAGGCTGAACCTGTCAAGAGCCTCCTCTCTTATCTGCTGGGCATCGTGCCACGTTTCGAGCATTCTCTGCTGATTAAAATTATCCCATAAACTAAAAAGTTCTTTAACAAGTTCATGATCCTGTTCTCCAACAACTTCTTCTACATCCCATGAAGGTAAAGTCGCCGTTTCAAGCACTTCGAAAATAAGGACTGAATGATGAGCAGTGAGAGAACGGCCTGATTCTGTAATAATATTAGGGTGAGGTATATTATTTTTATTACTTGCATCCACAAATGTACTAATTGAATCATTTACATATTCCTGTAGAGTATAATTCATACTGCTGGGACTGTAAGAAGATGCTGTCCCGTCATAATCCACCCCCAGTCCCCCTCCTATATCTACAAACTCAACATTGAATCCAAGTTTTGCAAACTCAACATAGAACTGAGAAGCTTCTCTCAGGGCGGTCTTTATTCTACGTATTTTGGTGACCTGGCTGCCAATATGAAAATGGATCAGTTTTACACAATCTCTTATTTTGTTCTTCTCAATAAAGTCGATAGCTTCCAGCAGTTCGCTGGAAGTAAGTCCGAATTTACTGATATCTCCTCCTGAATCTTCCCATTTACCACTTCCGGTACTGGCAAGCTTGATCCGTATACCCAGATTCGGCTTTACCCTTAGTCTTTTAGAAATAGTTGCAATAAGCTTTAACTCATTAAGCTTTTCCACAACGAGAAAGATGCGTTTTCCCATTTTCTGAGCCAGCAAAGCGAGCTCAATGTAATCCTCATCCTTATAACCATTACAAATAATAAGAGACTCCGGGTCTGTATTAATTGCTATTACAGCATGCAGTTCAGGTTTTGAACCTGCTTCCAGGCCTATATTGAATTTTTTACCATGACTCACAATTTCCTCAACAACAGGCCTCATCTGATTAACCTTGATAGGATAAATAATGAAATTCTGAGCCTTGTAATCATATTCTTTTGATGCTTTTGCAAAGCAACTTGAAATATTTAAGATACGGTCATCCAGAATATCAGGAAATCTGAACAGAAGAGGTGTTGAAACATCTGACAACATCAATTCATCAAGCAATTCTTTGAGATCAACAGATATCCCATCTTTCTGTGGAGTTACAGTAACATTTCCTTTTTCGTTTATAGAGAAATAATCAGCCCCCCAACCTTTAATATTGTATAGTTCAGAGGAATCTTCAATACGCCATTTTCTCATTTCTGTATCTCGTTGATTTAATGTTAAAATAATGAATCTGAAATTTTCTGCAATTTTACTAATTAACAGGGAACAAACAGTAACTTTTCTTATCAAAATTGTCAAAAATAAGCCTCCCCCATCACCTGGCAGCGATTCTAAAGAGTTACACATGCCATAGCAGTAGTGTGACTTTATTTTTAATTCAAAAGCCGCACTTGCCTCTTGAATTTTCTGATTATAAATAAGAAGATAGTATTTTGATAATGTAAATATAATTACTTACTTTGCACCTGAATTTTAATAAATAATCAAATGAACAAAGGAACAGTAAAATTTTTTAATGTATCAAAAGGTTTTGGATTCATTAAAGACTCAGAATCAGAAAATGAATATTTCGTTCATGTTTCCGGTCTGATTGACAAAATCAAAGAAAACGATGAAGTTACTTTTGAACTTGCTGATGGTAAAAAAGGGATTAATGCAGTAAATGTAAAACTAGCTTAATTTACTATATTACAGAACAAAAGGCCACCTTCCCCAGGTGGCCTTTTGTTTTTTAACTGCTTTTAGAGGCTTTTTTAGCCTTTTTCTCAGCACGTTTTTCTTTTAAAGTCTTTGTTGCTTTTTTCTTTACTTTCGTTTGTTCTTTTGCTTTTTCGTGTGACATGACTCCCATGGTTTTAGTTTAACAAAAGATTATTTTCAAATGTATAAAAACATTGGGTCTGTAAAAAATTTTTTGTACCCCAATTATTCATTAACCTTAATATATTATAAAATCAAAAATATATCTTATTTATTTTAAGGATAATAGTAAAGAGGAAGGCACTTCCCCCAAATGACATATAATAACATTTAAAGGGTTTTTAATTATATTTATTAATTATTTAATATATTTTTAAAGTATATTATAAGTTTTTTTATATATTTGCAACAGATTTTTAAATCATGATAAAGAAAAAAAACAAACAGGCACAAAGGTTGCAGCAAGAAGGTTAGCTGTATTGAATGAGGATGGTAGTAATCCATTAATTAATCAAGGATCAGGAAAGACCGTTCTCATAAAAAAGAGAACGGTCTTTAAGGTTATAAAAAGAAAAGCAAATGAAAACTGAAGAATTATCAGGAAGAGGGTTATACAGGAATGAATTTGAGCACGACAGTTGTGGAATTGGTTTCGTAGCACATATAAAAGGAAAGAAATCTCACTCTATAATAAGACAGGGACTGGATATTCTTAATAATATGACTCACAGGGGAGCTGAAGGTGCCGACAGCAAGACAGGTGATGGTGCTGGTATTTTGATACAGATACCCAGAGATTTTTATTTAATCCAGGGCTTTGCTTTACCTCCTGAGGGGCAGTTTGGAACCGGACTATTGTTTCTGCCGAAAGACAGGGATGATGCGGCGAAATGCACCGACATACTCCTTGAAATTATAAGTGAAGAAGGAGTAGACTTACTTGGCTTCAGGGATGTTCCTTGCGACAACAGTGTTATTGGAGATATATCGCGTGCATCAGAACCATATATCAGACAGATATTACTGGGAGCAGACGTTCCGCAGGATCAACTTGAAAGGAGATTGTATGTAATACGAAAAAGGACGGAAAGGGCTATCCGTGAATCTGACATTGAACAACGCGATTTATTTTATATTCCGAGTCTTTCAACCAGGGTGTTGATTTATAAAGGTATGCTTACTTCCGAACAATTAGGTGAATATTTCGGAGACCTGAATGATGAAAGGATGCATAGTGCAATAGCACTGGTCCATTCCCGGTTCAGTACAAATACTTTCCCCAGCTGGGATCTGGCACAACCGTTCAGGATGCTGGGACATAACGGAGAAATAAATACCATTAAAGGGAACAGGATGTGGATGGAAGCACGTGAATCCCTGCTCAAATCAGATAAATTGGGAGATCTTTCGAAAATCTACCCGGTCATAGAGCCGGGAAAAAGCGACTCAGCATCCCTTGATAATGTACTTGAATTCCTGGTAATGAGTGGAAAATCTCTTCCTTATGCCATGTCAGTACTTATTCCTGAGTCATTTAATGAAAAAAACCCTATTTCAAACGAATTGAGAGCTTTCTATCAGTATCATTCCACCTTTATGGAACCATGGGACGGTCCTGCTTCTCTTATCTTTTCTGATGGCAGGTATATAGGTGGCATGCTCGATCGTAACGGACTAAGGCCCTCAAGATACCTTATCACTACAAGTGATCTCATTGTAATGGGTTCAGAAACGGGAGTACAGACATTTGCCCCCGGCGAAATTATCAGAAAAGGACGTCTCAAACCTGGCAAAATGTTACTTGTAGATACAGAAGCAGGGAAAATATACCAGGATGATGAGCTAAAGGCAGCTATTGCAAATGAATACCCTTATGAAGACTGGATAAAAGAAAACATGGTAACTCTTGATAAGATTGAAGCCGGGCATATTGTTCCTCCCAATATTGGTCCGGAGTATGACAAATATCTTGCTTCTTTCAATTACTCCGCTGAAGACATCGGAAGGATAATCAAAGAGATGGCCTCCACCGGCAAAGAGCCAACAGGATCGATGGGTAACGATACTCCTCTTGCTGTTCTTTCGCACCGGCCATACCGCTTGTTTGATTATTTCAAACAGTTATTTGCCCAGGTCACCAATCCTCCCATTGACCCCATCAGAGAAGAGCTTGTAATGACTCTTTCAGGTTATCTTGGTTCACTACAGCAAAACCTTCTTGACGAATCTCCTGACAAAGTAAAAATGGTGAGGTTCAAAAATCCCGTTATCACTAATACATATTTCGATATAGTAAAAAATCTTCGTTATAAAGGTTTTTCATCAAGCACTCTCACAATGCATTTTGAGGCTTCAGGAGGGGCTGATGCACTTGAAAGAGCTCTTGAACAGTTATGCCAGGATGCAGAAAAAGCTGTTGATGAAGGGAAAAACTATATTGTTCTCTCCGACCGTGGCATAAGTGACGAACGGGCCCCCATCCCTTCATTACTGGCTGTATCAGCAGTGCACCATCACCTTATTGCAAAACGTAAAAGGATGCAGATTGACCTGGTAGTAGAAAGTGCAGAACCCCGACAGGTAATGCATTTTGCATTACTTTTCGGATACGGTGCCAGCATAATAAATCCTTATATGAGCTTTGCTATCATTGATAAGCTGGTGAAAGAAAAAGCTATTCAGCTCGATTACGGCAGAGCTGAAGAAAATTATATCAATTCGATCAACAAGGGTTTGCTGAAGATAATATCCAAAATGGGAATCAGCACTCTTAGAAGCTACAGATCATCACAGATATTTGAGGCTGTAGGTATTCATCCGGATGTCACAGACAGGTATTTTACAGGTACAATTAGCCGTATCGGAGGAATAGGACTGTCAGAAATTGCTGAAGAGGCTCTTATTCCTCACAGACGGGCATACAACAATGAACCTTTCAGTGACAATCTTACAGAAGGTGTATATTCGTACAGAAAGCACGGCGAGCATCACGCCTGGAATCCCGACACTATTGCGCTTCTTCAGTGGAGTACAAGCAATGGTGATCGAAATAAATTCAAAGAATATTGTAATAAAGTCAATAAAGACACAGCTTCACCTGGTTTTATCAGAGGTTTATTGAAGATAAAAAACAATCCCATCCCCCTGGCAGAAGTTGAACCTGCTGAAAATATAATGAAAAGGTTTGTTACGGGGGCAATGTCATACGGTTCCATAAGCAAGGAAGCACATGAAACAATTGCCATTGTAATGAACCGTATCGGTGGCAGGAGTAATTCTGGTGAAGGAGGAGAAGATCCCGAAAGGTTCAAACCTGATGAGAATGGTTTTTTCAGGAGGAGTGCCATCAAACAGGTCGCTTCCGGACGTTTTGGAGTAACCACTGAGTACCTTGTAAATGCTGATGAGATACAAATAAAAATTGCACAGGGAGCAAAACCGGGTGAAGGAGGACAGTTACCGGGCCACAAGGTCGATACAATAATAGCCAAAACAAGGTATTCTATTCCCGGAATCACTCTTATTTCTCCTCCCCCTCATCATGATATTTATTCAATAGAAGATCTTGCTCAGTTGATCTTTGACCTGAAAAATGTCAACCCTGCTGCAAGGGTAAGTGTAAAACTTGTATCAGAAAGTGGAGTGGGAACAATAGCAGCAGGTGTAACAAAAGCCGGAGCAGATCTTATTACTATAAGCGGATTCGAGGGAGGTACAGGTGCCAGTCCTGCTTCTTCCATCAAACATGCCGGCTTACCTCTTGAACTGGGACTTGTTGAGACACAACAGACACTTGTACTGAACGACCTCCGCCGTAAAGTAAGACTACAGGCAGACGGACAACTTAAAACAGGAAGAGACATTATCATGGCTGCCCTTATGGGTGCCGAAGAATATGGATTCGCTACAAGTACCCTTGTTGTTCTGGGCTGTGTTATGATGCGTAAGTGCCATCTGAATACCTGCCCTGTGGGAATTGCGACACAGAATGCCGAACTCAGAAAACGATTCCGGGGAAAAGCTGAATATCTCATGAATTTCTTTCGTTTTCTTGCAGAAGACGTAAGAGAACACCTTGCTGAGCTTGGTTTCAGAAAACTTGATGATATAATAGGACATCTGGAACTTCTTGAAAGAAATAACGAAGTAAACAACTGGAAAACGGAAAAACTCGACCTCTCAGGTCTTATTACAACCCCTACTCAGACAATGCGCAATGCAATGCATTGCATTGACAAACATGAAGATAAACTCAAAAACATACTAGACCTCCAGCTTATAGAAGAAGCTCACCAAGCTATTCATGAAAAAGAGCCCGTTAAAATAAGCAAAGCTGTAAGAAACACTGACAGGACAACCGGGGCAATGCTTTCCGGCAGAATTGTATCCCTGCATGGCTCTTCCGGGTTACCGGACGGCACTATCAGATGCAGATTCACCGGATCGGCAGGCCAGAGTTTCGGAGCTTTTTTATGTCCCGGTGTTGAAATGATTCTTGAAGGTGACGCAAACGATTATCTTGGCAAAGGGCTGTCAGGAGGGAGAATAATTGTAGTACCACCTCAAGGATCAACCTTCGAATCTGATAAGAATATAATAATCGGTAATACTGTTTTATACGGTGCCACAACCGGAGAAATATATATCTCAGGTGTTGCCGGGGAAAGGTTTTGTGTCCGCAATAGCGGAGCCACTGCTGTTGTTGAAGGAGTAGGGAATCACTGTTGTGAATATATGACCGGGGGAAAAGTTCTGGTTCTTGGTAAAACGGGTAGCAATTTTGCAGCCGGCATGAGCGGAGGTGTGGCATTTGTTCTTAATGAAGCCGGAAATTTCGACTATTACTGTAATATGGGGATGGTAGAATTATCTCTTGTAGAAGATCTTAATGACATAAACGACCTGAAAGATCTTCTTAACCGTCATTTTAATTATACTGGCAGTAAAAAAGCAAAAATGATCCTGGATAATTTTGAAAAATATCTTCCAATGTTTATTAAGGTAATCCCTTATGATTATAAGAAAGTTTTGCAGGAACAAAAACTTGAAGAATTAAAACAAAAAATAGCAGGTGTTGAACTTGATGTTGAGTACAATGCCGGCAGATAAACAGTTTTTTATAATATTAATAGTCTGATATAACATGGGCGACATTAACGGATTTTTAAAGATAAAAAGGAAGGAAGCAGGGAACAGACCCATTCACGAAAGGGTACATGATTTCAGTGAAGTTGAACAGGTACTAAACAGTGAAGACAGGATGCTGCAGGCATCCCGATGCATGGATTGTGGTATCCCCTTCTGTCACTGGGCTTGTCCTGTTGATAATCTCATCCCTGAATGGAATGATCTTTTATACAGAGGAGAATGGAAAGCAGCTTACGAAAGGCTTCAGAGCACAAATAACTTTCCGGAATTTACCGGAAGGATATGCCCTGCCATCTGTGAACATGCATGTGTGCTTAATCTTAATCAGGAACCTGTCACTATCCGTGAAAATGAAGTAGCTATAATAGAAAGAGCTTTCTCCGAAGGATATGTCAAACCAACGCCTCCACGAATACGCACTGGAAAAAAGGTGGCAGTCATAGGAAGCGGCCCTGCAGGGATGGCTGCTGCAGATATGCTCAACAAAGCCGGACATAAAGTTATCATTTTTGAAAAAGACAAAAAAGCAGGAGGATTACTCAGGTTTGGTATCCCCGACTTTAAACTTAACAAATCAACTATCGACAGGAGACTTAACCTGATGATAAGTGAGGGCATTGAAGTCTATACTGATACAAAAGCAGGTGAAGATATTTCCGCAGATGAAATGATAAAAGGATTCGATGCAATATGTATAGCTATTGGTGCAGGACAGCCCCGCACACTACCTGTGGAGGGAAGTGAGTTCAGTGGCATCTATCCTGCTATGGATTTTCTCACCCGGCAGAATAAAATCAATGCAGGATTATCTTTAAAAGATAATTTCTTGAGTGCAGAAGGGAAAAAGGTACTGGTAATAGGAGGCGGAGATACAGGATCTGACTGTGTAGGCACAGCTCTTCGTCAAAAAGCAGTCTCCGTGACTCAAATCGAAATTATGCCAAAACCTCCTCTCCAGAGAAGCTCAGAAAACCCATGGCCATATTATGCAAGAATACTTAAAACCTCTACCTCACACGAAGAAGGTTGTCATCGCCTATGGAGTCTCTCAACAGTCAGGTTCGTAGGTGATGGTAAAATCACAAGAGGAGCTGAAGTTGAAGATGTGATATGGGAAAATATCAATGGCAAATACCTAATGAAACCTGTATCCGGCACACGAAGAGTCATTGAAGCCGACATGGTATTACTCGCCCTCGGATTTGTTCATCCGGTACTGGAAGGATTGATCAGTGAAATGGGACTTGAGCTCGACAACAGAAAAAATATTAAAGTAAACAATGCCTTTTCAACAAATATACCGAAAGTGTTTGCTGCAGGCGATTCAGTAAGCGGAGCAAGCCTGGTGGTCAATGCTATTGCATCAGGCAGAAAAGCTGCAAGGGAAATAGATAAATACCTGAGATCAACCTGATATATAAACGCAGCTGTTAATATTTTCCGATTTCAATCAGCCTGCTGAGGTAAAATCAGACATGCAGCCTCTGACATAGACTCTGTGCTCTGTGCCCTGTGCCCTTTTATTGAAGTCAATTTATAAGACTATCCGGTCCTGACCTTTCATAAAGCAGAGTGTTAAAAACTCTAAAATCATATATCTTAATTAGTAAATCTCTAATTTTAAATTATCTTTAAGGATAATTATCGGGAATTAAATTTTCTTTGCATTAAATGAACCATACTGATATATTCAGTAAGTTTATATTATACACAATTTATAATATGATACAGGAGTTTGTTAATAATAATGACAAAAAAGACTCGCATCTGTAAGTATTTGGATAATGAGTGAAATAAACAAGAATAAAAAGAATCAACTCTCTGATCTGGAGCGCTATGTAAGAGGAGAAATGTCGGCAAGAGAAGAAAATGCTTTTGCTAAAAAAATGCAATCAGGCTCTTTTGAAGAAGATACAGAGAAAAACAATACTGATTATTCAGCAAACAAAAGAGATAAGACCGGTTCTCCCAGATCACGGATTAATGATGATGACGACGATACGGAGAAAAAATCACTTTATATACGTTTGGCCATGGGAGCCGGACTCTTACTGCTTATCTCTGCCCTGATTATTGTTCTTATAAAAACCGGGTTATTCGACAGAATAGGCAGGCCCAGGGCAACCAATTCCTATGTCACTGTAGCAGTCCCTGAACTGCCCGATGTAACCACTGATGAAGATAATACTGGTAGTGAATCATTAACGGAGGATAATACCACAGAACTGATCCCTGAGGATATAGAACCATCATATCCTCCCCTTCAGGGTGATAACCTTACTGAAATGGAAGAAACGGGTGAAACGAATGAACAAACTGATATCGATATACAAAGTGAAACGGACACCCGGCTAACAACGGATGGATCATCTGAATCAGCAGATCCGGCGTTTTCTGATACACTCACTACTGAAGGAGAATTATTATCCGATGATAATGCCGAGGCTCTTCCTCCTGTTACCCGTTCTGCCCAACCATCTATGGGACAGGAAAACTTTACTCAGTATATAAAGGACAACATGATAAGACCTGCAGATACTGATTTACTGGATAATGCAGTTGTGGTTATCAGTTTTAAAGTATTGAGTACAGGTACAATAGACAGCCTGCAAGTCATCAGTAGTCCTGGTAATGAATTCTCCGAAGAAGCCATGAGGCTAATAAGGGAAGGTCCCTCATGGACACCCGCAGAGGTTAACGGTGAAAAAACGGACGAAGATATTAGTCTCAGAATTGTCTTCAAATAACCCCGGCAGGCTGATTCTGACATAATTAATTACCCGATTGTTTAATGAGACCATTTTAATAAATGACTAAAAAGACATATTTTCTCTGCATACTGTTTTTTTCTATATTCATCAACAACACTCCGGTCAATGCCCTGAATAATAATTCCTCCCTCTTCCAGGCAAACACAAGATTAAGTTTTTATTCCCACGAAAAAGAAGGTGAATTATTATTACATGTACCCCGTGGTTTTGAATACAGAACATTGTCAGTTATCTTAAAAGTTAAGAGCGATACCATTGGCACATGGCAGGGCATCGCCCGTCAAAACCTTGTCAGAATCCCTTTCATTATCGACCTGCAGCCTGCCTTTTATACTATTCATACTCATATCACAGCTCCCGGGAATGATCAATATCTGTCAGAATGTGAATTGAATATTCTTAAATATAAACCCAATGAAGTAAAGACTGACCGTTTAACGGGAGGACTGATAGTTAACCGAAAACCTTTTATCCCTTTCGGTTTCTACTGCTACTCGCCTGTCGATCCTTTTCTGCCGGAAGAAGAAGTCGTCAAAGGTTTTAATACTATTTCTCCATACCAGAAGATCCTTCCGGAAACTTTTCATGAAAGGAAAGCATATATGGATCGTTGTGCAGAATTGGGCATGAAAGTGCACTACAACATTCTTTCTGTATCAGGAGGCGGAGGAGTTAATTCTGTTATTGAAGGACTGACTGTGGAAGAAAAAAAAGAACTACTTGAATTTGAGATCAAGAGCTTCAGAGATCACCCTGCCCTGCTTGCCTGGTATATTGCAGACGAACCTAATGGTTACGGGATCCCTCCTGATTCTCTGGAAAAAATATACACTACAATAAAAGAAATTGACCCCTGGCATCCTGTTTCAATGGTTTTCATGGCTCCGTTTCTGTCATCACGCAACTATATTAACGCACTTGATATAGTCATGGCGGACCCCTACCCTGTACCTGACATGCCAATATCCCTTATTGGCAATACTGCAGCTTCTCTTGCCCGGGAATTTTATGGTAAGCGACCTCTATGGATGGTTCCACAGGCCTTTGGTGGCGGAGAATTATGGAAAAGAGAACCCACTCTTCAGGAACTTAGGTCAATGACCTACCAGGCAATTATCAATGGAGCAAGAGGTATTCAGTACTTCGTCAGACAGGGTCTTAACATTTTCCCAAAATCAACTGCTGCCTGGAATGAATGTGGGAGAATGGCCGTTGAAATTACAGAAATAAGTCCATGGCTTCTTTCTGACGAAAATACAATACCTGTCCGGTCAGCTTCATCTAATATTGCTGTAACATCTGCATTACACAAGGGACAACTACTGGTACTGGCAGTAAACAAAACCAACAAACCGGTTAAGGCAGGGATCAGTTTGGGATCTGCAATATCAGGAAGGGCAAGAGTAATATTTGAAAACCGCAGCTTACCTGTTAGTTCCGGTTATTTATCCGATGATATCTCAGCTTACGGTTCCCAGGCATATATGATCACCATAAAACTTCCAAAGGATACAGTAAAACGCTGGAAAGACAATTTGTTCATTGATCCTGGTTTCGAAGATATATCCAGTCCCGGAGTGCCTTCCGCCTGTTATGCATGGAACAACGGCGATAAAGGTGCCACTTATTTCTCCGATACCAGAGAAAATTTCCAAGGCAATCACTCAATTCGACTGGTCACACCCAAAGAAAACAAATCTATTCGCTTGCGTTTTTTCCCTGTTCCTGTGATGGCTGGCAGGACATATATTATTTCGATCAGGGCAAAGAGTGATCCTGATAAACCGGGTTATTTCGATATCTCACTCGGAGGTTACGGAAAAAAGAGATTTGAAACTACCGGGGAATGGAAAGAATATATTTCAACGGTCACCTTACCTTACAGCACTGAAGATTTCCCTCCAAAAGCCAATATAGTATTGGAAATGCCGTCCCCAGGGACAGGATGGTTTGACATGCTCCAGATCACTGAAGCAGTTGATATCAGGCAAAGCATGCACCCGGAACAGAAAAAACCATGGGAAGGTTTGTGGGATGGAAAGAGTTATTAGCCATTCAAATAAACGGTATTAAACCAAATCCTTCTTGTTCGCCTAAGCCAACGCGAAGGAGGATTCATTTCTGGATTTGAATAAAATCTTTGTGTATATTTCTGCTTTAAAAGTTAATCGCATGAAAAAAACATGTCTTCTTTCCTTAATTACGGTAATCCTGTTTTCCTTTTCATGTTCAACAGATATGGAAAACAAAAACTACAAGGGTAACATCCCGCCTTTACAGAAGAATGCCTGTATTAAACTGCCTTTAGGTTCTGTCAGACCGGAAGAGTGGCTGAAGGATCAGTTAAGTGCACAGGCCAATGGTTTAACCGGTCATCTCGATGATTTCTGGCCTGATCTTGTTAATTCTGCATGGAGAGGCGGTCCGGGAGAATCATGGGAAAGAGGTCCTTATTATCTCGACGGGTTAGTTCCTCTGGCATATATACTTGATGATGAAAATTTAAAAGAAAAGGTAAGAGAATGGATAGAACCTATTCTTTCCTCTGCCACAGATTCGGGATGGTATGGTCCGGAGAAAAATACCGACCGCTGGCCTCTGGCAGTTGCAAATAAAGTTCTAATACAATATTATGAGGCTACTTCAGACAATCGTGCTCTGGACGTAATAAAAAATTATTTCAGATATATTCATAATAGTCCTCCTGACTGGCCGGATAGTGAATGGCGTGGTGTAAGAGCTATGGAGAATGCTGTGACAGGATATTGGCTATATCGTGAAACAAAAGAAGAATGGATCCTCGAAGCAATCGAATCAATACAAAAAAACAGTTTCGACTGGACATCCTACTATGAAATATTTCCATGGGACTCAACAGCTGCAGCAGAAAAAAGGATGCCTCTCGACTGGGATGAAACAGGACTTACTGCTCATGTGGTAAATAATGCCATGGCTATTAAGTATCCGGGTCTCTGGTACCAGCAATCGAAAGATGAAAGATACAAACAGGCAGTTTTCTCAGGTATTGATAAATATGATCTGCATCATGGTCAAACAGGAGCAAGATTTTCCGGTGACGAACACCTTTCCGGCAACAGTCCGGACAGGGGAACAGAACTTTGTGCAGTAGTGGAATATATGTTCTCTCTTGGTGAATTATATGCAATTTTTGGAGACAACTCTCTCGCAGACAAATTGGAGTCACTGGCATATAACGCTCTGCCCGGAACAATAACTGCTGATATATGGGCTCATCAGTACGATCAACAATCAAACCAGGTTCTTGTGACAGCTGATGAAAGAGCATGGACATCCAATGGTGAATATTCAAATATTTATGGACTGATGCCCAATTTTGCCTGCTGCCTTGCCAACATGCATCAGGGATGGCCTAAATTCGTCACGAACCTATGGATGGCTACCAATGATAACGGATTAATAGCTGCCGCCTATGGCCCTTCAACAGTAAAAGCCAAAGTTGCCGGCGGAGTTGAAATAAGTATCCATGAAAAAACTGAATACCCTTTCAGAGGAGAAATAAAAATGACTATAAGCACTTCTGAAAGTGTAAGATTCCCTCTTTACCTGAGAATACCCGGATGGGCTAATGAGTCATCAGTTACTTATAAAGAAAAAACAATAAACCCTGAAGCAGGAGCAACAATAGGTCTTGATGAAAAATGGAAAGACGGAGATGAGATAACAATACATTTTCCAATGGACATCAGATTTGAAAGGAGATATAATAATTCAGTATCAGTACTAAGAGGTCCGCTATATTACTCTCTCAGAATAGATAAAGAATATAAAAACGTTAAGCTGGACTATGACAATTTTTCTTATATGGGTAGTATCGACTGGGAGATAAGACCACTGAGTCAATGGAATTACGGACTGGTAGTAGATAATTCCAATCCTTCCAGAGGCTTTGAAATCAATGAATATCCTATAACCCGGTATCCTTTTGCTGATAAAGGAGATATGATATGGTCAGCCGATTCGGGAAAATATTTTATCCGGGCCCAAAATGCTCCTGTGGTGATAGTATCAAGAGGGGTTGAAATACCAGAGTGGGAATTAAAAAACAATTCAGCAGATATACCTCCCACAAATCCAGTAATTAATAATTACTATCCGGAAGTTATAGAACTTGTACCCTACGGAAGCGCAAAACTGAGAATAAGTGAATTTCCTGTCATAGAAGCCAGCCAGGTAATTGACGTTCTAAGATAAAGATCTTTTAACTTCTGTGAGGATCAAGGACTTTTTGTTTTTTCTTTCAGCCATGCTTTTTCTTCAGTTGACAGATAGGGCGAAAGTTTAGTGTATACCAGGTTATGATAAGCATTAAGCCATGATATCTCATCAGAATCCATTAATGACTTATCTATAAGGAGGGCATCTATATAACAAAGTGTTACAGTATCAAATTTCAGAAAGCGGCCAAACTCTGTTTCTTCATCTTCATAACAAACCATAAGGTTTTCTGTTCTTATACCATATTCTCCTTCTCTGTAAACAGCCGGTTCGTTTGACAACAGCATGCCTGGTATTATTGCTGTTTCATTGGAAGCAGGACTGATACTGCAGGGACCCTCATGGACTGACAGGCAATAACCAACACCATGGCCCGTACCATGTCCGTAATTCAGTCCATTTTCCCACAATACTTTCCTGGCAAGTACATCCAGCTGATAACCTTTTGTTCCAATGGGAAATTTTGCTGTTGCAAGAGCTATGTGCCCTTTCAGAACCATAGTAAAATCTCTCTTCTGCTGTATTGATGGAAGCCCTTTCATGATAGTCCGGGTAGTATCAGTCGTTCCCCCAAAATAGTGACCTCCTGAATCGACAAGAAGTATCCCCCTGTCACCAATAGTTGAAGACAAGCCCGACCCTGTTTCATAATGTGGCAGGGCAGCGTTCTCATTAAAAGCGATGATAGGTCTGAAGGAAGACATAAGAAATCCCTCCTGCTGTTTTCTTAGTTCTGTTAGTTTTTGTGCAAGATTTTTTTCATCCATTATCATCCTGTCAATACTGTTTTCGAACCAGAAAAAGAATTTTGTGAGAACGATACCATCTTTGATCATGGTCTCTTCTATATTGCTTATTTCTGTAAGGTTCTTTACCGCTTTCATCGTGGCGGGAATACTTTTATCATAGGTAATTTTCACACTACCCGGTATTGAATTCAGTAGTGTTACTGACAGCTTTGTTTCATCAGCTAAAAGTACTGAGCCGGGTTTAAGATGATTAAGAGCTGCAACTATATTCTCGTAAGGCTCAACTGATATCCCCATACTACTCATTTTCCGCTCAATCCCGTCAGGAATTTTTTTCAGGTCGGCAAAGAAACAGGCAGATCCCTTTCCCAGTAAAAAATAAGATAACACAATAGGATCATAATCCATATCTCCACCCCGGATATTCATTAACCACATGATATCGTCAGGAGAAGTAAGCAGGTGCCTATCAATATCTCTTCTGTTCATTTCCCTGCGAACAGTTTTTATCTTAGCCTCGCTCTCATTACCTGTATACTGCAGGTCATGCTCCCAAGCAACGGAATCAGGAATAGAGGGACGGTTAGTCCATAATTCATCAAAGGGGTTAAAATCACTTTTATACCTTATTGTTTTCCCTTGCAGCCTGTCCTTCAACTTCCTGAAGAAATCTGCTGAAATGGTAAACCCATCAAAAGCAATAACATTCCCTTCTTTGACATTTGCTGAAAGCCAGTCAAAATAAGAAGAGTCTTTATAAGCCGGCATCATTAACTCCACACCTGTACCACTGAGCTGTCTGCGGGCCTGGATGAGATATCTTGAATCAGTCCATAAGCCTGCAAAGGAATGGCTGAGTATAACAAAGGCATTTGATCCGGAGAAACCAGTAAGCCACCAGATAGTCCTCCAATAAGAGGGTGTTTCATCTCCGAAATGAGGACAGGCAGAAGAAATTAAAAGATAATCTACTTCGTTTTGCCTCATCACTGATCTCAGTACCTGTATTTTTTCACTGCTTTCCATTCTGAAGAAAAAGGATTAAGTACAAAATAAACAAATAAGCTATAAAATGTAACTGTTTTATCAGACTATATTATCAATGATTGACAATACTCATGCCCCATAAAAATGATGGGATCATCTTAAAAAAAGAGATCCCATTCCAAAGAATATTTTAACAATAAATTACAGGTCTTTCACTTCATTCACCAGTCCCTGAAGGCTGGCTTTTGCATCTCCGAAAAGCATTCGTGTCTTGTCATCATAGAAGAGGACATTTTCGATAGCGGCATAGCCTTTTCCCATACCTCTTTTCATTACAATGATATTTTTAGCTTCTCTTGCTTTCACTATTGGCATACCATATATCGGACTTGATGGGTCGTCTTCGGCAGCAGGGTTAACAACATCATTGGCCCCAATAACCACAACAACATCTGTATTGGGCATATCTGGGTTTATCTCATCACTTTCAATAAGTTTTTCATAGGGGACATCAGCTTCTGCCATCAACACATTCATGTGGCCTGGCATTCTCCCGGCGACAGGATGTATGGCATATTTAACTTCCACCCCTTTCTCTTCAAGAAGTTTATCCAGTTCATGGCATATATGTTGTGCCTGTGCCACGGCGAGGCCATAACCCGGAACAATAACAACTTTTCTTGAATAACTCAGTAACACTGCAGTATCAGTCAGTGTTATCTCCTTTACATTTCCTGTCCCTGTTGTCCCTGAAGCAGCACCACCTCCTCCAAAGACACCGGCAATGACATTCAACAATGATCTGTTCATGGCCTTACACATAAGAATAGTAAGGATTGTACCTGCTGATCCTACGAGGATACCACCTGTAAGCATGGCCTGGTTATCATATAGAAAACCGCCCATTGCAGCAGCTACGCCGGTAAAAGAGTTAAGGAGAGATATAACCACAGGCATATCGGCACCACCTATGGGAAAAACAAACAAAACTCCATACACAGCGGACACAGCAAACATAATATACACGAGGTTAGATAACTCGGAACTTGCGGTTACATCACGTGTCATAATGAAAGCTGTAAAAACAACGAGGAAAGCCAGAATTGACATGTTTATATATCGCAGAGCTTTTATCCTCAGATCACCAATTTTTCCGTCAAGTTTACCAAAAGCTATCATACTGCCGGCAAAAGAAACGGTACCTATTATAAGTCCAAGAAGAATAGCCAGCACGTGTCCGTTAGCCATTCCGTGTTCGGCAATCAGTTCCTCACTCACATGAGGAAACTCCATTAGAGAAATAAGAGCTGCCGCTGCACCTCCCATACCGTTGAAAAAAGAAACGAGCTGGGGCATCGCAGTCATTTTCACTTTTTTGGCAATTATCCATCCAATAATTGTACCTATGACTATAGCAGCCAGTATCCATGGTATATTACCAATGGGTGCTCCATCTTTTTCATGAAAAAGAATAGTGGCAATAATGGCGAAGCCCATACCAAAAGCAGCGAGGATATTACCGCGCCGGGCTGTAAGAGGATGACTCAGCATCTTTAATCCAAGAATGAAAAGAACTGAAGCCAGAACATATATGATTTCCAATATCGAAATACCGAAAGAAAATTGAGAAATATTATTCATTCTAAAATATCTTTACTTTTTATCTGATGATTACTAATTCTTCTTTTTAAACATTTCAAGCATCCTGTCAGTAACAACAAAACCACCGACAACATTCAGGGTGCCGAGTACCACAGCAAGAAAACCGAGTACCATAGATCCCGTTGTATCGGCATGTCCCATCACTATTATTGCACCAATAATAACCACTCCGTGGATAGCGTTAGCTCCAGACATAAGCGGTGTATGCAATATAGCCGGTACATGGCTTATGACTTCTATACCCAGAAAGATTGAAAGGATAACTATAAAAATTGCTTCTCTGTATTGTAAGAAAAAACCAAGAATATTTTCCATGTCCTCTTATTTAATATTAAGTAATTGTTTGACTCTGCAACTGACATATTCTTTTGAATGAACAGCAGTAGTGCCATTTATTATTTCATCTTCCATATTCAATATAATATTACCTTCTTTATCTGTCATTATTTTCAACAGGTTAAGGATATTATTACCAAACATCTTACTGGCATCCACAGGCATTTCGCAAGGGTATTGTGAATTTCCGACAACAGTAACCCCGTTATGTATTAGTGTTTCTCCATTCTTTGTCAATTCACAATTACCTCCTGTTGATGCTGCCAGATCGATCACTACTGAACCTCTCTTCATTTCATTAACCGTTTCTTTCAGAAGAAGTACAGGAGCTTTCTTTCCGGGAATCTGAGCTGTTGCAATAACGACATCAGAAACCTTAGCTCTGTCCTGTATAAGCTCCTGCTGTTTCTTTTTATAATCTTCTGTCTGTTCAACAGCATAGCCCCCTGAGTCTGCATCTTCTCTGGCTCCTTCTACTTCAACAAATTTACCTCCCAGACTCTTTACTTCTTCTTTAACAGCAGATCTGACATCGAACACTTCCACAACAGCTCCCAGTTTACGTGCTATTGCCAGGGCCTGCAGGCCGGCAACACCAGCTCCGAGAATGAGTACCCGTGCCGGTTTGATAGTTCCGGCTGCCGACATGAACATTGGAAAGAATCGCGGTAAGAGAGAAGCTGCATGTAAAACAGCTTTATAGCCTGCCACAGTGGCCATTGATGACAGAACATCCATAGCCTGAGCCCTGGTAGTCCTGGGAATTAGGTCCAGACCAAGAACAGTAAGACCTTTTTCACGTACCTTCTCAAGCCACAAAGCATTTTCCACAGGATTAAGCAAAGAACATAATATCTGTCCCTCCCGGCAGAGTTCAACATCATTATCAGGAAGAATGTTGACAGTAAGAAGCATTGCGGCTTCTTTAATTATATTCGCTCTGGAATCGATCGAAGCTCCGGCTGTTTTGTATTCATCATCAGAAGCAAAAGCATTGCTTCCTGCACCAATCTCAACCATTACCTCTACTCCTGTTTTCTTGAGTGCTGCAACTTCTCCGGGAAGCAAAGCCACCCTCCTTTCATCACCTTTTTCACTCAGAATTCCAATTAACATAATTCAATTATTAATAGGTTTAATTAATATTTTTTCAAAAATAAGGTGCGAAGATAATAAACATATTTATTATAAGAATAAAATGTAAAAAGAAGATGATTATTTATTTAACTAAAAAAGATTTTAAAAAACCCTTTATTTTCTAATAAATAAAAATACTAAAATAAAATAACTATTTTCAGTAGTGTCCACTTAAAATCGTATTCATTAAAAGAAGAGATCATATGAATTATTATATCATTGAAATTATGTGATTTATGAAGTACCCAAATGCCTTATTTTCTCATAACTTATCGGATTAAATTTCAAATCGTCACCCTATAAACATAACTACAAATATCAGATATATAAGTTATTATGGAGTTTTATAATTATTTTTAGTGGACACTAATGAACTATTTTAGTTATTTATTTAGCTGACCTTAGAATTGGTTAGTGAAATTTATGTTTTTTCCGTTTATCCTAAAGTAAACAAAATACCACATCATGTTTAAGAAATTATTATTGCTTATAACAGGAATCATTATTTCAGTATTATCATTTTCACAACAAAACTACCTCCCGGGTTATATAATACAAAACAATGGTGACACAGTGACAGGATTTATTGATTACAGGAACTGGAGCCTTAATCCTGACATTATTGAATTCAGGAAAACAAGTAATTCTGCAGCGACCAAATATAAGCCAGGTGATATAAAAGAATTTACCACAACATATTCAGGAACATCTGTTTATGAAGGCACTCCTCTCACTCAGACATCTGATTATGAATTTGGATTTATTGCCGGAGCAGGAATAAAAACAAACAGGCTATCATTTGAAGCCAGACTGGAAAGTGCCAGTGGAATGATCACTCTTACAAGTGTCGACGCTTCTACAAAAAGAGTATATTTTATTCTTGGTTATCGTATCAAATAGGATCCTGAAAATCCAGGAACATAAAACACTACGGAAACCATGGACGATGCTTTTATGTTTTCTATTCAGATGAATCACCGAGAAAACCATTAAGCCAGAACTCATGTTCTTCTCCGGTGCTGTGAAGTCTTTTTGCACCTCTCCAGCCATGTCTTTCATCAGGATATAACATAAAACGGAATGTCTTTCCTTCATCCTGAAGCCTGGATATCAACCATATACTGTTTTGCATGTGCACATTATCGTCCATATCACCGTGGTTCAGGTATAGCTTGCCCTTCAGGTTACCGGCATATTCAATCACTGAACCATTATCATAACCTACAGGGTTATCCTGTGGTTTATCCATATATCTCTCGGTATAAACATTATCATAAAGCCTCCAGTCAGTAACTGATGATCCTGCAAAACCATGAGTCCAGTATGCAGCTCCCCGTGTAAGAGCCAGGCATGTAAGATAACCCCCGTATGAACTTCCTCTGATGCCTATTGAGGTAGTATCGACAAAGGATTTATCTCTTAACCAGGTAACTACATCTGAATAATCAAGTATCTCCCATTTGCCAAGCGACCTGTGAAGGTAATCAAGACCTCTTTTCCCAAAATGTCCTGAACCTCTGTGATCAGCTTTTACTGTGATGATACCGTTAAGAGAATACCATGAATTGATATTATCCTGCCATCTGTTTTCAACATTTTTTCTGTCGGGACCTCCGTATATATCAAAGATCACAGGGTATTTCTTTGAAGGGTTAAAATTAAGAGGGTAAGTAATAATCACGGGCATATCAAAGAGTCCGTCAGAAGTCCTGATCGTTATAAGTTCCGATTTCTGACCCGGATTATTGCCGGCTCTGTTTTTGAAACTATGGATTTCCTTCATCATTTTTCCTTTTCTGTCAATGGCAATTATTGACCCATTATCCATTATGCTGCTCCATGTATCAAGGAAATAACTTCCTGATGGGGATATGCTGACATTATGAGTACCGGGTTCAGTGCTTATCTGAAGAAGGTCCCTGCCATCCAGGCCGGCCCTGAAAAGATGAAGGTCTGTCGATTCCGGTCCTGTAGCATAAAAATACACCAGTTTCTGTTTTTCATCAACTCTTTCAACAGATGTAACCCGGAATTCCACATCAGTTATCTGTGACAACAGGTCTCCTTCCCAGCTATAATAAAAAAGATTCTCCCAGCCTGACTGAGAGGCAGGGCATACTGAACTTCTCAATATGAATCCTGTTCCGTCCTCCATAACATATACATCCTCATGGAATTCAACCCATGTGGGACTTATCTCCCGGGCTATTTCCTTATAATCGCCCGTTACCGGATCGGCCAGTATAATACTCAGATCATCCTGGTCGCGGTTGAGTACCTGTATTGCCATTTTTCTGCTATCAGGAGACCAGAAAGGCCATGCAATATACTGGTCGGCAGTGGTATCGGTTTTAACCCATACAATAATCCCGGAATCCAGGTCAGCAATTCCCATTCTTACCCGGGGAGCAGGATCTCCTGCTTTTGGATAAGGTACCTGCTCGAGTTCACCATGAATACCATCAGCCATATCTAGCCTGTTAAGGGTGAAAACAGGGACATCGCTTTCGTCTGTTCTTAGAAAAGCTATCCTGTTTCCATCAGGTGACCACCAGAAAGCAGCATAATTGCTTGCCCTTCCCAGTATCTCTTCCATATAAACCCAGGAAGCATAACCGTTATAAATCCTGTCCGAAGCATCGTCAGTCAGCCTTATTTCTTTGTCAGCAGAAATATCAAAAACATAAAGATCCTTATTCCTTGTATAGGCTATTTTTGTCCCGTCAGGTGAAAAACGGACATTCACCACATTATTATTATCTGTAAGTCTTTTCAGTGTCACATCTCCTGCTTTAAAAAAGAAAAGACCATCTTCACGTACCAGTACCATACTTTTCTTATCAGGACTGATTACATCAGTGGTCTCTGCTGTTATACCATCAGGAAGAGACTCGGTGAGTAACTGTTCATCACTCTTTGTATCTGGAAAAATTTCCTCTCGGCCCGTTCTGATATTCACCTTCCATGTTTCTATAGTTTTTCCTGCTTCATATCTCCTCAGGAGAAAATGATTATCATCAACCCATCCCAGTACTGTGGCTTCACTGCCGCTTACAGGAGGCATCTGTGCCAGGGCCTGAAATGAGTAATTTAAAGTCAGAAAAAATATTACAAGACTAATGACTGAGATTCGTTTCATAAAAAGATACGGTTGTTTAAATTATTTTATCAGCTTATAAAAATAGCTATTTTCACACGTTTATTTAATTATTATTTCAGTGGTCAAAATGTTCCGGCTAAAAATATTTCTGATATTTCTAACCAGTCAAACATAATTCTGATATTTCTTACCAGTCAAATAAAAGTCTGATATTTCTTACGGGTTAAATAGATTTCTGATATTTCTTACTGGTCAAATAAAATTCTGATATTTCTTACTGGTCAAATAAAATTCTGATATTTCTTACTGGCCGCGAAAGCGGCCTGATACCAATAACCCCGGGCCTACAGCCCGGGGCACCTTACTGCCTCACTACTATTCATCCCTGAAAGGGGTGAATAATATTTGATTCTAATGAAAAGAAATTTAACTTTGAATAATCTCGCCACATGATGAATTTATACTTTGTGCTATGTCAAGTTACC
>Ga0209723_1002685_pt1 | contig 23205 bp, 21 predicted proteins | sample BiotimSIPDNA_2_FD_185750 | JGI IMG/M metagenome (GOLD analysis project Ga0209723, IMG submission 185750) | Anaerobic biogas reactor microbial communites from Washington, USA - Biogas_R2 time_0 SIP DNA (SPAdes) (version 2) | ecosystem: Engineered > Bioreactor > Anaerobic > Unclassified | place...
AGACAGGCAGGCTGAAGTCTGTGATGCTCGTGGCAAGCGGAATAAAAATGTGAGGTAATGGTTCCACCAAACGTTCTTTGACCGGATACAGATCACAAAAAGAAGGTTGTAAAAACCCTTTAAGGGTTAGCTGTGCCCCTATAGAAAGGAACCCCGACGAAACAGAGATTATGAAGACCAAAACAGCGAAAGAAAAAGCTCCCCAAAACTTGTCATTGTGCTAACACGAAGAAACGACACAAAAGAATGCCCATAGCCGGGCGGCACAGTCCAACAATATTTTATTCATTATTCCCGTTATCCATTAAAAAAGAATGAATTATACAATGAAATTTGTTTCTCTCTTGCTATATTTGTAAGGGAACAATGAATAAAACACTTTTACGTTAGATTCTCGCCTTTGTAATGATCGGATTGACTTCTATTTCTGAACTTTTAAGAGTATGCATCATGTAAATATAACGTAAAAACACTCAAAAAAACAACCATTTTGCATAGAAAATTTTTGTAATGAACAAAGCTTCGTCTTAGTGAAAAACATAACTTTCTCATTGTCAGAAAAGAAAAGACTGGAATGAAGAACAAAATTTTTGTAATAAGAATAATTCCTATCTTCGTATGCTGTGAAAAAACCTGAAAACGTTTTAATATCGGGAAGTTCGTTGTATAAATACATACCTCACCGTCCCCCGGTTTTTCTAATAGATTCTTATTACGGCAGGGATGGCGAGGCTTCTTATTCCGGGTACACTCCGGTTGCTGATTCTTTTTTTTGCCGGGGAGGCCTTTTCTTGGAAGAAGGTATTATTGAACATAGTGCCCAGTCTGTGGCACTTGCTGCGGGAGTGGAAGCTATGGAACAGGGCGGAGAAATCGTTCCCGGTTTTGTGGGGTCTGTGAACGAATATCATTTTTATACCCCGGTTCATGCCGGTGACAAAATAATAACAGGTATAAAAGAGATACATAAATTCACGGGATTTTCTGTTTTAAGGGTAAAAACTTATTGTTACAGCCGGCTAATAGCGGAAGGAGAATTGAAGGTAATAATCATTAAGGGATTGGCAGGATGAGAATATTTGCATTGGCGGTATTGGTCTTTTTATTTGCTGCCTGCGGCACTACAGGAAAAATTCCCCCGGAAAATGTAAGCCCCTTACTGGACACATCTGAAGGTATGAAAATGTATGACTTTCAACTGATTTACGGAAAGAATAATGTAGAAGGATGGTTGTTGGTAAATAGGAACAAATCAGGGAATCAGCGATTTATATTAACGTCACACATCGGCATGTCCCTATTCGATTTGGAAGGAACATCCGATGAATACCGGATATTGTATGTGGTAGATTTCCTGGACCGGGAAAGGGCACTGGATCTGTTGTGGAGTGATTTTTCAATTTTATTTTCCCCGCAAATCTTAAAAAAAACAAATTTTGAAATAAATGAAAACGGAAATATCCGGATGCTGGAAACCGGTCACGGACCATTAAAAACATTGATCACTGCGAAAGACTACGAAGGAGGTTTTCCTAAAACCATACAAATTGATCATCCCCGATTAAGATTGAGCGTATTGATTAAACAACCGGATAATGTTGAAGGATCTCTTCTATATTGAATCAATAAATAAAGAATGTGAAAACACGCTTACTGCCATTGCGGGAATAAATAGCACTAACCCTGTTTTTTTGGGGCATTTTCCCGGCAAACCGGTCTTACCCGGCGTCTGTTCGTTGTTCCTGGTGAGAAGGTGTATGGAACTTTTTTTGGGATTGGAATTACGATATCATGAGATAGATTTCTGTAAATTTACAGGGATGGCAGATCCTGAAAATCCTGATAAAATATTCCTGAGGATCTTGTGGGAAAATGTCAATGAAAGTAAAAAAATAAGAGCGGAAATGAAGCACGGATCATTAACCGTTCTTAAATTGCAAGCCTTTTTAAAAGAGATTTGAAATGAGAAAAATTCTTTTATTATTGCCGGTCATACTATTTATTTTGCCAATTGGTAAAACAACGGCCCAGGACAAAGATTTCTACAGTCAACTGGCAAGTATCTCTTCCCAAATAGAAATGTTATCGGGATCTTTCACGCAGACAAAAGAAGTCATCTCGCTTGATGTAAAAATTGTATCAACGGGGACTTTCAGGTATGAAAAAAACAAAGAGATCCGGTTTGACTACGAAACACCCCGTGTTATGAGTATTGTGGTCAAAGAAAAGGAAGTCGAGATCATTACGGAAGAAAAAACAACAGTCTATGCCTTTAAAGGCCAGAAAAATGCGATGGCGGAAATGGCCCAGATAATGAACATCTGTATGAAAGGCTTTTTAAAGGAGTTGGGGACAAATTACGAATTGAACTACAAGCTGAATGAAAAAGGTCATTGTGTAACGATAAAGAATGCAAAAAAAGAATCAGAGAATTCTTTTGTCAGTATAGATCTGTGTTTTGACAGTTCTAAATATGCACTCAAAGAAGTAGTAGTTCACGAAAGATCAGGTTACGTTACCACCTATGTTTTCAGTAATGTAAATATTGAGGGTTTACTGTAAAGTCAGGGTTGAAAAAATAGTATATTTGCAACTAAATATTCGAACCATGAAAGTCAAGGACGTTCCACAAGATGACGAGTTTCTGCAACCGGACGGAGATGTTTTATTAAGAGATCGAACGTATGCGCTGGATGACGATGGAAAATACCGGGAAATTCCCAGTGCCGGATGGGCTCCAAAAAATGAAGCCATTAAATTTTCATGGAGTAATAAAAGCGAAGAAGCACAGGAAATTCGTAAAGAAGTCATTGCCGGCAAATACAGTCCCATAATGTATCATATGATCCGCTTACTGATGACACCACGGATCCTGGCAGATTATACCGGTTTATCAAAAAGAAAAATAAATAAACTCTGTAAACCCAAACACTTTGCTTCCATTAAAGCCGAGGATCTTTCCCATATTGCGGATGCCATGAATATAAGTGTTGAAGAACTTACCTCTATCGATTAAATATGGAAATCAATTTTGAACACAGGCACGCCGCCCATTGCGAAAACGGTGTTGTGAGAAATTTACTGAATTTTTACGGGATTAAACTCAGTGAACCCATGGTTCTGGGACTGGGGTCCGGTATTTTTTTCTCCCACATGCCTTTCTACAGATTGCACGGGATGGCCCTGACTTCTTTCAGGTACTTCCCGGGTAGTATTTTTACAAGGGTAACGCGTGCTTTGGGGATTGAAGTGCAGTGGCATAAATTCAAAGATCCGGACAAAGCCATGGCCAAACTGGATGAAGTGCTTGCACAGGGGATACCTGTAGGCTTAAGGGTAGGGGTATACCATTTGTCGTATTTTCCGAAGGAATACCGGATGCATTTCAACGCCCATAACCTTTGTGTAATTGGTAAAGAGGGGGATGAATATATTGTTTCGGATCCCATAGGGATGAACAAAAACCGTCTTTCCGCCGAGAATCTCAAGAAAGTCCGTTTTGCCCAGGGGACAAGTCCTCCGGAAGGACGAATGTATTACATAAAAAGTACGGAACATTACAAACCGTTGACTGCCGATATGCTTTATAAAGCAACACTCAAGACTTGTTCCGGGATGTTAGGAATTCCTTTCAACATGTTTGGAGCAAAAGGGATCGCTTACCTGGCAAAAAGAATGCGCAAGTGGGAAAGACTCTACGGAGAACGCGGTGCTGCAATGAATCTGGCTCAGGTTATCAGGATGCTTGAAGAGATAGGTACCGGCGGGGCGGGATTCCGGTTTATGTATGCTGCTTTTTTACAGGAAGCATCGGAGTTTTTAAACAAACCCGAGTGGAATCAATTGTCCATGGAATTGACAGAAGTCGGGGATTTATGGAGGGATTTTTCCTATCATGCGGCCAGGTTTTTCAAAAAACGTGAAGGGATCATTCTTTCTTACAATGATATTGCTGATAAGCTGGAAGTTATTTCTGCCAGGGAAACAGAGGTCTTCAGGAAACTGGAAAATTCAATAAAGCGTGGGTGATACATACGCCATAGAAACAAGGGATCTGAATAAAACCTACAAAGGCAAAGATCACCCCACACTCAACGGGTTGTCGCTCAAGATCCCTTATGGTTCGCTCTTTGGTCTTCTGGCCCCAAACGGGGCGGGAAAAACCACTGCGATCAACATTATTTGCGGTCTTCGCAAATACGATAGCGGTGAAGTGATTGTGGACGGACACTCCCTGGCGAACGGGATGAACCCCGTAAAACCCCTGTTTGGGCTTGTGCCCCAGGATATTGCATTATTTCCTACCATGACTGCGTATGAAAATCTGAAAATTCTGGGAGGATTGTACGGGATAAGAAAAGAATTGTTGGAAAAAAGGATTGACGAACTCCTGGGCCTTTTTGATTTGTCCGCAAGCCGTAATTCGTATATCAACCGCTTCTCCGGCGGAATGAAACGTCGTGTTAATTTGATTGCCGGTTTGCTTCATGCTCCCAAAATACTGATCCTGGATGAACCTACTGTAGGGGTGGATGCCCAGTCAAGGAGACTGATATTGGAAAAATTGGTGGAAATTAACCGTTCCGGAACCACTGTTCTTTTCATATCCCACTATCTGGAAGAGGCAGAACAGATATGTACAGAGGTGGCGTTTATGGATAACGGAGCAATTATTTGCCAGGGACATCCTTCAGATCTCAGGAATATATACACATCTTGTGACAGCATGGAATCAATGTACCTGTTGCTTACCGGAAAAAGAATGAGGGATAACCAATGAAAAAATTCAGGTACCTGCTATATAAAGATTACCTGTTATTGAAAAGGGATCTGGCCGGGTTGCTGCTGATGTTCCTGATGCCGGTTGTTCTGGTGATCCTGATGACGTTGCTTCAGGAGAGTACATTCAGGGCCATCACCGACGCCTCGGTTCCCCTTATACTGATCAATAACGACAAAGGTGAACTCGGCAAAGCCATTGACAAAGAACTTGAAGCGTCCGGGGTTTTCAAGATTGAAAGGCAAATTGAAGGAAAGGTTCCCACTTTGCAGCAAATCGAAAAAGAAATTGCATCCAGCCGGTATACCCTTGGAATATTTATTCCGGAAAACACAACGGAAAACATTCAAAAGAACGTGGCCAGGTATGTATTGGCCACATTTAGTGGTGCTGTGGAATTGCCGGCCATGGACAGTGTCGGTTTTGTTATCTATGTGGATCCGACGACCAAAGCGTCCTTTTATACGACTATTATGAGTACGTTAAAAGAGAAGACGCAAAAAATTGAATTTGATTATATAATGAAAGAAATCACCCGGCAGGTGAACGAAATAAGTCCTATTCCCATATCCACCGCCGGTTTTGCAGGTCAGCAGGTATATATTGACATACGGGATGCACAGCTGGAAGGAAAAGATATGGTTCCCAATCCGGTGCAGCATAATGTGCCGGCGTGGTCTCTTTTTGCCATATTTTTTATTGTCATATCCCTTTCCGGGAGTATTATCCGGGAAAGGCAGGATGGCAGTTTTTCCCGGTTGTTGACAATGCCCTGTTCCTATACAGAATATTTGTTGAGCAAAGCGATCGTGTTTACATTGGTTTCCCTTATGCAGTTTGGACTGATGTTGCTAATAGGTGTGTTTGTTTTACCGCTTTTTGGAACTGAATCACTTAATTTGGGCAGTTCTCCGTTGGCTCTGATCATCTTGGGACTGTCTGCTGCACTGGCTGCGATCGGATACGGCATAGCTATAGGAAACATAGCCGAAAACTTCCATCAATCGGCAGTGTTCGGGGCCATATCCATAGTTATTATGGCTGCCATCGGAGGGATCTGGATACCGACTTTCATTATGTCCGATACATTGCGTATGATAGGAATGTTTTCTCCCATGCACTGGGGCCTTTCCGGCTTCCTGGAAGTCTTTATGAAGGATGCCGGAGTAAAAGCTATTTTGCCCGAAAGCGGCATGATGGTTCTTTTTGGGCTGGTATGCTTTATCATAGCCATCGCTTTCAATTACCGCAGAAGGCTGGACGTTTAAATCCGTTGTTGATCGCAAAAGCCGGGTTGATTATGCAGGTTGCGATGATCTCGTACCATTGAAAGCCGTTTTTTCTCATGGCCAGTGTTGCCCGATGGCTTAATTCCCCCAGCAAGATGCCTCCCAACGGAGTGATTATCAGATCCTGGATGCTGGGTTGTTCCAGCCCGCCTTCCCATACATATTCCCAAAGCGCGGATTGTAGGATGGTGAAAAGAGAAGCCTGCCAGAACCTTGCTCCTTGTGACCGGGTGGCATTGAAGTAGAAGCTTCCCTGGTAGGGATGACCAATGTAATTAATGACTGCCAGATCATTATCCTTAACGGGAGCTGTTGTAAAAGTCTTTTTGTATTGCTCCCTCATAGCAGTCGCAGTAAACGCCTCTTTTCTGTCCCATTGACTTATGTATTCTGGGGATAAGACAAGGGCAGTCATAATTACTGCGTTGTACCCCAGGGAATAACCGGTTCCGCGGATCATTTTATTACCGAAGGTTTTTTCGCTGTGCTTTAATCCCGGGTCAGGAGTCCGGATGTATTGTGCGTTTATAGGGATACAAGAGAGCATTATCACCGTAAGGAAGAAACCGCCTATGAACTTCATAAGTATTTGTCAGATAAGATAATCAAATATAGAAAGATTTTTACTTAACTTGCAATATGTTTGAAATTATCAAACAGCAGTATTCATCCTTTCATTCTATCCGGCCCCGTGGAAGACTGGATACGGTTCATAGTGCTTCTTTCGATCAGACTGTCCGGGAGGTTACTTCCCTGCAACGTAGTTTAGTGATCGATTTTTCGGAATGTTCTTACCTATCCAGCAGTGGTATACGTGTTTTACTGCGAACATCAAAAGAATTGGGAGCACAGGGAGGAAAACTGGCTATATGCGGGTTTTCAGAAGATTTGTTCCGGGTGTTCCAGACAGCCGGATTGGATTTGGTGTTCAACCTGTTTAATGAGCTTTCGGAAGCCGAAGCTTTCATTGAGGAAAAGGAAAATGCATTTTCAGAGAATGAAAGAGTTTTTACTGAAAACATTCCCTGGAAGACGGAACTTCTAAAAAAAATACCGGATACAGGTCTCCGGATATGGGAAGAACCGGTTTTAACGGATTACGGATCATTGACTATTGCCGCAGGTTCCGGAGCATTTGGTGAGACCTTGTTAAGAAGCGGATCTCCCGGAGGATCTTTTTTTACATTGTTCCATTGTACCGGGCTCATTCCTGACGACCGGGATTATGCACCTGATTTCCGGATTGCAGGTGACCCCTCATTGGCAACTGTATTTGTTGACCGGGCACTGTCTGTCCGGGAATCTCCTATGGTAAAGATATCTGTTGAGGATGGTCAAAAGGTAAAAGTCTCTGATATATTACAATATACTACACATTTATCCTGCGTGGACGGTTGTTTTCTTTGTGCTGCCGTATGCCTGGAACAGGACCCTGACAAACCGGCATTATCTATTTATCTTAGCCGAGACAGCAGGATATGGCAGGGAGGCACATTCCTCTTACAACGAGTAACCCGGATGCAACCCCATGAAACATTTCAGCAGTATTGCCGTTCCTTGCTTACCTGGGAAAACGTGGAAGGAATAGCCGCGGGAGATGTTTCTGCGATGCTCAGGGCTCCGGTGTGCTGGTTGTTTTATTCACAAGGCGTATCAGCGGGAGCCGGGTATATACCCGAGGTCATATTCACCGGTGAGACACTTACGGAAAAATACTACGATTACCTTACCAGGGCCTTATACCGGGATTCTGAGAAAGTGGAGATTAAAAGACTCCATGGGGGGTATTCGGCCAGTACCTTTTATGTAAAATCATTCGATGACAGGGGAAGGGTCCTAAGGCCTACGGTGCTGAAGATCGGGGCAAGGTCCCTGATATCCAGGGAAGCGGAACGATGCCGGAAATATGCCATGCCCTATATTCTAAACAACAGTGCCATGGTTCTTGGAACTGCTTTTCATTGCCAGATAGGCGCATTGCGATACAATTTTGTAGGAATAGGCGGAGAGGATACCGGATTGAAATGGTTGACCTGGTATTTTCATAATATGGATATCGGATCGTTGAAGCCGCTGTTTGACAAAATTTTCCTGAAAATTTTAAAACCCTGGTACGGACAACCGGTCAAAGAAAAGATCTATCCCTTCGATGACCATGATCCTACAAAAACTTTTTTTCCGGATATTTTTGAAAAAGCCGAGTCGATCCTTGGCATAGATGCCCGGGACGTCTCTTTTCGGATAGACGGTAGCCTGGAGGACTTTTTGAATCCTTACCGGTTTCTTAAGGAAGAATATCCCAAAAGACGGCAATGGAGCCTGGATTATTATACGTGCATATGCCATGGGGATCTGAACATGCAGAATATTCTGCTGGATAATGAGATGAACGTATACCTCATTGATTTTTCCGAGACCCGGCCCCGGTCCGTTGTGTCGGATTTTGCCCGTCTGGAAGCCATTTTTATGATAGAATCATTTCCCATGCAATCGGAAGAAGATTTTTTGATGGTGCTCGAACTCCTGGTCAACTTCTATGAAAGGCCGTGCTCATTGGACAAGATACCTGATGTTTCGTGGAAAGGCAGGATTCCGCAAGTGATGGAACGGAATATCGCACTCACAAAAAAGATGAGAAAATATGCGATATCCTCGGCCAGAGAGGAGAAAACGTTTGTTCCTTACACACTGGCATTGCTGGAATGGGTATTGCCCATCGTTTGTTATTCCAGTGCGACGGTATGGCAGAAACAATTGTCTGCCTGTGTGGCCTCTTTGTTATGCGAATCTTTAAAAAATAAATAATGAAATCTATTGTTATTGTGAGTGCTTTACTAATATCTTTATTTACCGGCAGCAACAAGCAGAATGACCGGAAAGTCGTAGATCCGCCTAAGGACTTTTATGAATTGTCGTTTAAAACCATCACAGGAGAAGAGTTTTCCTTCGAACAGCTCAGGGGAAAAAAGGTACTCCTGGTCAATACGGCCTCCAAATGCGGTTTTACCCCGCAGTTTGCGGAACTCGAAGCCCTCAACCAGGCTTATTCAACGGGATTGGTTATTCTGGGATTCCCTTCCAATGATTTTATGAACCAGGATCCGGGCTCGAATGATGAAATCCTGGAATTTTGCGAAATCAATTACGGGGTAACTTTTCAAATGATGGAAAAATCTTCGGTTAAAGGCAAGGCCCAAAACGCTGTTTTCCGTTGGCTTTCAGATCCCGCACAAAACGGCTGGAATAAAAAAGCACCCGGCTGGAATTTTGCCAAATATTTGGTAGACGAGCAGGGGCGTTTAATCGGATACTGGCCTTCAAAGGTCAGACCGAATGATCCCGAGATACTGGAACTGTTATAAAATACAAAAATTACTTCTTCGGTATCCAAACCATCAAACGCAACGGCGCGCCGCTGCCGCCTTTGATTTTCATGGGAGCCGCCACTACGTAAAAATCACGTGGAGGTACAAGCTCAAGGTGAGCAATGTTTTCATAAGCCGTCACATCGTGACTGAACAGGATACGGTGTGTCATGAACTCGGTTGACTGTCCCCTGTCAATACTCGGCGTATCCAGACCGAACGCTTTGATGTTTCTCTCTTTAACAAGCCATTCTGCAGCTTCAGGATCCAAACCGGGAAAATGCAGTTCTGCGACTCCTTGGGGACCCTGTTTCAGGGTTCCTGTATATTTAAGAGGATCTCCCCAGAATTTTCCAAACCCGGTTCTTAGTAAAACAATGGCCCTGTCCGGAATCCTGCCGTATTGTTTTTCCCATTTTTTGAAATCATTGACAGACGCAAGATAATCCCGGTTAATGAATGCATTCTCACTTACATCCACACAGACTCCTTCTCCGGTAAACTCTTCCGGGAGTATCTGTTCAATGGATCGCCCGTTTTCAGCAAAATGCAACGGCGCATCAAAATGTGTTCCTCCGTGTTCTTCGGCAGCATAGAAAAATGACGAATAAAAATACCCTTTATCGTTGATCCCGTATGATACGGTGTCGTGACTGAAAGTGATGTTGGTTGGCCAATACGTAGTGCTTTCTTCAAAATCCCAGGTCAGGTCCACCCAGGTTCCCTTATCCCACGGCATGTCAGAACCAAAGTCAAGATTACAACCGGCAATAGTAAATAACGTAATAAAAATGAGAATGTTTTTCATAACGGGTGATTTAAAGAAGTTCAAATATAAGATAAATGTGCATTCGTTTTTATTAAGAATTTTGCAATTTATGCATTCAAAAAGTTACTTTTGCTGATTCAGAACCAAATTCAACCATTATATGAAAAGGGTTTTATTAATGCTTTTAGTTTTTTTTGTCCATGTTGCCTTGAACCGGGCATATGGACAGGAGTCCGGTCAACAGGAATACGGCCCTTATACAATTGCCCGTATAGGTGACGACGTGTATAACATACAGGATGCCAATGCTCAAAATCCTCCCGGAGTACATAAAGGCGAAAACGGAGAAGAGGACGGAATGAACAATTGTTCCGATATGTACCTGATCCTTGGAACAGAAAAGGCGTTGCTTATAGATCTTTCCAACAGGATAGAATGGTATGAAAAACCCGCAGATTGGCTCAGAAAAATTATATACGATAAGATCGGGAACAGGCAGCTGATCATAACGGTAACCCATAACCACGGGGATCACCTGGGTATGTTGCCTGCTTTTATTAATGATCCTAATGCCGGGTTCTGGCTTCCACGGGCAGACTTTTCCCCTGACAGTGATCTTTTTCCTCAGGATAGGACAGTCTATTTTGATCCGGGTGCCTCTTTGGATTTGGGAGAGCAAAAAATGGTAGAAACTTTTTTATTGCCGGGTCACACAAAAGGATCCACCCTGTTCTTTCTGAAAAATGAAAACATTGTGTTTACAGGGGATGCTTTGGGATCGGGAGGCGGCCTGTGGCTTTTTGATTACGACAGTTTTGACAGGTTTAGTTTGAGTTTTCGTTCTTTTATGGAATACATTCGTGATCCCGGCAACAACATATCAGAAGATGAATTGATTTTATGGGGAGGTCATTCCTGGCAAAAAGGATCCCGGGAACGTCTGGGAATGGAATACCTGGAAGATATGGAAGTGCTTCTGGAACAAATAGTTGCAGGTGTTGCAGAAAGTACGCCTTACACTACCTTTATACCATCTCTCAATGCAAATTTCAGGTATAAGACGGCCGTCATAACCTGGAACAGGGAATCCGCAATCCGGTATGTAGAAGAAAAACGTTTTCCTCCCGAAAACGATTTTACCGGAAAAGGGCCGACTCATAAGGGCGATAATATGGAACTGATCCGTTTACTGGATCATTATACTTTTTCGGGAATTGATCCGCAGGTTGGGGATATGCAGTATTACCTTTACGATCCGGTTGCTCACGGTGCTGATCCCGATAGAAAATATCCCCTGATAGTGGTATTTCACGGAGCGGCAAACGGGATGAACGGTGTGATGTGTGCGGCGTATACCGATTTTGTAGTATATGCAGGCAGGGAATACCAGGAAGAATTGGGAGGGGCATTTATTCTATTTCCCAAGGCAAATGAATATTTTGACAATAATGCAGGGGACCGGCAATTGCCCAAAGGTACCTGGATGACTAAAGATGAAACCACGGGAACGTCTGTCTACATTCCCAGTATTGAATCCTTGATAAAAGAAGTCATTAAAAAGCATAAGATTGATCCGGATCATGTGATTATAGGCGGTACTTCAGCCGGTGGGTATATGACATGGCGTTTCATGGCCGCGTGTCCTGACCTGTTGCGTGGGGCTTTTTTGATAGCTCCTGCTGACAATCCTTCTTTGGAAGAAATGAAAATGTATGAACAAAAGGGAATACATATCTGGGTCATACACGGCAAAAAAGATGAAATATGTCCTTATGATATATTTACGGGCCCGGTAAGGGGATTGTTGGAGCAAATAGCCCGTGTAAGGGTTACAGTTCTGGAAAACGTTCGCTACGGAGATGGGGGAATAGTGCGTATGGAGGTAAGAGGCAGCGAAATGGGACAGCATCTCCCGGTTTTCTGTGTTGGGTCCAATATGATTTATGATGACGGGAGGCCTTATGACCCCCGCTATCCTGATGGATTTACAGGGTGGCTAAAAACAGTTTTTGATAATGATTAAAACAGTACTTTTTGATCTGGGGGGAGTTATCATCAATATCGACCGGGACCGTTCTGTAAATGCATTTGAAAACCTGGGACTGAAAGACGCCTCTTCATACCTGGATTGTTACAAACAAAAAGGATTCTTTTTGGAACTCGAAGACGGGCGTCTGGATGCCGGCGGTTTTTGTTCGGAATTAAGCCGTTTGTGCGGAAAAACAATTACATGTGAGCAGGCATCGCAGGCTTGGCTGTCCATTATTACCGAAGTGCCTTTGGAAAGGCTTTCTTTTCTGAAAGTATTACGAAAACAATACCGGGTATGCCTGTTAAGCAATACCAATCCATTTATCATGGATTGGGCGGCCAATCCGGATTTTTGCGGGACCGGCAGTTCTTTGTACAAATTCTTTGACCATCTTTTTCTTTCTTACCGCATGCAATGCGTGAAACCCGATCCCGTCATATTTGAGAAAGTACTGGCCACTCTAAATGACAAACCCGGCGAAATCCTGTTTATTGATGACGGACCGGCTAATATAAAAGCAGGACAGGACTTGGGTATGTTAACTTATATGCCGGTTAACGGAACAAACTGGATCCCCGATGTTCAGAAAATCCTGGCAAACTCAGTGACCAATCGGAACAGATCCGAATAACGGTTTGTATATATGTGATGGTAATCGTCCAGGGGTGTGTGATAGACTGAATAGGCATCTCCGTCTACCATGATATACAAGGCAGGTACTTTCCGCATGGCAAAAGGATAATGGTCGCTGTCATTGGACAAGGGATGTTGCTCAATGGTTCCGAAAAGATTCAATCGGTTGTTCAGTTCCTTGAACTTCAAGAGGGAAGCTTCTCCTTCCGGGCCCGTTTCAACAAACAACCGGTCTCCGTTGTCAGCTACCATGTCCAGGTTAATGACCTGAAGGGTTTTTTCCAGCGGGACAACCGGGTTCTGCGTATAAAAGGTTGATCCCAGCAAATTGTTTTCTTCCGCGGCAGCAGCAATAAAAATGTAAGTCAGATCCGGTCTGTTTTCCGGCTTCGCAAAATAACCTGCCAGTGTTAGCAGGAAAGCCGTTCCGGAAGCATTGTCATTGGCTCCCGGATAGTAAACATCTTTGCCGAAATGTCCCAAGTGATCGTAGTGGGCTATGAAAACAATGCATGAATCCTCACGGCCGAGACCAGGCAGACGTGCAATCACGTTGGAAGAACTGTAATTCTCTATCCATCGGCTTTCAAAACGAACGGTTATTTTCTTTGCGTTTTTCGGAAATTGGGGGCTTGCCCAGATTACCGGAATCGGTTGCCTTTTTCCGCTACGGGATTTAAAGAACGAAGGCTGACCGTCCCGTACCATGATCAATCCTGCCAGAGGCATGGAATAAAGAACTTCAGGAGCGATTCCCAGGTATTTGTAAATCAGATTGAAATTTAAGACTATGTAAGAATCTTTGAATTTTCCGGTTTCTAATAAGGGCAGTAAGCGTTCCGGATGGTGATCTTCCTCGGCAATGTATGCCAAAGCGTATGAGCCTTTCACTGAAGGAGAAAATTCCCGGACTATAAAATCTCTGCCCGGTTCCAGGTCTTCACCGTCTATGCTCATTTCCATTTTTTTGTGGAAAACATTTACCCCGTAAGAAAAAGGCTGCAGGTATCCGTCTTTCAGAGCCGGCTCAATACCTTCCATTTTTTTAAATTCCCGGACCAGGAACTTCGCTGCCTTTTTATCGCCATTTCCAAAGTCGGAACGGCCTTCGTATTTTTTTGAGGATAATTCCCGTATGACACTTCTGTAGTATACAGGATCCTGTGCCATTAAGAAACTGCCGTTAAGCAGCAGCAGTATGGTTATGCCAATTATTCTATGTTTCATGCAAACAAAGATATATCTTTGCGGCTTATTTATGATACATTCCATCTTTTTTGACATAGACGGCACCCTGGTCAGTTTTAAAACCCATTCGGTGCCTGAATCTGCCGCAAAAGCAATCAAGGCATGCCAGGCCCAAGGTATTAAAACTTTTTTATGTACCGGAAGACCAAAAGTTCTGGTTCAGGATTTTTCGAATCCCCAAATGGGCAATATTCATTTTGACGGGATCGTGGCACAAAACGGCTGTTACTGTGCTGCAGGAGATGGGACGGTAATATTTCAGACCAATATTGACAGTAAAGATATCCGGGCGCTTGTAATGTATCTGGAAAATAATGATCCGTTTCCCGTTTCGCTTATGACACGGGATCATGTGTATATCAACTTTATCAACCGGGATGTTGAAGATCTGTCGGTTTTCCTGGGGGTGGATCTTCCTCAGGTACGCCCGTTGCATACTGTACAGGAAGAAGTCATGCAGGTAAATATTTACGGTGATGTTAATCTGGAAAACAAGGTGATGAAAGAAGTCTTCACCAATTGCGAATCCAGCCGCTGGCACCCTCATTTTGCCGATGTGACTCCAACAGGGAATAGCAAGAGAACGGGCATTGAAAGAATCCTGAATCATTTTAACCTGGACAGGGAAGGGACTATGGCATTCGGGGACGGGGGCAATGACATTCCCATGCTGGAATACGTACAAGTGGGTGTGGCCATGGGGAACTCGGATGATCCCAATGTCCTGGCTGCAGCTTCACATACAGCCCCTTCTGTTGATGATGACGGCATTGCAAGGTTTTTACACTCCTTTTTTCTACATTTGTGACTATGAAACAATTGGCATTGATTGTACTTGCGATCGCAGCGTTCGCCTGTACAGAAAAACAAGTCCGGACCATATCTCCGGAGGCAGATACTGTTATGGATCGGTTGCAACAGGCAGCCGGTGACAACCAATTCTTTTTCGGACAGGAAGATTATCCTTTTTACGGGTATTCCTGGGAATATGAAGAGGGCCGGGGAGATGTAAAAGAAGTGTGCGGGAGCCATCCGGCTGTATTAGGCTGTGATCTGGGTCATATTGAACTGGGCGATGATAAAAACCTGGACGGAGTACCTTTCGATGTCATGCGCCGGGCCATTAAGGATCATTACATGGCAGGAGGGATAGTAACCATCAGCTGGCATATACGTAATCCCGTTACTGCTTCCAATGCCTGGGATACCTCTGATAATACAGTCGTTGCTTCGGTTCTTGAAGGAGGTTCACATCATGAAATGTTCCTCGGCTGGCTGGAAAAGGCCGCCCTTTTTATGGAATCACTCATTTTGGAAGACGGGACAAAGATTCCTGTGATTTTCCGTCCCTGGCATGAACATACCGGTTCCTGGTTCTGGTGGGGCAGGAAGATTTGTTCACCTGAGGAATACGTCTCTTTATGGAAAATGACGGTCGATTACATGAAAAACCGCGGACTGGACAACCTGATCATGGCATATTCTCCAAATTACGGCGGATTGACCGAGCAGGTTTATATGGAAAGATATCCGGGTGATGATTATGTAGACATCCTGGGGCTGGATGCTTACGGTGACGGACCGGAATTTGTAGAAGTACTCCGCAATGAACTGACCATGGTCTCACGCCTTGGTAAGCAACATAACAAGCCGATTGCCCTGACCGAGTGCGGTATGGGAGGATTGGGCAATCCTCAATGGTTTACGCAGATCATACTTAAAGCTGCAGAAGGTATTCCCATAACCTATTTGTTGGTATGGCGTAATGCTCCGGAATACAAAATGCCCGACCATATCTTTGCCCCTTATCCCGGACACGCTTCTGTTGATGATTTTATTGATTTTTATCAAGATCCGAGGACTCTTTTTCTGAACGATTGAAAAACCCGACATGCGTAGAATAATCATTCTGTGTACAATTCTTGCTATTGCGGGAATGCAGGGGGCCTCAGCCCAGAATTTGCAATTGCACTACAAAACGGGACAATGGCTGTATCCGGATTCGCTTGGCAGCGATGCCCGCATCATGAGTACGGCCGAAATGTTCCATGTTGATGCCTGGGGAGACACGTTCTTTTTCATTGATATGACTTATACACCACAGGGTGTGAATTACGCTTACTGGGAGATTGCTCGTAATTTGAGATTCTGGGATGTCCCGGTTGCTTTGCACCTGGAATACAACGGCGGACTACTGGGCCGGATCTTGTTCAACAATGCATATATGGCGGGGGTGAGTTACGCCTTGGCGTCCAAAGACGGTACAAAAAACATCTCAGTATCATTGATGTACAAATACATTCAGGGACTTTCCCAACCGTCCAATTACCAATTTACGACTGTATGGGGTGTGGATTTTGCGGGAGGAAAATGTACTTTTGCGGGGTTCCTGGATTTCTGGAGGCAATCCGGAACCTTTATTCTTCTTTCTCAACCGCAATTTTGGGTAAATCTGAATGCTTTCAACGGTGTTAACGATAATTTCGGATTGAGCCTGGGCACTGAAATAGAATTAAGCAGTAATCTGTTTTACCGCGGATTCTACATAGTCCCTACGATAGCTGCAAAATGGACTTTTCGTTAACAGGGAAAGATCACTTCATGACCTCTTTGATCTCTTCCACAGTAACGGGTAATCGTTTGCTGCCCAGCAACCTGTAACCTTCGTTTGTAATCAGGACATCGTCTTCAATGCGAATTCCTCCAAAATCATAGAGGGGTTCGCATTTTTCAAAATTGATGAATGCAGCGTTGTGCCCTTCTTCTTTCCACATTTCCAAAAGAGTGGGTATGACATAAAAACCGGGTTCAACGGTCATTACATTTCCCGGTTCCAAAACGCGGGCCATACGCAATGATTTGAGGCCGAACTGGGGACTGCGGGAAACGGTATGGTCGTAACCGACGAATTGTTCCCCAAGATCTTCCATGTCGTGTACATCAAGTCCCATGTTGTGTCCCAGACCGGTTGGCCAGAAAGCGGCATGTGCCCCTGACGCAACGGCTTCGGCGGTATCTCCTTTCATCAGGCCCAGCTGTTTCAGTCCGTCAGTAATTATGTGAGCCGAAGCCAGGTGAACGTCCTTGTAGGATACTCCCGGGGCACACATATTAATACAGTGGTTGTTGGCATCCAGTACCAGGTTATAAAGGTCTTTCTGAATGCCCGTGAATTCTCCGCTTACAGGAATAGTACGGGTGAAATCGCTGCAATAATGACTGGGCAGTTCTGCTCCGGCATCCATCAACAATAACCGGCCTTTGGTGAGAACCTGGTGGTGGGAGTGCCCGTGCATAACTTCTCCGTTCTGGGTTAAAATGATGGGAAACGATGGCATATAACCCCCGCTGACTGCAATTCCTTCCATTATGCCTGCCAGTTCTTGTTCCACCATTCCCGGTTTGGCCATATTCATAGCCGTATAATGCATGGCGTAGCCCAAATCACAAGCCCTGTCTATTTGTGCGATTTCCTCGGGCTGTTTGATCATACGCATACTTACAACGGCTCGTATGAATGCCTCGGATGCCGTTTCTTTCTGTTGAGAAGGATGTATTCCCAGCATATCCATCAATTCTATCATGTTGTCACCTCTGTAAGGTGGCAGAAAATGAACGGGACGACCTTTCTTTTTTTCTCCTGATACATAAGCAGTAAGAGATCCGCGTGGTTTGGTTTCTTCCACCCCTATTCTTTCTGCTTTTTCCTGCATGCCGGGAAGCGGTCCTGTCCATACCACGTCGTCCAGGCTGACATCGTCTGCAAAAAGAATTTCACGGCCTGTCTCAAAATCTATAACTGCTGCCAGATCGGGTTCATCCAGTCCGAAATAATACAGAAAATTGCTGTCCTGCCGGAAATGATAGGTGTTTCCCGTGTAATTACAGGGAGCTTCATGGTTGCCCATAAAAAGGCCTATTCCTTTATTCAATTTTGATTTTAACACCTCACGGCGTTGTTTGTAAATATCGGTTGAAAACATAATAGGTTATTTTTTCTCAAAGATAGCAAAAACTCACGTACCTTTGCCCTATGTTGCCGACTTCAAAAAAAGAGCTTGATAAACTGGGATATGCCAACGTGGACATTATCCTGTTTTCAGGGGATGCCTATGTGGATCATCCTTCTTTTGGCCCGGCCGTTATCGGTCGCGTCCTGGAAGCACAGGGATATCGGGTGGCATTGGTCCCCCAACCCAATTGGAGGGATGATTTGAGGGATTTTAAGAAGCTGGGCAAACCCCGCCTGTTTTTTGGTGTGACTGCCGGCAATATGGATTCCATGGTCAATCATTATACGGCTGCCAAACGTCTTAGAAGCAACGATGCCTATACTGCAGAAGGAAGACCCGGCATGAGGCCTGACTATGCGGTTACGGTTTATACGAAAATCCTGAAAAAGCTTTATCCGGATGTCCCCGTGATCATAGGCGGAATAGAAGCATCTCTCAGACGACTTACGCATTACGACTATTGGTCGGATTCGCTGATGCCTTCCGTTCTGGTCAATTCGGGTGCTGATTACCTGGTATACGGTATGGGAGAACGTCCCATTATCCAATTGGCCAGGATGTTTAGAAATAAAGCAACTGCTGCTGAACTGCGGAACACCCCTCAAATAGCTTATGTTGCAGCATCTAAGAATGATATCCCGGAACCATCCGGACAAATTCTGTACCTGCCTTCTCATACTGCCTGCCAAAAAAGCCGGAAACTTTTTGCTGAACATTTTAAAATCATTGAGAAACAGGCTAATACATCCGATTCTCCTATTCTGGCTGAACCTCTGGATACTCAAGACGGTCCGGTAGTAGTGGTTAATCCTCCGTTTCCGCTTATGAGTACTGAAGAAATCGATTCGGTCTACGATTTGCCTTTTACATACCAGGCGCATCCCAGGTATAAAGGAAAAGCAATTCCTGCTTTGGAAATGATCCGGTTTTCTGTTTGTTTGCACAGAGGTTGCTTTGGCGGTTGCAGTTTCTGTACCATAGCGGCTCATCAGGGGAAACAGATAGCTTCCAGATCCCGCGAATCAGTTTTGCGGGAAGTGGAACATTTGATGAAAATGGAGGAATACAAAGGCCATATCACGGATTTGGGCGGGCCGACAGCCAACATGTACAGGATGCAGGGGATCAATCAGAAAATCTGCGATGCATGCAGTCGGACATCTTGTATATATCCTGCAATATGCAGGAACCTGGATGTTTCACATACCCCGTTACTTGACTTGTATCAGGCAGTAAGAAATTTGCCCGGGGTGAAAAAAGTAACCATCGGGAGCGGAATTCGCTACGACCTTTTTCTTGATGGGAAAGGCTATAGAAACGAAGAAGGAAAACGATACTTTAAAGAACTGTTGAAATATCATGTGTCCGGCAGACTGAAAGTAGCGCCTGAGCACACACGGGACAATGTATTGCAATTTATGCACAAGCCCTCTTTTGAACTATACAAAGTTCTGGCAGAAGTTTTCAGACAAGAAATCCGACAGACAGGAGACAAGCTGCAACTAATTCCATATTTTATTTCTTCTCATCCGGGCTGTACGCAACGTGATATGGATTTGCTCGCGTTGGAATTCCATAAAGAAAAAATCCGCGTTGAACAGGTGCAGGACTTTACCCCTACTCCTATGACCAAGTCTTCTGTAATGTTTTATACCGGACTTGTCCCTGATGACGGTACAAAGGTTTTTGTGGAAAGGGATCCACAAAAAAAAGCCCTCCAAAAGGAGAGCTTTTTTCGTAGGTAAAATCAATCTTAATAGCCCGGATTTTGTTGTGAACGAATGGCTTCGTTCGCGTTCATCTCATCTATGGAAATGGGCAGAATGATTTTATAGAATGACCGGTCAACGGTGTTTTCACGGTGTGTAATCACCACGGAAGGATAAATGAAATCATCGTTGAAAGTAATGGTCTTGTTCAGACGGATCATGTCAAAGAAACGATGTCCTTCGGCAAACAGTTCTTTGCTTCTTTCATCCAGGATCATGTCCACCGTAACATTGGAAGCAGTGGCAGGCTCCAGGTTGGGAGAACGTTTGCGGATCGCATTCAGGTATGTGGCGGCTTTCTCCTTGTTCCCTGTTTCCAGGGCAGCCTCTGCAGCAATCAGGTAAACTTCCGAAAGACGAATGATTTTAACATTCACTGCTGTACTGGAACCTTTTCCGTCACCAACAAAGTCAACGCTTCCACTGTATTTGTAGCAGGAACCGTAACGGTATTCACCTGTGTCAAAATATGATTCGTCATAATCCATAACACCCCAGCGTACATCATCGGGATCCTGGTCCATTCTTGCAATCCAGTAATCACTGGCCATGAACCAGCCCATGGCGGATGTAGATCCGTGGGTTCTGCGGCGGAGGTAGAATCCAAGTGATGAGGTTCCCAGGTCACCTTCTCCCTGCAACATAGCCAGTTCAAAGATCGACTCTTTGTTAAATTGAGCAGTCCAGGAACCAACCCATTCGGCATTGCTGTACAAACTGTATACGTTGGAATTGATGATGGTTTCAGCTGCTGTCAGGGCAGCGGAGTAATTCTCCATATACAGGTTGACGCGTGCCTGGATTGCCATATTGGCGTAGTAGTTCACGTAACCGTTGGTTTTTGTCTTTTGCAACAAAGGGGCAGCATCTGTCAGGTCTTTTACTATCTGGGTATAGACCTGGTCCACAGTAGCCCTTGTGGGCTCTGATGAAGCATCGAGCGGTTCCAGGACAAGGGGGACTCCCAATGCGGTTTTATCCATGTTATAAGGTTTGCCGTAAAGACGTACCAGATCAAAGTACATTAATGCCCGCAGGGTAAGGGCTTGTCCTTTATACTTCTCAAGATCGGCTGACATATTGCCTTCGGCTTCGATTTTGTCAATATTGATCAGCAGGTTGTTTACCTGGGCCAGGCAATGGTAAATCTGGCTCCAGAAACCCGAATAAGAACCTGAGGAAGGTGAATGGTTGAAAGTATACAGCCCGTCCAGACCCCTACCTTGGGAGCGAAGGGCAAAATCACCGCCTTTGGCATCTCCGTACATAAAAAAGTTACGACCATAATAATTGTACGATGTCATCTTGCTCATAATACCATTCATAATCACTTTGGCATCGGCTGCAGTGGTTATGGATGTTTCAGCGGCGGCAGAATTACTGGGTTTAACGTCCAGAAATCCTTCACAAGATACGGTCAGAACAACGCAAATTGCTGCAAGTAAAATATTTATCTTTTTCATAGTGTTGTTCATTTATCATTAAAAACTAAATTCCAAACCGAAGGTGAAGGTTCTGCCCAACGGGATTTCCCATCCCCTGGATCCGAATTCATTCACTTCGGGATCGTATTCCTTATGTGCTGCCAATGTCCAGAGATTGTTCCCGTTGAAGAATACACGCGCATTCTGGACGTTAACCTTACCGGTCAGTGTGCGGGGCAGGGTATAGGAAACAGAAATGTTCTTCAGCCTTAAGAAATCAGCCTTGTTCATGTGACGGCTGCTCTTCTGGTTCACATCTTCCATGTCAATGGCAATACGCTGAGGATACATAGCCGTTTTATTTTCAGGTGTCCAGCGGTTATCATAGCAATACTGTGACATAATACGTTCCCAGTAGTAACCGTCGTCGTTCACGTCACGACCGACGGCATTGTATGTGTAACCTCCGATCTTGTATATAAAACTCAAGGCGACCGTAAATCCTTTCCAGCTGACATCTGTGTTGAGCCCGCCAAAGAAATCGGGATGTGCGCTGCCCAGGATTACTTCATCAGCTTTAGAATAGGAATAAGTTGCAGGACGTCCGTCAACGGTCAGGTCGGCAGCTGAATCGTTGTTCAAAAACCATACATTACGACCTGTTTCATCCTCCACGCCGGCCCATTCAAGTCCGTAAAAAGCCAGGGTGGATTCACCTTCACGATAAATGAATTTTGCCCGGGCATCGCCTCCGGTAGGATCGTACCATACAATGTCTTGTCCATCATATAGCTTGGTGACCGTGGAACGGATCCAGGATCCTGTCAGACCGGCACTCCAACGGAGATCGTTAGTCCGGATGATGTCTCCGCTCAATTCAATTTCCACACCGTGGTTGTTGATCTCTCCAATGTTTTTCAAGGTAGAGGAAAAACCGGTAACCGTAGAAATGGGAACACTTTGCAACAGGTCTTTGGAATCCCTGTTAAAGTATTCAACCGTACCGGTTAAACGATTGTTGAACAACCCGAATTCCAAAGCAAGGTTGTATGTGTAACTGGTTTCCCAGGAAAGGTTGGCATCTGCAATGTTGGCCACACCGCCACCGGGATCTTCCATGTATTTGTTTCCGTAGGAAGTCAAAGCACGCCATCCGTAATTGGAAGAAGGAAGTGTACCGTTAACCCCGTATGATGCCCTCAGGCGTAAATCGCTGATCTGAGGAATGTTTTCCATGAAAGCCTCGTTGGTGATTCTCCAGGAACCGGCAACAGACCAGAAATTCCCCCAACGGGTATTGGAACCTAAACGGGAAGATCCGTCACGACGGAACGATCCGGAAAGGTAATACCTGCCGTCATAACTGTATTCCGCACGGGACAGGAGAGAAAGCATGGTACTTCCCCAATAGTAGGCGCTGGCATCCAATACACCGGCCGTGGCTACTGTATGCAGGGCACTTGTAGGAAGATTTTCTCCTGTAGCACGTTGGTAATCCACCTGGTTGTCTTCAGCTTCCCAACCCACAAGTAAGTTAACTGTGTGTTTGTCGGCAAATTCCTTGTCGTAATTCAACGTTGTTGAAGAAACAATCTTCTGAACATTGGTGGACATTTCGTGGACCCTTCCGTTTACGCTCGATGCGCTAAAGTGATTGGCACTCCAGTAAAGGTGATCGCGGGTTTGTGTGTTGTCGAAAGATAATACGGATTTCAGAACCAATTCAGGCATGAACTTCACGGTCAGTGTTTCGTTTGCAGACAAACGCAATACATTGGATTCATTATCCCATTCGTTGTCGTAATACACCTGGTTGTAAGCATAACTTCCGTAACGTGCCGTCCAGGGGTCTCCTGTTTTGTAATCTGTAGGCCAGTATAAAG
>Ga0209723_1002687_pt1 | contig 23196 bp, 25 predicted proteins | sample BiotimSIPDNA_2_FD_185750 | JGI IMG/M metagenome (GOLD analysis project Ga0209723, IMG submission 185750) | Anaerobic biogas reactor microbial communites from Washington, USA - Biogas_R2 time_0 SIP DNA (SPAdes) (version 2) | ecosystem: Engineered > Bioreactor > Anaerobic > Unclassified | place...
GATCAACATAAATATATAGCATAAAACTGCTGAGGCAGGGAATGAACCTTTAGGGATACCTGCCTCTTTTTTGTTTGTCTTTTTTGTTTGTCTTTTTTGTTTCTAAATTAAATTCATTATTATGATGTCCGGTAAGGTCGATTTGTTATATAATGTTTGGCGTGCTTAATGCGATTTAAACTATAATCTTCTGCCCTTGGAAGGAGGCAATGCGATGGCGTGATTTAGAAGTTATGGGTCCACGGTCTGGACCTTTTGCTATTCGCTGTCTTTGTCCAACAGGGTGCCAACAGAGGAATATTCTTACACTTCTCTTCACTGATATCCTCTGACATCTCCTTATTTGAACTGACAGCGTGAAAATCTATAGTTACAGCAATACCCCTGACGTTCAAAATTTAAGGAGGTCAATCATGAATCGTGTACTGATGTCAAAATACGGTCCTGCACTTGCAGGGACAATAATTGGTGTAATTGCAGCTTTGCTTGTCAAATTCGGCAACCCCGGAAACATGGGGGTCTGCGTCGCCTGTTTCACACGTGATGTGGCAGGAGCCCTTGGACTTCACCGTGCAGGTGTCGTCCAGTACCTTCGCCCCGAGCTTGCCGGGTTTATCCTCGGATCTTTCGGATCAGCACTCTTATACCGTGAATATCGCCCAAGGGGAGGATCTTCTCCAATGATCCGCTTTGGACTGGGCTTTTTTGCCATGGTTGGAGCATTGGTCTTCCTGGGGTGTCCCTGGCGTGCCTATCTCAGGCTTGCTGGAGGTGACCTTACTGCCGTTGCAGGGATTGCCGGACTCACAACCGGGATCGCTATCGGGATAATGTTCCTTTACAGGGGGTTCAGCCTTGGCGCCGCACGTCAGAATCCCAAGGCTGCCGGATATTTCATGCCCCTGCTGGCAATAGTCCTTCTTGCACTCCTTGTCATCAGACCGCTTTTTGGAGCAGAGGGTACAGGACCAATATTTTTCTCTGCAAAAGGTCCGGGATCGATGCACGCGCCCCTGATAATATCCCTTGCAGCAGGACTCCTGGTAGGGTGGCTTGCCCAAAGAAGCCGCTTCTGCACAGTCGGAGCCATACGTGATCTTATAATGCTCAAGGATACGCACCTTTTTAAAGGTATCGTATGCTTTATCGTCGCAGCTTTCCTTACTAACTTGTCGCTTGGACTCTTCAAGCCCGGCATGCAGGGACAGCCGATAGCCCACACAATGCACCTTTGGAATTTTCTTGGAATGGCACTGTCAGGTCTTGCCTTTACATTGGCCGGTGGCTGCCCGGGACGTATGTTCATAATGTCAGGCGAGGGTGATTCAGACGCCGGCGTATTCATAATGGGTATGCTTGTCGGGGCAGCTTTCGCTCACAATTTCAGCCTTGCAAGCTCAGGTGCAGGAGTAGGAGCATACGGTATCCCGGCAACAATAGCCGGACTTGTTTTCTGTTTTGCTGTAGGCACATTATTTATGAATAGGGTAGATTAGGAGGCCTGAAACCATGGAGATAAAAACAGTGGATGCACGCGGACTGTCATGCCCGCAGCCGATCGTAGAGACCAAGAAAGTGCTTGATAAAATAAGCGGCGGAAGGGTAGAGGTCCTTGTAGACACAGTGACCTCAAGGGAAAACGTCCTGAGGTTCGGCAGGAATGCCGGATGGCAGGGTTCCTTTGAAGAGACGGATGGCGCATTCAAGGTAATTCTGGAAAAATAATAAATAAGGAGCACTTCCCTCGTACGTAAAAGCTAGAGATTTTCAAAGCTGAGAGGGAAGCGCTCCAAAACCTGACAAACTATTGACAGGACGTACATTAGCTAGTAAAATCTCATCTCGTTGGGCGATTAGTTCAGAGGTAGAACGCTTCCTTGACACGGAAGAGGTCAGAAGTTCAATTCTTCTATCGCCCACCATATTGGAGATAAAAAAGACGGGCAAAAGCCCGTCTTTTTTTATAGTCGGTATAATATAGTCAGTATTGAATTCGACCGGCGGGGGAGGAATGGAAATGGATCATAAGGAAGGGGCGTTGCTTTTCAAGATCCTTTCAGATCCGAACAGGATAATGATAGTAGATATGCTTTCATGCGGCGAACTTTGCGCCTGCACCATACTCGAAGCCTTTGACCTTACTCAGCCGACCCTTTCTCATCATATGAAGGTCCTCTGCAGATCAGGCCTTGTATCTTCAAGAAAGGACGGCAAATGGACACATTATTCACTGAATTTGGAAAAGTTTTCCGAGCTCACTTCTTTCATAAAGAGGATCTCATCAGATGAGGGGAAGGAAAGGGTCTATTTCGACACCAAGTGCTGATCGTTGAACGTTCCTGACAGACGTGCCGTACTGATGATCTTAAATAACTTTGCCGGTGAATGATCGACCCGGCAATTTTTTTTGCGGCACATAGTTTAAACATATTGACACGCATCTATGTATGATGTATATTGGGGCTCGTGTTGGATCACATATTTAAAATAAATATCAACGATCAAAGGGGAGAAATACTATGGCCGAAAGGATCGCGAATGAAGCAGAACTTGGATTTTTCGGGCGTTACCTGACTCTCTGGGTAGCGCTCTGTATGGCAGCAGGAGTCATGATAGGGATCTACATCCCGATCGTTCCTGCCATCCTTGCAAAATTTGAATTCGCAAATGTCTCGATCCCGGTCGCAGTACTAATATGGCTCATGATATACCCTATGATGCTGAAGATCGATTTCTCAAGCGTAGTCGGAGCTGTCAAAATGCCGAAAGGGCTGATCGTCACATGCACCACGAACTGGCTCATCAAGCCGTTCACGATGTACGGCATAGCGGCGTTTTTCCTTTTCGTTCTTTACAAGGGGATGATATCTCCCGAACTGGCGAAGGAATATCTCGCCGGAGCCGTACTCCTGGGCGCAGCGCCCTGCACCGCCATGGTCTTCGTGTGGAGCCACCTCACAAAGGGAAATCCTGCCTACACTCTCGTCCAGGTAGCGGTCAACGATCTGATAATACTCTTCGCGTTCACTCCCATAGTCGCGTTTCTTCTGGGTGTCTCCGGGATAGCCATACCGTGGAATACGCTTCTTCTTTCAGTCGTGCTCTTCGTGGTCATACCGCTCACCGCAGGATGGCTGACAAGAAGGTCTTACATAAACAACCACGGTGAAGAGGCCTTCAATGAATTCGTATCGAAGTTCGACAACATTACTACGGTCGGGCTCCTTTTGACGCTTGTAATAATTTTCTCCTTTCAGGGCAGGGTCATAATCAATAACCCGACGGACATTTTGTTGATAGCCATCCCTCTCACTATCCAGACTGTTTTCATCTTTGGAGTGGGATATTTTTGGGCGTGGGCATGGAAACTTCCGCATGACGTCGCGGCACCGGCGGGCATGATTGGGGCCAGTAACTTTTTTGAACTCGCGGTGGCAGTCGCGATCTCACTCTTCGGGTTAAAGTCCGGAGCGGCGCTTGCGACTGTGGTCGGTGTCCTTATTGAAGTCCCTGTCATGCTGATGCTCGTCCGTTTCTGCAACAACACAAAAAGTTGGTTCAGCTCCAAAAAAAATATGACGGGGGATAATCGCCCGGGGGAAGTGTTGTGACTATGACAACGTGCTGCTGCACAGAAGCAGAAAATGAAACTCTTTCCACATCGCTTTCGATAAAGGACAGGATCGGCACCTGGAAGGCAAGATGGGGCATCGGGAGGATGAAATATCTGATCGATCCCGGACTCTACATGATCGGCTGTCCCGATGAGCTGTCTCCCGTCCTGGTCACCGCTAATTATAAGATGACAGTAGACAGGGTCAGGATGAACCTTGCCGGAAGGGATCTCTGGCTCATGGTCCTCGACACATACGGGGTAAACGTCTGGTGCGCCGCAGGCAAAGGGACATTCGGCACAGAAGAACTGGTTTCACGTATCGATGAGACGGAACTGAGCGAGAAAGTGGCACACAGGGAGCTTATCCTTCCGCAGCTCGGAGCGACCGGCGTATCTGCCCATGAGGTAAGAGATAAGAGCGGTTTCAGGGTCATTTACGGACCTGTAAGGGCGGAAGACATCCCCTATTTCCTCGACAACGGAAAGACTCTTAAGCCGGAGATGCGTAAAGTGCGTTTTGATCTGGTGGACAGGCTTGTCCTTACGCCTATGGAGATCGTGATCGCGATGGGGCTGATGCTCAAGATCTTCGGAGCGATGGCGATCCTTGCCGCTTTGGGCATCCTGCCTGTCGAAAGGATAGATTACCTTGCGCTGCTCGGGTCGGTCTTCACCGGCACCTTTGCGACTCCGGTCCTTCTTCCGTGGATCCCCGGCAGGGCCTTCTCATTGAAGGGCATGATAACGGGGCTTTTATGGACGGTCCTGGTATTATTTTATGGTGGAGTACATGACGTTCTGCAGCTTATTTCGTATCTGTTGATACTGCCGTCGCTTTCCGCATTTTTCGGCATGAATTTCACAGGCTCGTCGACCTATACCTCCCTGTCAGGCGTGGAAAGGGAGATGAAAGCGGCGCTGCCGCTGATCATCATCGCACTGGCGGCGGGGATCCTGATAAGGATCATATCGTACTTCATATAGGCAAGGGGGAAGATAAATGGATCTTAAGTATCTCAAGGGAGTCGCTGCGTTGAAACTTGATACGGACAAATGCATCGGATGCGGCATGTGCCTGAATGTCTGCCCCCATGCCGTATTTTCATTGATTGAAAGCAAGGCGCACATAACTGACATAGACCATTGTATGGAATGCGGTGCATGCGCCATGAACTGCCCTGTTTCCGCGATATCCGTAAGAAAGGGCGTCGGCTGCGCCTATGCGGTGCTTATGAGTATATTGAGCGGAAATAATAACGGAGATGGCCCCTGCTGCGGAGGTCCCGACTGCTGCGGCTGAGTTAACACTGGTGAAACTGCGACCAAAGGTCGCGTGAAGTGCGACAGAAGCATGTCCCGTGTAGCCGTTGTTAAATGCAGGCGGAGACTGCATCCGCCGGAGAATCTGCAGCCTCTGGGCTGCGGAGAATTCGCGTCCTTCGGACGCTGGAGAATTTGCTCGCTTCGCATCGAGGGGAGTTCAGTCTTAAAAGATCTCTCCGCTGAATGGTTCATTCAGCAAATTCCCCGCGGCATGCCTCACGCCGCAATTCTCCGCGACCTTTGGTCGCAACGGTTTAACTCTCCGTCGTCCCCGAGTGATCCAATCGGGGAATCATCGGCATGCTCCTGTATAGCTGAAACAGATGTTAAAAGCAAGCTACCTGACCCCAAGGAGTAGCAACTCCTATAAAAATAAATTTCCACTTGCGGATAAAAATCAGAAAAGGGCTTCCGAGAACAACACAAATGTCCGGGACATCAAGCTCTATGTCCCTCCATCGTTCATTAAACCTTTCAAGTTGGGATCGTTCCGTGATCCGTTTCGCGGGGTATTTTCTACATAAGTTCTACATATTGTTCTGATAGGATTACTTCGTATTAGAGAGGTCATAAGACAGGGCAGAGGACAGATCGGATGGAGAAAGAGAAAGATTCGGGATCAAATATGCTGATGATCATCTTTATCGTTGCCATTGCAGCATTCGCGTTTTATACAGGATCTCCGTGCCATTAAGTCCGGCATCGAAAAAGGAGGCATTTTTTAATGGACAGATCGGTGACTAAAAAATTAAAGATCAGCGGGATAACATGTACCAACTGTAAAAAAAGAATAGAAAAAGCACTGAAAGCGACGAAGGGCGTGATGAGTGCCGATATAGATTTTCCGACTTCGATCCTGACGGTAACGTATGACGGTGATATGGACATAAATGCGATCGAAAGGATAATAGAAGATCTCGGTTATGGCTCATCGCTGCCTGAAAAGGATCAGGGCGACAAGTATTATGTTGTGAAGACGCTGCTTGTGATCCTGGCTGTGTATTTGATCCTGAGCCGCCTGGGCGTGACGAATATATTCAACGCTTTCCCTGAAGCTACGGCGGGCATGGGATACGGGATGCTTTTCGTGATCGGACTGCTGACGTCCGTCCACTGCATCGCGATGTGCGGCGGGATCAACCTGTCGCAGTGCACGGCTTATGCTTCGGGAACAGAGCGTTGCGGCCGGTTTGCAAATTTCAGGCCGAGCTTTCTTTACAACTTCGGACGCGTGCTTTCCTATACCGTGATCGGAGGACTGGTCGGCGCTCTTGGCTCGGCCGTGAGTTTTTCCGGAACGGGGAAGGGGATCGTCGCGGTGATCGCCGGTGTCTTCATGGTGATCATGGGGCTGAATATGCTTGACATATCTCCGTGGCTGAAGAGGATATCCCTTCGGATCCCCGCGGGACTCAGAGTGAAAATATCCGGACAGAAAAGCGGGAAGGGACCGTTTTATGTGGGGCTGCTGAACGGACTGATGCCGTGCGGCCCCCTTCAGGCTATGCAGATATATGCCCTCTCGACGGGAGATCCCGTGAAGGGCGCGCTGTCTATGATGATCTTCAGTCTGGGGACGGTCCCGCTGATGTTCGGGCTCGGTACTCTAAGCTCGGTCTTAACTAAAAAATACAGGGGGAAAATGATGAAGACAAGTGCTGTGTTGGTCGTAATTTTAGGGATATTTATGTTCAGCAACGGGATGGCCCTTTCGGGCTATGCGATGCCACGGATCTTCTCTTCATCCGCTACGGTCGCGGCAGGTACGGTACAGGGCGGCACAGCCGAGCTGAAGGACGGAGTCCAGGTGGTCAGGACTGAACTCTCGCCGTGGGGCTATCCTCCTATAGCCGTGCAGGCCGGGATCCCTGTAAGATGGAACCTTCACGCCGACAGGTCCGCTTTGAACGGATGCAACAACAGTATCTTCATCCCGGATCTCGGCATCGAAAAGAAGCTTGAGCCTGGAGACAACATCATCGAGTTCACGCCTGAAAAGAAGGGGACTATGCCTTTCAGTTGCTGGATGGGGATGATCAGAAGCCAGATCAATGTCTACGACGATATCAAGGACAAGCCGAAAGTGGTCCAGGGGGGCGTCAACACACAGCAGCAGCGGCAGATGAACTGCGCCTGCTGCGCAGCAAACTGAGGATGTACGGACTTAGAGATCCGGAAAGGACTGTTTGACCGATGGCAAAAGAGATATTGAAAATTACCGGAATGCACTGTGCCGCTTGTTCCGCTCGGGTCGAAAAGGTAGTGGGGAAGATGGAAGGCGTCGAGAAGGTCTCTGTGAATCTGGCGACTGAAAAGGCAACTGTCTTCTTTGACCCCGATACGGTGAGCCTCTCTTCGATCGTGGAAAAGATCGAGAAGACCGGGTACGTCGCTGTTTCTTTTACGGAAATGACCGTGGTCGACGAGGACAAGCTGAGAAAAGAGAAAGAGATACAGGCGCTGTGGGACAAGTTCATCGTCTCGGCGTTCTTTGCGGTCCCGCTCCTCTATATCGCCATGGGGCCGATGATATGGTGGCTTAACTTCCCGATACCATCATTCCTGGCACCGATGCAGTATCCGCTGAATTACGCGATAGTACAGATCGCACTGACCCTGCCTATCCTGATCGCGGGCAGGAATTTCTACACCGACGGGTTCAGGGCGATCATCAACAGAAGCCCGAATATGGACTCACTGATCGCGATGGGCACCTCTGCGGCGGTGCTGTACAGCTCGTATTCCGTATATCAGATAACGGCGGGCAATTTCGGAGCCGTCGACAACATGTACTTTGAAACGGCGGGGGTTATCATCACCCTGATCCTTCTGGGCAAATCTCTGGAGGCTGTCTCGAAGGGCAAGACGTCCGATGCGATAAAAAAGCTTATCGGGCTTGCACCGAAGACAGCGGTGGTCATAAAAGACAACAGGGAATACGAAGTGCCGATAGATGAGGTCGAAACGGGCTACATAATACTGGTAAGGCCGGGGGAGAAGATCCCCGTGGACGGAGTGGTCCTCGAGGGGATCACGTCAGTAGACGAGTCGATGCTTACCGGAGAGAGCATCCCCGTTGAGAAGAAAGCGGGGGATCAGGTCTATGCCGCAAGCATAAATAAAAACGGAATGATACGCTTCGAGGCTTCCAAAGTCGGAGGAGACACTGCCCTGGCTCAGATAATAAAGCTGGTCGAAGAGGCTCAGGGATCAAAGGCTCCGATCGCCAAGATGGCAGACATCGTATCGGGATATTTCGTCCCGGTCGTCTTCGTCATAGCCGTACTTGCCGCTGCTGCGTGGCTTATCGCTGGCGAGTCACTTGTCTTCTCGCTGACTATCTTCATCTCGGTCCTTGTCATAGCCTGTCCGTGCGCGCTTGGGCTCGCAACGCCTACGGCGATCATGGTGGCTACGGGAAAGGGCGCGGAACACGGGATACTGATCAAGGGCGGAGAAGCCCTTGAGACGACTCACAAGATCGACACCGTCATATTTGACAAGACCGGGACCATCACCGAGGGAAGGCCGGAAGTGACAGACGTGATAACGGTCGGCGAGATCGGAAGGAATGAACTGCTTCAACTTGCCGCGTCCGCTGAAAAGGGGTCGGAACATCCTCTCGCGGAGGCCATAGTAAAGAAAGCAGAGGGTGGAGGTCAGGAAATGCTGGCTATAGACCGGTTCGAGGCTATCCCGGGATACGGCATAGAAGTTGAGATCGGCGGACGGAACATACTGCTCGGAAACAGCAGGCTCATGGACATCAGGAACATCTCCCGGACGGAACTGAGCGACCGGTCCGATACCCTTGCCGGTGAGGGCAAGACGCCGATGTACGTCGCGGCTGACGGCAAACTCGCGGGCATCATCGCGGTCGCCGACGTGGTCAAATCAAGCAGCATCGATGCGATAAATATGCTGCGGTCGATGGGGATAGAAGTAGCAATGATCACGGGAGACAACAGAAGGACGGCAGAGGCCATCGCAAAGCAGGTAGGGATAACGCGGGTGCTCTCAGAAGTGCTGCCTCAGGACAAGTCGAACGAGGTCAAAAAGCTACAGGCAGAGGGCAAGAAGGTTGCGATGGTCGGAGACGGCATCAACGACGCGCCTGCCCTCGTACAGGCCGACATCGGTATCGCGATAGGATCGGGGACCGACGTGGCGATCGAATCCGCGGACATCGTCCTGATGAGAAGCGACCTGATGGGCGTGCCTGCCGCCGTACGGCTGAGCAAGAGCACGATAAGGAACATCAAGCAGAACCTGTTCTGGGCTTTTGGATACAATGTGATCGGGATCCCCATAGCTGCCGGATTTTTCCATCTCTTCGGCGGTCCGCTGCTGAACCCGATATTCGCGGCCGCGGCCATGTCTCTGAGCTCGGTCTCGGTGCTGACCAACGCATTGAGGCTTAAGAGCTTCAGGCCACTCGGCTGATAACTGAGACGATAAGGAGGATCCCCATGAAAAACAGGATCGCTGTGATCATAAGCGCGTCAATAGTGATATTCGGTCTTCTGATATATACTCTGGCGACCACAGATCCAACTGATGTCATAGGAAACAGGTCGATAACCTCTTTCAATGCGGTCCTCTCCGCGATGCCGGGCTATGTCGGAAAGGACGGGGCGTCTGGAGGCTGGGCGATAACATCGCCCCTGGGCGAGAGATTCATCTGGGGCAGGAATACGGATCCCGGAAAGTCCTATGACCTGACGCTGGAATTCGACATGAAGCCCTTCCTCGACGCAGGTCTGGATCCGGAGAAGCTTCCGGAAGGCATGGTAAAAGGAGATAAGATCGTCATCGTCTCCGAACTTGACGGGGACCGGCCCGCAGATCCCGACGAAACGTCGCCGCAGGAGCTGTTCAGTGAGATATTAAGGTCGAAACGTGAATACATAAGTTATCACACGGCCCTGGACCACTTCGGCATAAAGATCGGAGACGGCAATGTCTTTGAATGGGCAAAGGATATGGGGACCAACGACAAGGATATCGTCTTTGTGCTGGACCCCGCGGTCTTTATCGAGGCCGGAGCCGACCCCGAAAAGGTCGAAGGGTGGCTCTACGCTAAGGTAAAGACGATGGACGGATCCGGAAGACCGATCGAGATATATAAATTCCTTAAGCCTTATAATATAGTGGAGTGAAACAGAGCTTAAGGAGGAAGAGATCGATGGAAAGGGTAGTATTGAATGTCGAGGGAATGTCCTGCGAGCACTGCGTGAACGCGGTGAAGAACGCGCTCGACGCGCTATACGGCGTCTCTCATGCGGATGTCAGCCTGGACGACAAAACTGTCACGGTCGAATATGATGCAGAAAAGGTCTCTCTTGAAAACATCACTGATGCGATCGAAGACGAGGGCTATCTCGTAATATGAAGCAAAGCGCCAGAAGCGTGCTTGTCGTCGACGACGAGGTGAAGATCCTTGAGGTGATAAAGTCGTTCCTTGAGGAGAAGGGCTTCGCCGTCTTTACCGCGGAAAACGCAGCGCAGACCTTTGAGATCTTTGACCGTGAAAATATATCCCTGGTGATCCTGGACGTCATGCTGCCGGATATGTCGGGGGACATGATATGCCTTGCGCTGAGACAGAGATCGCGCGTCCCGATAATCATGCTGACCGCAAAAGCCGAAGAGCATGACATCCTGAACGGCCTGGAGAACGGAGCCGACGACTATATAACCAAACCGTTCAGCCTGAAGGAACTCCATGCAAGGATGGAAGCTGTCCTGAGGCGCTCGGCGAACGACCTCGTGCCGCTGTACAAAAAGAACTCGTTCAACGGCGGCGACCTGGAGATCGACTTTGAAAGCCATACCGTCAGAAAAAACAGACATGAAGTGAATCTGACGCCTAACGAGTTCAGGATACTTGCTGCGCTGATCAAATATCCAAACAAGATCTTTTCGAGGGAAGACATAATATCTATCGCTCTCGGAGACGAATATCGCGGCTATGACAGGGCTGTCGACTGCCATGTCAAGAATATACGCCAGAAGATAGAAAACGACTCGAAGAATCCGGAATACATCCTGACGGTCCACGGGGTAGGGTATAAATTTGGCGGAAAATAGACACGGCTGGAAACTGATGACCAAGCTGACGCTGACTATAGTCCTAGTCTCGCTGTTGGTCGTTGCCGTGACGAGCCTTCTCGCAAACTTCTTCATCGGGAACAAATTCAAAAGCTATATACAAAACAGACTGGAGAACACTGCCCAGGATATAGTAGCCACGATCACCAGACAGTACGACAAGTCATCGGGCAGATGGGATGCCGCCGCCGTTCATTCCATCGGGATGTCGCTGCTTTACGACGGCTTTATCATAAGAGTCTCGGACGCCGGCGGCAATGTCGTATGGGATGCTGAGACCTGCGATATGTCGCTGTGCACAGCGGTCCTGGACGACATATCCCACAGGATGACGGGCAGGTCCCACAATGACGGTGCGCTGACCACGAAGGTATTTGATGCGATGGACGGCTCCGAGAAGATAGGGACCGTGAACGTCAAATATCCGGGCCCCTATTTTTTCAGCGAGGGCGATTTCAATTTCCTCGACGCACTCAACAGGATCCTGATCCTGACGGCGATCTTCACCCTCTTCGTCTCGCTGCTTGCAGGCTTTTACATAGCCCGCCGCCTGAGCAGGCCGATCCTGACGACAGCGGAGACAGCGAGGAAGATCTCTGAGGGCGATTACGAGGTAAGGATCGGCGAGGAGACGAACACGATAGAGCTTGACCGGCTCATAGGGGCGATCAACCAGCTCGGGGAATCCCTCAAAAATCAGGAGGACCTGAGAAAACAGCTGACAGCCGACGTGGCACATGAGCTGAGGACGCCTATCACCACGGCCCAGACGCACCTTGAGGCGATGATCGAAGGCTGCTGGGAACCGACGAAGGAGCGTCTCCAGAGCTGCTATGACGAGATGACGAGGATAAGCAGGCTGGTCCGCGATCTGGAAAGCCTCGCAAAGGTCGAAAGCGGCAACTCGAAGCTTGACAGGTCCATGATAAGCCTGAAAGAACTCTCAAACAACGCTGTGCTGAACTTTGAGGCGGAGTTGAAAAACAAAGAGCTCAGGATGTCCGTGGAGGGAAGCGATTCAAGGATCTTCGCCGACAAGTACCGCATCGATCAGGTGCTGATGAACCTGATGAGCAACGCGATAAAATATACGCCCGAGGGCGGGAATATCGATATACGGATCAGTGAAACGGAGGATTCCGTTATCCTTGAATTTGAAGACAACGGCATTGGGATACCTGAAGAAGAACTGCCCTTGATCTTTGAACGTTTCTACCGTGCGGATAAATCCCGAAACCGTATGACCGGCGGCTCCGGAATAGGCCTTGCGATCGTGAGATCGATCATCGCGGCTCACGGCGGGACCGTCGAAGTAAGAAGCAGCTTAAACAGCGGGACCTGTTTCACCCTTACCTTCCCAAAGACTTCAATTTGATTTAAAGACCGACTGAGTTTATGAGATAGGGCTGCATTACCGGACGATCCTCTCCGGGTGGCTGTATACGTTCATGCTGTTTCCCCTCACGAAACCGACAGTCGTTATATTGAGCTCTTCCGCAAGGTCGATCGCGAGACCGGTCGGCGCAGAACGTGAGACGATCACCGGTGTGCCTATCCTGGCTGCCTTTATCAGCATTTCCGACGAGATGCGGCCGCTGAGCAGGACTGCCTTGTCCTCCGTGGCGATGCCGTTGATGATGGTATGGCCGAGGACGCGGTCAAGCGCATTGTGCCTGCCTATGTCCTCATATTTGATGAGTATCCGCTCATTGTCGGCCAGTGCCGCAGAATGGACGCCGCCTGTCATCCTGAAGGTATCGGAACCATCGTCGAGCTGCCTTATGAGCTCCTGCAGTTCGGATGCGGAAAAGCGCGCATTTCCGTACAGGGGCCTCAGCTGCTCCGAATCGTTCCTGAAGTAGAGCGTCGGACGGCTCTTGCCGCAGCAGCTCCCGAAATTGCGTCCCATAAAATTTTCCATCGCGGTGTCTGAGTCTTCGGTTTCGACCCAGACTACCTCCTGCTTCTCACGATGGAAATAATCTGTGATATCGGAGTATTTTTTTATGAGTCCCTCTCCCGCAAGAAAGCCTACGACAAGTTCCTTCTGCGCGTACGGAGAACAGACGATGGTGGCAAGCTCCTGCTTGTTGAGCATTATCGTAAGCGGCGTTTCGTTCACGACAAAGTCACCTTTATTCTCAGAAGTGCTGCCGGAAAATCTTATTATCGATCTCTTTTCGAATATCTCCACTCATGTCAGCCCCATTCCTCATACGGTCAAAAAGACCTCTCATCTGCTGTTCCATTGATATTATATCTTATCTGCGCGGGGCTCCCGCTTACAGCCCTATGTACTCGGAATAGAGGGATTTTGCCTGGTTCTCGTCCTTTACGTGCCTGACGATCGCCCTTCCGTCACGGAAAAGTTTGATCGATACGGGACCCCTTTCAAAATCTAGCGTGAATTTACTATAGGAGGTCTTTCCGAGCGGCATCAGTTTATCTGCCATCTCCCTGAAGTCGATATCCGCTGTCTTGTCAGGGACCACCTGGAAGGAATCGCTCCCGCACATGCTGATGACGTATGCGCCTTTCACGGCATCGTAGTATTCGTACCTATGGTGTACGCATGCGCTGCAGTCGTCGTTTCTGCCGAGCGGAAGCAAGAAGACCCTGTTTTCCCACACGTTTATATAGAAAAGCTCTTTTCGCATCGAACCTATGTCTCCGACTAGGTATTTGAGGGCCTCCGTGCACTGTATCGATGCCACGATGTTCGTTACTGTATTTAGCACCCCGGCAGTGCTGCAGGTTGGGTAGGTGCCTGGCAGAGGAAGCTCGTTTCCTGTCAGGCAGCAGTAGCATGGGCCTCCGTCGTGCAGGATGTTCATGCTCATGCCCTCGGAACCTATGGCCCCTCCGTATATCCACGGAACGGACCGGACGAGGCAGGCCTCGTTCAGCAGCATCCTTGTCTCGAAATTGTCCGTGGCATCGATGACGAGATCGACGTCATTTATGAGATTTGCGATGTTTGACGAGTTGACGTCCGATACTACCGGATCGAGCCCGATCTCTGAATTTATCTGCGAAAGGTGCCTGCGGGCCGCCTCGGCCTTTGGAAGCTCTTCCGCCGCGTCCCTCTCGTCGAAGAGCACCTGTCTCTGGAGGTTGGTGGCCTCTACATAATCCCGGTCTATCAGGCGGAGATATCCAACTCCTGACCTTGCCAGGTTGTTTGCCGTGACGGTCCCGAGAGCACCCAGTCCCAGCACCGCCACACGCGACGTGAACAGCTTCTTCTGTCCCTCTTCTCCGATGTACGGGAATATGGTCTGTCTCAGATAACGGTCATTCATCGGCATCCACGGCTATTTCTTCCACGGCTATTATGAAACTTTCGATCTCATTTTCATCGGTGAAATAATTCGGGCTCACCCTGACCGTGCCGCCCGATGAGAGCGTCCCTATAGTGGCGTGCGCATCAGGGGCGCAGTGCAGCCCGCCGCGCACGGCTATGCCGTATGCTGCGTCGAGCAGGACCGCAACATCCTGCGGGGCCATCCCTCTGATGTTGAAGGAGATCACTGCTCCGCGCGGATGTCCGGCCGGAGGTCCGTAGACGGTGACATTCTTAATAGACGAAAGCCCGTCGAGGATCGATCTGACCGCGGTCTCTTCCTTTTCCTGTATTTTGTCTATACCTGTCTCATCAATGAAGCTGATCCCGGCGCCAAGCCCGGCTATGCCCGGAACGTTCACCGTGCCGCTTTCGTATCCCTCCGGCATCGAATCGGGTTGTATGAGCGATTCGGAGCTCCTTCCGGTGCCGCCCTCCTTAAGATGGCTGAGTCTGATCCCCTTACGGACGTACAGTCCGCCCGTGCCCTGAGGCCCAAGAAGCGATTTATGTCCTGGAAAGGCCAATAGGTCGATATTCATCTCGCGGACGTCAATGGGCATGGCTCCGGCAGACTGCGCGGCATCTACGAGAAAGGCGGTCCCGCGCTCCCTGCATATCCTGCCTATCTCCGTGATGTCGTTGACCGTGCCCGTGACGTTCGATATGTGCGTCACTACTACAAGTCTCGTGTTCTTCTTTAAACTTTTCCTGATGCTCTCCGGGTCAGTCCCATAGACGGAGGAGGACTCGACTTTCGTTATATCGACCCCGTTTTTCTTCATGGCTTCAAGCGGGCGGGCGACCGAATTGTGTTCCATGGAAGTTGTGACAGCATGATCCCCGGGACCCAGCATCCCTTTGATCGCAAGGTTCAGCGCATCGGTCGCGTTGCTGCAGAATATGATCTGCTCGGAGCTCTCCGCGTTGAAGAAGGAGGCGCAGAGCAGCCTCGTCTTCCTCACGATTTCGTTTGCCAGCATCGAGACTTTATGGCCCGATCTTCCGGGATTGCCGGAGCAGCGTCTCAGGGCATGGTCGACTGCCGCATAGACGCTCTCGGGCTTACGGAACGATGTCGCCGCGTTGTCCAGATATATCATTGCCGCCACCCCGCCTTTTGGGTTCAGCCGTTCATTGGCACGAAATCGCCTCTTGTCACCGCGATCTCGTACCCGATGCTTTCTATGCGTTTCTGCATGCAGAAGCGGCATTCCGCGGCTTCGTCGCCTGTGCAGATCTTATTGTCGTAGAGCATATATTTTTTTCTCACATCGACAGGGGAGAGATTGGGCATCACGACGTTTGCCCCCGCAAAGACGCCAAGTTCCCTTCCCTTGGGATCGATCGTTCCGAGCGCAGTCGTTGAAGGGATCAGCGCGCTCGGGAACATCAGGCGCAGCACACCTATCAGAAAGACGGTAAGCTCTGCGGTCCCGCTCGGGAAATCGATGAACCTTGTGCAGTGGTGGGGGACAAAGGGACCGATGCCTATCATGTGCGGCTGCAGCTCATGGAGATACAGCAGGTCTTCCGCTATATGCCCGGCGGTCTGGAACGGCGATCCTACCATGAACCCGGAACCGACCTGATAACCTATCTCCTTCAGATCTTTCAGGCAGCGCTTCCTGTTTTCCAGGGACATTTCGCCTGGGTGGAGCATCGCGTAATGCTCCGGATCCGCGGTCTCGTGGCGCAACAGATAACGGTCTGCCCCCGCGTCGAAATAGGCCTGATAGCTCTCCCTGCTCTTTTCGCCAATGGAGAGCGTCACGGCGCAGTCAGGATAAGACGCCTTTATCCTCTTCACGATGTTTATTATCTTCTCATCGGTATAGAAGGGGTCTTCGCCGCCCTGAAGCACGAAGGTCCTGAACCCGAGCCCATAGCCCGTCTCGCATGACTGGAGGATCTGATCCTCTGTCAGACGGTAGCGGCTCGCTTCGGCGTTGTTCTTTCTGATCCCGCAGTACCAGCAGTCGTTTTTGCAGTAGTTCGTGAATTCGATCAGCCCGCGGATATATACGTGGTTCCCATAGTATCTCTTGGCGGCATTCCTCGCCTTTTCAAAGAGATGCTCGCTTATATCGCCGCTGCGTGAAGATATGAGAGAGACGAACTCGTCTTTCAAAAGGCATCTCTCTTTTTCAAGTTTGTCTATCAATGCAATTACTTCTACATCGTTTACGGTCGCAGTCGCTTTCATCCGAACGGCACCTTCCTATCTGTCTTATATGAATGTAAAAACCTATATATCATATATATTTAGTATGAATATTATAGTTGAATAAATTAGTCTTGTAAATCAAAGTTATCACCTGCTTTGTTCAGATCTCAAACTCGGCTATTGACATATGATCACATAGTGGTATGATTCCAAATCATATTAAACATATATGAATTTATAAAATAAGGAGGGATCCTCATGTGTGTCGATATCGCCCGAAGGAAGGAAAAATATTTGAAAAACTGTCGAATGTGTACCTGTAAAAGTATGCGGAAGACCATCCACAGCGGCGAAAGATCCGTGGAGATCCCGTCAGGAAGATACAGCAGAGAGTAGAGAAAGAAGGTAAAGATATGAGTAAAAATTATAGATTTGAAACCATACAGCTTCATGCGGGTCAGGAACAGCCTGATCCAGTGACCGACGCAAGAGCGGTCCCGACATATCAGACATCGTCCTATGTTTTTCACAGCAGCCGGAATGCGGCAGACCGCTTTGCCCTTAAAGATGCTGGAAATATTTACAGCAGGCTGACGAACCCCACACAGGACATTTTTGAAAGAAGGATAGCCGCCCTTGAAGGGGGAGCTGCACTTCTTGCACTAGCGAGCGGTGCCGCCGCCGGAAGTTATGCGATGATATCATCAAAAATATCGAATAGGCATTCAAACGACTATAGGATCATAGGAGGATAATAAAATGACAAAGATCGCAAAAAAAATTACAGACCTGATCGGCAATACGCCGCTTCTTGAGCTGACGAACACGGAGAAAAAATTCGGTCTTCAGGCTACTGTCCTGGCCAAGCTGGAGTACTTCAATCCGGCCGGGAGCGTCAAAGACAGGATAGCGAAGGCGATGATAGACGACGCTGAGAAGAAGGGCCTCCTGAAAGAGGGCTCGGTGATAATCGAACCCACGAGCGGCAACACGGGGATCGGCCTTGCCGCTGTCGCCGCGTCACGCGGATACAGGGTCATACTGACGATGCCCGAGACGATGAGCGTAGAACGCAGGAACCTGCTCAAGGCATACGGAGCCGAACTCGTCCTGACAGAAGGAAGCAAGGGGATGAAGGGCGCGATCGGGAAGGCCGACGAGCTTGCGGCGGAGATCCCGGGAAGCTTCGTTCCGAGGCAGTTCGACAACCCGGTCAACCCGGAGATACACAGAAATACTACGGGAGTCGAGATATGGGACGATACTGAGGGGAACATCGATATATTCGTTGCCGGTGTAGGCACCGGCGGAACGATAACCGGTGTCGGCGAATATCTTAAGTCCAAAAAGCCGGATATCAAGGTAGTCGCGGTTGAGCCGGAGGATTCGCCGGTACTGTCGATGGGGACGCCCGGACCTCACAAGATCCAGGGGATCGGGGCCGGTTTCGTGCCGAAGATCCTCAATACATCGGTCTACGATGAGATCATTACGGTGAAAAACGAAGATGCGTTCGCCACGGGGAATATGATCGGCAAGACAGAGGGAGTCCTTGTCGGCATCTCATCCGGAGCCGCGGTCTGGGCCGCTGTAGAGATCGCAAAGCGTCCCAAGAACAAGGGAAAGACCATAGTAGTGCTCCTTGCGGATACGGGAGAACGCTATCTGTCCACTCCTGAGTTCGCCTGATAATAGCATTATTTTTATTATCAGACATCAGATATGATTATCATAAAAGAGCCTGCGAACGACGATCCAAAGGCTCTTTTATGCTTTTCGTAAGATAGTGATAAAATTCAAGATAACGCAGAACGGAAAGGATAGCTGATGCATTTGAAAACAGTGGTCGCAATGAGCGGAGGAGTCGACAGTTCTGTCGCCGCATTTCTGCTGAAGTCCCAGGGGCATGATGTGATCGGTATAACGATGAGGCTTTTCCATAATGAGGATGTGGGGCTTGAAAGAGAGAGGCCCTGCTGTTCCCTCGAGGATATATCCGACGCGGCCTCGGTGTCTGCCAAGCTCGGCATCCCTCACTATGTATTCGACTTTACAAGCGACTTCGACAGCGAGGTGATCGGTCGTTTCGTATCCGGCTATATGTCAGGCAGTACGCCGAACCCGTGCATCGACTGCAACAGGTATATGAAATTCAACAGGCTGCGGAACAAGGTCCGCGCGCTCGATTTCGACAGGATCGCGACTGGGCACTATGCGGTCATCGAACGGGCGGCGGACGGCAGGTATCTTCTGCGCAAAGGCATCGATGAGACGAAGGACCAGAGCTATGTCCTCTGCAATCTGACCCAGGAACAGCTGGGGCAGGTGATCTTTCCGCTTGGATCGTTAAAAAAGAACGAGGTCAGACAGATCGCCCTGGAGCAGGGGCTCATCAACGCGCGCAAGCGGGAGAGCCAGGATATATGCTTTGTCAAAAGCGGGACTTACGCCGATTTCATTGAAAAATACACGGGAGCAGGATCTGAAGAGGGGGACTTCGTCGACAGAAACGGACGGGTGATCGGCCGTCACCGCGGACTCATCCGCTACACCATCGGACAGCACAAAAAGCTCGGCCTGCCATCCTCGCATAAGGAATGGTTCGTATGCTCGAAGGACGTCAAAAACAACACGATAACACTGGGGGACGAAGAGGACCTCTATACCCGCACCGTTTACGCCAATGACATAAATCTGATCGCATTGGACGAGATAAGATCCCCGCTGAGGCTGAAGGCCAAAATAAGGTATAAGCAGAGAGAGGAATGGGCCGTTGTAGAGCAGGTCGGCCCCGACCGTATCAGGATAAATTTTGACGAGCCGCAGAGAGCTCCAGCAAAAGGACAGGCAGCGGTGCTGTATGACGGCGATATCGTGGTCGGCGGAGGGACTATTGAGTAATAGTCCCATCAAACATTCTTCAAATTAAAAATGTTAATTAAATGGAATATTCACAATAGTTATTATCAGACATAAGTTTTGTCTTGTGTTGATTCACAAGATCTGCCAAGGTGATATTATCGACAACATCATTTATGGCATCATTAAGCTTCTTCCAGATATCCAGAGTCACACAATCATTACTCCTGGGACATTTGTTCGGTGTATCGTCCATACAGGCAACGGGTGCCAGGCTGCCTTCGATAAGCCTTAAAACCATGCCCACAGTATATTCTTCCGCTGGACGCGCCAATTTGTACCCTCCCTGTGCTCCCCGTATACTTTTTACATATCCGGCACGACTGAGGGCAGTAATGATCTGTTCCAGGTATTTATTTGATATATCCTGCCGTTCTGAAATGCTCTTTATTGTTACATACTGATCCGGAGAATTCAATGCCAGGTCAAGCATCAGCCTCAGGGCATAGCGCCCCCGTGTTGATATTTTCATATTAACACCGCCTATTTCTGTATTTTTTGAGCAGGGTAAATTGTTTCTTTGCCAGGAAATGGCTCGATCGCGACTTTCATGGTTCCGCCGCAGACCATTCCGTTGTCTTCTGCGAAAGTGCCGCTCATGTCAACTTCTACTATCCTGAAGGCACCCGTTTTAATAACTTCATATGCAGACTGAATGATCGCACCTTCGCTGCAGCCTCCGCCGATGCTTCCGATTATTTTCCCATATTGATATACTACAATTTTAGCTCCGATGTTTCGAGGGACCGAACCGCTAGTTTCAATAATGGTAGCGATCGCCCTGTCATCATCGCTGGACGTTGAGAGATCTTCAAGAACTTCATGATCAATTTCCGGCCATTGTCTGTCAGAATATTTTCGTTTGTACATTATTGCCTCAGACAATATAGAAACTGCGATTTCTTCGGGGGTAACGGCACCTATATCCAGTCCTATTGGGGCCCGCACAGCATCAAGCTTATCCCGGGAAAAACCCTCATCAATAAGCTGTTTTTTTACCCCTGCAACTCTACGTTTTGATCCGATCATCCCTATATACGCAGGTTTAAAATTTAAGGTCTGCCTCAGACAGTCAATATCGTGTCGATGTCCCCTTGTGATTATAACAACAAACGTTGAACTGTTAATATTAAGTAAAGGAAAGCAGCGATCAAAACTCTCGCATAATACTTTTTTTGCATCGGGAAAACGCTCAATATTGGCAAAAGAAGGCCTGTCATCTGTAACGAATACCGAGAATCCGCATTTTGAGGCAAACTCAGCCAGAGGCTTTGCAATGTGTCCGCCTCCCAAAATAACAAGACGGGATTCAGGGAAGTATGGTTCCGCCATGTATGTATATCCGTCATGACCGATCATAATTTGTAGTATGCCTTTTTTTAGAGCTAACATTGATATTTCATGTTTAATGCTTATCGGTGACAAGAGACTATCCAGTTCCTGTTCTGTAAATACGGATTTTGTTGGTTGGCAGTCATTTTGCAAAATATTTTCAATGACCGTTGTCACGACTGCCTTCTTTCCTGCTCCTATTTCTGCCAGCAGACGATTATATATTCGTTCTGAGTTGACCATCTCGATGCATCCTTTCAATTTTAAAAAATATTGCATAAAAAAGTATTTATACAAAATAGATATGAATAGAATGTTATTATATCATCCTGATCGAGTTATTAACATCCTTATACAGCCGCATGAATAACATCGCAAATACATACGTAAATACATACGTAAATATGTACGTAAATATGTGCCTTGACAAAAACAACTCTTGGTGTGATATTAATGAACCTGTAATAATTACAGATTTTCCCGGAAGGCGGTGGCGTACTGTGGGATACACATGATTTGTTATCCATAAGATAATGCACGGGATGCGTTACCAGTTTGCCGCACATTCAGCCTCCGGGTCCACAGCCTTTTACAGGCCGTAGTTTCCTTTTCATTTAATTCCCAAAAAGCTGATACCCTGCCGCGGATTACTGACAAAGTGCTTCCGGAGTCCTTTAGTGGCTTCAGAAGTATTTTCGTGCATGTGTTTGATCTGCCTGGATCCCTATATCTTTACTAAAAAATAAGGAGATGTAAATAAACTATGAAGAAAACAATTGTTTCTATGGCACTTACGATAATGTTGATAGCAGCATCCTCTGCAATAGCGGCTCCCCTTGACGTTTTTAAAGGACAGAAAGGAAATCTTGACATAGCGGGAGGTACCGCCCACATACCCGTAATGAAAGAAGCGGCGAAACGTATCATGTCAGTCAACCCTGACATCCGCATAACAGTAGCAGGCGGAGGTTCCGGCGTCGGAGTCAAGCAGGTCGGTGAAGGGCTAGTGACAATAGGAAACACAGGACGCGCCTTGAAAGATGATGAGATATCAAAGTACGGACTGGTCTCTTTTGCCTTTGCGATCGACGGGGTGGCAGTGGTAGTAAATCCGGCAAACAAGGTCGATGCTCTTACGACCCAGCAGGTAATTGACATTTATGCCGGCAAGATCAAAGACTGGAAGGAAATCGGCGGAGAACCAGGAGCGATCAATGTATTCGGCAGAGAAGACGGAAGCGGCACGAGGGAAGTTTTCACAGAGAAAGCGATAAATAAGGGAGAGCTCGCTCCTTCTGTAAATGTAGTAAGTTCCAACGGAGCCATGAAAACTGCTGTTGCGCAAGACAAGCGCGCGATAGGCTATGTAGGTATTGGTCACATTGACAAATCAGTGAAAGCCCCGAAATTTGACGGAACAGTACCAACTCAGGAAAACGCAGCCAACGGCAAATACAAAGTGACCCGCAACCTTTACATGAACACCAAGGGTGAGCCCCAGGGCCTCACGAAGCTCTTTATCGACTATATATTCAGTTCTGAAGGCGCAGAGATAACAAAAGAGAGCGGATATATCCCGCTTCCGGCAAAGAAGTAGTGTGTGAGCGGGGGGAGTATTCTCTCCCCCGAACAAAAGCAGGAGAAAAATTTGAAAGACAATAAAAATACACCTATCTGGTTAAAAGCATCGGCTGTATATGTATCTTCTCTCATGTCAGCACTTTTTGTCTTTATCACTGTTTGCGTTTTGACGGACTGGTCAGGAGCGGACCTTCGCTGTTCGGCTCTGTATGGAATCCTGAAGGAGGACAGTTTGGGATCATGCCAATGATCTGGGCAAGCGGACTCCTTTCCGTTTCATCACTGGTCATGGGCTGGACATTTTCAGTCGGATGCTGTTGTTTTATACGTGGTTATGGTCCTAAATGGATGGCAAAGCTGTTAGCTAGGATCCTCCGAATCATGACAGCGATACCAACGGTCGTTTACGGTTTCGCATCTGTCTTCCTGCTCGTTCCACTTATCAGAAACGGCCTCGGAGGCTCAGGGTTTTCCTGGATGACAGCCTCTCTTGTGCTGAGTCTCCTAATTATGCCTACTATGGTGCTTTCAATGGACAGCGCCTTCAGAACTATAGAATCCGAGACCAGGCTGACCTCTGCAGCACTGGGTTTCACCAGGGAACAAAACATCGCTATGGTAGTCCTTCCTGCTTCAAGACAGTGGATATTGTCTTCCGCACTTCTCGGATTCGGCCGGGCTGCAGGTGACACGCTCATTCCGACTATGCTTGCAGGAAACGCAGCGCAGTACGCTAATACGCCGCTGGACGCAATGAGGACCCTTACGGCCCACATCGGGCTTGTCCTCTCTTCCGATGTTGGG
>Ga0209723_1002694_pt1 | contig 23154 bp, 18 predicted proteins | sample BiotimSIPDNA_2_FD_185750 | JGI IMG/M metagenome (GOLD analysis project Ga0209723, IMG submission 185750) | Anaerobic biogas reactor microbial communites from Washington, USA - Biogas_R2 time_0 SIP DNA (SPAdes) (version 2) | ecosystem: Engineered > Bioreactor > Anaerobic > Unclassified | place...
GAGAGAAACTCGGCATGGAAAGAAAAGGGTTAGCAGTTGTTGCAGTCGGCGGAAACGCTTTAATCAAAGATAAAGCACACCAAACAGTACAAGATCAATATGAGGCCGCCGTTGAAACCATGGGGCATATTGTAGGTATGATTGAAATGGGCTGGGACGTCGTTGTGACGCACGGCAATGGCCCGCAGGTTGGCTTTATCCTGCGCCGCTCAGAATTAGCAAGCCACGAATTACACGAAGTACCCCTGGACTATTGCGGCGCAGACACGCAAGGCGCAATTGGCTACATGTTCCAACAGATCTTGCATAATCAATTCCTGGCAAAATCTATGGATAAGAATGCAGTGACTGTAGTGACTCAGACCATTGTAGACCGGGAAGACCCTGCTTTTAAGAACCCAACCAAACCAATTGGCTCATTTATGGAAGAAGCCCAAGCTAGGGAAAAAATAAAAACCGAAGGCTGGACCATGGTTGAAGATGCCGGACGCGGGTGGCGACGGGTGGTGCCCTCTCCCATTCCCCAGAGAATTGTTGAGGTAGATGCGATCCAGAGCCTGATTCGAGCTGGCTTTGTGGTTGTGGCTGTTGGCGGCGGTGGCATTCCCGTAATTGAAACCCCTGATGGAAATCTAGTAGGGGTTGAAGCCGTGATTGATAAAGATTTCGGCTCCTCCATCCTAGCCAGCATGATCGATGCCGACTTATTCCTGATCAGCACTGCTGTCGAAAAAGTGGCTATCAATTTCAATAAGCCAGATCAAAAATGGCTGGATAAACTCACAACCAGCGAAGCAAAGCAGTATATTGAGGAAGGTCATTTTGCCAAAGGCAGCATGCTTCCAAAAATCCAAGCCATCCTCAAATTCATGGAACTGGGCGGCCGCCAGGCGCTTATCACTGACCCAGAACATATCATGGAAGCGCTGCAGGGTAAAACTGGCACCTGGATCGTGCCCTAAATTTTATTTTTACCCATCATAGAGCATGCTCAGGGTAGTCACCTTAAACATACTGATAGACCTACAGCTATGGGATTGGCGAGGGCCAGCAATCGTTTCTGCCTTCAAAAACACGAGCCCCGACATCATTGCCTTGCAGGAAGTGCACCTATCCCCAAACACAGCACAGTGGATTGCGGAAAGATTGAATGGATACCAGTTTTATCTTGCCCCAGACTCCGGCATGAAGCTTGGCCAAGAAGGTTTGGCAATTCTCACCCGCTTACCGATTAGCCAGCATATCATCTTGGATCTTGGCGCACAAAACCGTAAAGCCCAGGTTATCCATTTTTCACAATCTGGGCAAGAGTATGCCCTCATCAATACTCACTTATTCTGGCAGGCCGGGCATACCCCTGAGAGACAGAAACAAGCCCAAATGCTGCTGGATTATCTTGAGGGGTTACCTGGTCATATCCACCAAATCTTATGCGGTGATTTCAATGATACCCCCTTATCCCCTACGATTAAGCTAATCAAGAAGAAGTTGAGGTCAGCTTATGAAGCAAAACATGGCTTTGAAGCACCTTATACTTTCCCAACGCCCTTGATGCAAGCAGAGGCACACCAAGCCAGCTTAGCTGCTAACCCGGTACTTTCCTCTCCTTTTGAGAAAGAGACCGAAACCATTGATTACATTTTTGTCAGCCAAGGGTTAGTGGTACATGATGCCAGGTTGACCTGCGACCGTCCACACCCCACCAACCCTCAATTTTACCCATCAGACCATTACGGGTTATTGGCGGATATCAGTCCTAGACCACTTTCCACCGAGGTTGGGGTATGATTAATGATATAAACATCGGTCTGTAAACAAAAGAATCACTATGATCATCAAAAATTACACATGCGCTGTCTGCGGTAAAGAATATCCACCCGAACAAACCCTTTACACCTGCCCGGATGACGGCGGTAACCTAAGCGTCATTTTGGATTATGCTGCGTTATCAAAAAAAGTCAGCCCAAAGGATATAAGCGAGTCACGGGAAACCTCAATCTGGCGCTACCAGGCACTCCTGCCAGTTACTGACCCCGGGATGCAATTCACACCGCTGCACAAAGTCGGATACACGCCAATTTATCAATCTGCGCGACTCAGCAGCGCATTGGGGCTTAAACAGCTTTGGTTTAAGGACGAATCAGGTAACCCCAGCGCCTCGTTTAAGGACCGCGCTAGCGCTGTGGCACTTGCCCGGGCGAAGGAAATTGGTGCAGAAGTGATTGTGGCAGCCTCAACAGGCAACGCAGGCGCCGCAACAGCCTGCCTGGCAGCAGCTATGAACATGCCTGCCATCATTCTCGCCCCGCACAACGCCCCACCGGCAAAAATTGCCCAGTTATTGATATTTGGCGCAAGGGTAATCCTGGTGGATGGCAGTTATGACGATGCCTTTGACTTGAGTATTGCTGCCACGCAAGCTTTTGGTTGGTACAATCGCAATACAGGCTACAACCCCTTCACAACCGAAGGGAAAAAAACCGCTGCTTTTGAAATTTGGGAGCAGTTGATCCTTAAACAATTGCCTGAAAACGCCCCATTAAACTTGTTCATCCCTGTTGGCGACGGCAATATCATTTCAGGTATTTACAAAGGCTTTTACGATCTTTACCAGCTGGGCTGGATCAAGAAGATGCCCAGGTTATTTGGCGTTCAGTCCCAGGGCTCTGCAGCTATTGCAAATGCCTTTGCAGCGGGTACAGAAACTATCAGCGCCGTAAAAGCCACTACCTTGGCCGACTCCATTTCAGTAAATTACCCACGTGATGGTTTGCGAGCGTTAAGAGCAGTCAGGGAAAGCGGCGGCGCTTACATAACTGTCCCGGACGAAGCCATCCTGCAGGCGATTCCAAAGCTCGGCAAGGCAGGCATCTTTGCCGAACCAGCTGCCGCAGCGGCTTATGCCGGCTTGGAATCAGCCCTTACCCAACAGCTGATCAATCCCGCAGATCCAATTTTGGTCGTCATTACGGGCAGCGGGTTAAAAGATGTCAATGCCTGTATGCGCTCGATCCCACAGGCGCCAATTATTGAGCCAACACTTCAAGCTTTAGAGAAGGTGATATTTTGAGTAAACCAATTTTTTCAATTATTGCACCCATTTACAACGAGGTGGACAACCTGCCGGTGTTGTATTCACGCGTGAGCGAAGTGATGAACGGCACCGAGGAAGCCTGGGAGCTCATCCTCGTTGATGACGGTAGTAAAGATGGGTCAAACGAAGTGATCCGAAAATTAGCCAGTGCAGATGAACGGGTGAGACCGGTCATATTTGCGCGCAATTTTGGGCACCAGATCGCTGTTACGGCTGGCCTTGATTACAGCCGGGGCGATGCTGTGATCATCATCGATGCAGACCTGCAAGATCCCCCTGAGGTGATCCACGACCTCATTGCAAAATGGCGCGAAGGTTACGAAGTGGTTTATGCCGTACGCAAAGAACGAGAAGGGGAAACTTGGTTTAAAAAGACTACCGCCGCATTATTTTACAGAATCATTTACCGCATCACCGATGTGAAAATTCCGCTTGACACTGGGGACTTCCGCCTGGTTGATCGTAAAGTGGTCAACATTATGAGTAAAATGCGCGAAAGGCATCGCTTTTTACGCGGGATTGGCGCTTGGGTAGGCTTCAAGCAAATCGGGGTTGAGTATAACCGGGCTGCCCGTTTTGCCGGGGAAACCAAGTACCCGCTCAAGAAGATGCTCAAGCTAGCCTTGAACGCGATTACCGGCTTTTCCTATTTTCCTTTACAGGTGGCAACCTACATAGGTTTTATCTCGGCAGGTCTGAGCATTCTTGCTATACCGGTCGTGATCGTTCTGAGATTGATTAGCGCCCCCCAGCTGACTGGCCAGGCGACCACGCTGATTATGGTCTTATTCTTAGGCGGCGTGCAGCTGATCAGCATTGGCATCATCGGTGAATATATCGGTCGAATTTATGATGAGGTCAAAGGCCGCCCGCTTTATATTGTTGCAGAAGGTCCTGAAAAAGATTTCGATCCGACCCGCTTGGATCTACTGGACAAGGAATCATAAATAACCCAGGGCTTAAGTTATTGGATCAAGGAGAAGGCTATGGAACTAGCTGAAACAGCACTCATCCTAGTGGCAATATTGCCAAACAAACGCGATTTTGATATCGCCAGGTTACTGGGCTGGTACCGCATCCCGTTGAAAAGCGCACCGAAAGTTATATCGGTTGATTACCTGGCGTTTTACCAGACAGCAGCCTTTGACGATGATGAGCGGTGGCGTATCTCCTGGCTTGCCCCTGTTCAAGGACACGAACTCACAACCAGGCAAGAACTGCTTCACGAAGAACAGAATCACCCACGCGCACACGAAGAATACTTCAAAGTCCAGTTGGGCACGCTGCAGCAATTACCAAAACCGATTATCAGCCAAAATTGGCACCGCGTCACCTTCTTTTACACCACTGGCAGAAAGATCTTGGAGGCTGAAACGCTGAATGATTTGGTTATCCATGATGAGGAGCGCAACCTGCTCTGGCGGTCACTCCGTGAAAGGGCTTTAAGAAGCCAAGAATACCACGCAGAACAGCTGCCTGAAACGCCTGTCGATCCAGCAATCCTTGCTTTGCTTGGCTTCATGTTGAAGTAGATCACATCTTCATTTACACATAATGACTTGAGATACATTATCCAAGAATAAGCACTCTATCGATCTTTTGGCAATATTCCCTAAATAATCCCCTGCCGAAGAATAAAGTAAAATAAGCTTAGATATGACCCATTTTGGAGCAGATAATTACACATGTTTTTTTAAAGATTCTAGCAATAACGGACTAATTAATAATCAGGACGATATCTTCCTAAATGGCACTTTCTAGATGACAAGAGATTTAAGAAACACAGTTTTAATGCCACTTAATCAATTTTACGCTGATAAGAAGATAGCATCAGCACATAGCCTGGAAATTATTCCATGTTTATTTTAGTGCCACCTCTTTTATTGCTATTAGGCGCTTTGGCAATCGTCATTGCAGATAAAAGCAAGCCAAAGTATGCCCGCTCTTGGCTGATTGCAATAAGCACAACCTTTGCCGCCTGGATAATAATCGGCATCTTCCGGCTTTACTTACCCAGCACGGTTAACCTATTGGATTGGAAACCAGAAGCGTTATTTCTTGCATCTCCAAAACTATCCATAGATTACCTGACCTGGCCTTATGCCATGGCGCTGATAACGATCTGCCTAGCTTCTATACTGACGGATACGGCTCGAAGCCAGCAAGAGTCCAACCCCATCAGTTGGGCTGCCTCGATGTCGATTACGGCCATTGGGTTAATAGCGCTGTTAGCCGGTAACCCCCTAACTATGGTGATGGCCTGGGCTTTTGTGGATATTGTTGAGCTTGTTTACTTCCTAACCTCGCAGCCAAAAGGGAAATTCACCCAGCGCACGATTTCAGCCTTTGCAGTGCGGTTGTTAAGCATCATGGCATTTATTTGGGCAACCATGGTTGGCTGGACGGAAGTTGGCTATTTTGACTTCACTGAAATGCCCTCACGGGCAGGTATTTACTTCTTAATTGCGGCTGGGTTGAGGTTAGGTGTTTTACCCCTCAATTTACCTTTTTTTGAAGAGCCTGACCTTAACCGGGGCTCTGGAACCCTTTTGCGCTTAGCCCCAGTAGCATCCAGCCTGGGTGTTATTGCCTACCTGCCTATAGATGCCCTCATCATCCGCCCATTTTGGGTCTTGCCCATCCGGATTTTAACCACCCTTTCCATTTTGTACGCCTCCATCATGTGGGCAAGCAGGGAAAGCGAAACTGAGGCCCGGCCATTCTGGATTATTGCGCTTGCCGGGTTGGCAATCACATCTGCGATTAACGGGATGGCGGCATACAGTCGGGCTTGGGGTGTGGCTTTATTACTAACTGGCAGCTTGCTTTTTCTATTTCATCCCCGCATCAAGCGTTTACGGTTTTTGTTAATGATCGGTATGTTAGGCATGATTGCCTTACCATACACGCCTGCAGCATCAGGCTGGATGGGTCTTGTTGGGCAAAGTCTTAATTTCTGGGGTGTATTGATGATCTTAGCCCACGCGATTCTCATCTTAGGGTACATCCGCTACATATTAACCGCGCGCTCGGCCACGACTGGATTGGAAACCTGGGCGAAAATCACTTTTCCACTGGGTTTTATCTTGATCATTCAAACTAATATTGCATTAGGTATCGTTGGCTGGCCCGGCGTTTTCACTGGTGAGTTGTGGCTGCCGTCAATAATTAGCATCATAATTGTCAGTGCAACGGTTATAGCTTTCTGGCGCTTAAACATCTCCCCCTATGAAATCCAATTTTCTGAAAACAACAAAACGGTCACACGCATCAGGGCTATTTCGCATCGTATTCAGACGATATTCAGCTTTCAATGGTTCTATCAGGTATTACTGGCCGGCTACCATTCGCTAAGCCGGGTTTTCATTACAATCATTTCAATTTTGGAAGGTGAAGGCGGCATCTTGTGGTCAATCGTGCTGCTAATCTTAATTATCACCATTATTTTCTCCCAGGCAGGCGGCTAGCAATGGAAGATTTAGCTTTTATCCCAAGCGTGCTAATCTTGCTGACCATGAGCGTCAATTTGGTTTTACATCGCTGGCGGATTAATCTAACGCTGCTTGCAATGCAATATCTGGCGGTTTTTATCCTGGCGAGCCTAGAGGCACCGCTTAGTTTAACCTTCATCAAATTTCTTGTCGGAATTGTGGTCTCTGCAACCCTTTACATCAGCTGCTCTGAGAAAAAGCAACTTGCCGATGAACAAGCGCCGTTGATCAAGTACATTTATCGCGGTCTGGTCAGCTTATTCTTGTTGTCATCTTCTATAGCCATTCTAAACGGGCTCCAAGCTATGCTGCCAATCCGAATTCCTGAGCCTGTCTTATTAGGAAGCATTGCATTAATTGCTTTAGGCTTGCTGCAATTGGGGATGACAAATGCCCCACTCCAGGTGCTAATTGGCATACTCAGTTTTCTTTCAGGGTTTGAGCTGCTGTACATTTCCTTAGAGCGGTCTGTTTTGCTTGAAGGTTTGTTAGCGGGAGTCAATTTAGCCTTAGCCCTGACGGGCGCCTACCTGCTCTTAAAAGACGAGGCGGAGGAAGCAGCATGAGCACCCCGCTAATTTTTATATTCCTGCCGCTATTTATTGCACTTATATTAGTTTTTTTAAGACGTAAACCCAAGCTATCTAACATTATCGGGGCAGTTTCCGCCTTCTTATTTGCCCTGGTTGCCCATTTTCTACCGGAAGATTTATCATTTAACCTGGGTTCGCTGAGTATTGAGTTGACCCAAAGCTTCAATTTCCTGGGCAGGTCCTTGGATATCAGTCATGCAAACCTTGTTTTTGTAAGCTTGGCTTTTATCATTTGCGGGCTCTGGATGCTTGGCAGCGCATGGTTAGACATTAGCATTTGGTTTCGCCCGATCTCATTAGCTGTCACGGCATTATTGATCGCTGCGCTTGGGGTGAACCCATTCCTTTACGCAGCGCTGCTCATTGAATTGGTGGTCTTGTTGTTTATTCCCCTGCTCTCCCCTAAAGGCGAAGAAACTAATACTGGCGTGATGCGCTTTTTGATCTTCCAAACCATGGCCTTGCCGCCCATCTTGCTAACCGGTTGGATGCTTTCAGGTATTGAAACCGCGCCATCAAATAGCCCATTAATCCTGCGGGCTGCCATATTGGTGTTCCTGGGTTTTGCATTATGGCTGGCATTTATCCCCTTTCATACTTGGCTGCCCATCATCAGCGAAAATAGCCACCCTTGGGTCGTCAGCTTTATCCTGCTGATTATGCCTACGACGATCATGATATTCCTGCTTACCTTTTTTGACCGCTATGCCTGGCTGCGCAACTTGCCCCTGTTTTACGAAATCCTACGTTTTTTAAGCACAATCATGATTTTGGTTGGCGGACTACTTCTAACCATTGAGAAAAATTTAGGACGGGCTTTTGGATACGCTGTTATTGTGGAAACTGGGTTTTCAATCTTGGCGATGAGTTTAAACCCGCAGGGAGGATTAGCATGGTTCAGTATGCTGCTACTCCCGCGCACTTTAGGCTATTGGCTTTGGAGCTTTTCTCTAAGCCTAATCAAACAGAGGTTTAAAGAATTATCCTTTACAAATGTGACTGGGTTGTTTCATGATTTCCCATTTGCCAGCAGTGGTTTAATTGTAGGTCAACTGAGCATCGCCGGCCTGCCATTATTTGCCAGCTTTCCTGTAAAGCGATTGATCTGGTTTAATATTGGCAGCCCTGACCTAGTCAATGCCCTGTTGATATTCATTGGCAGTTCAGGCTTGTTTGTTTTTGTCATCAATTCCCTGATTCATTTTCTCAAACAAGGCAACGAGACAACAAGCACTGAAAAGCCTATCGAGCCAATGAGTCATAAAATAATTATTACGACTTCCATTCTTCTGCTTGTTTTATTTGGAATTTTGCCACAAATCATTCTACCCCACTGGACCAAGCTCTTGCTGGTATTTGAACGCTTCCCCATCTTGCCTTAGTGTAAAAAGAGCAGCGCAGTCAGAAACATCAATCTTGATCATTCAATGGCCACAACAAGCCAAGCGCTTCTTTTTTGTTAGTATAATCATCTAGGAAATTATTTATTAAAAAAGTCTATTAGTAATAATGGTTATTGATCGTTTTAAGTAGGTGAAACATGGATGAAATTACAGGATTTGAACAACTACAAAAACGGGTTGAATGGCTGGACAGCGAAAGGCGCAATGATAAGACCAACATTGCATCCTTACTTAATCGCCTAAGCCTGTTGGAAAGCGAAAACAATACTTTAAGGCAACAGGTCAAAGAGCTTTCCAGTGACTTGGTTGAACTTTCAACCCAAGTAAAAAGCACAGATAAGTATGAGAAGCAAATTGAGAGAGTCACCACCGAACTCAACCAGAAAATTAAAAGCACAGAAGAGAAGTTCGATAATATTTTCTCTGAAGCGCAAAAGAGGACTAAGTTAGAGATCGAAGCAACAAATCGTTCAGTTTCTGGCATCTTGCCCATGTTAGAACCAATTACGCCCATTCAAAATGACCTCAGAAGCCAAAAGGCAGAGGATATTCGTTTGGGAAGGCTGATCGAAGAGCTGAAACAAAGCATCTTAGAGGTGAGCCGCTTTGACGAAGATTATAAACGCTCCCTGCACCTGCTGGAAGAAAGCCGGCGCCAGGACTTGAAACGTGTGACTGACATGCAAGGTGAAATTGTTTCTTTGCGCAAACGCGTCGATGACTCCCGCAGCCGGATTGACTTGTACAGCGACAATTTCCGCCAGATTGAATCACGCATCAATGAGTTTCAAGCCTACGAAAAAGACCGCCGCGAAGCACAATCAGCTTTCATTGATAAGATTAACCTGCAGTTTGTAGAGAATAACCGGGTGCTCAAAGAATGGCGCACCCGCCTGGAAGCTGTAGAAAAGATTGATACCAATCTAGATTCACAGTTAAAAGAGCTAGAAACCACACGCAGGACAGTGACAAAAGCCTTAAGCGGCGTTGAAGAAGTTACGCAAAGGTTTGAACGAAGAATTAATGAAATCAGCGAGATTCAGCGCTTGAATGATGAACGCTTCAGGCAGGAATGGACGGCATTTAAAGCTGATGACCTCAAACGCTGGACAAATTACAGCCTGAGCCAAGAAGAAGCGCAAAGAGAGCACCGAAAACAGGCAGAAAAGAACACCAATGCTATTGAGAGTATCAATGATAACCTCATCGATATTCAAGATAACCTCCAGCAAACCAGCCAGCAAACCATTAAGAGGCTGCAAGCATTGTTAAGGGTATACCAAGAGGCTTTGGAAAATCTTTTAGAGGCTGGAAACGATAAGAGTTAAGAGATGCACGTAATTGGAACAGCAGGGCACGTAGACCATGGCAAATCTGCGCTGATTGCGGCGCTGAGCGGGATGCACCCCGACCGGCTCAAAGAAGAGATTGCACGGGAAATGAGCATCGACCTCGGCTTTGCCTGGATGGACTTGCCCAATGGGGAGGCCGTTGGCATAATTGACGTGCCCGGCCATCGTGATTTCATCGAAAACATGCTGGCAGGGGTTGGTGGGATCGACGCCGCTTTATTTGTGATTGCGGCAGATGAAGGCATTATGCCCCAAACACGCGAGCATTTAGCGATTCTTGATTTACTGCAAATACAAACGGGTGTAGTTGCATTAAACAAAATCGACCTCATAGACGACCCGGAATGGTTGGACCTGGTTGAGCTTGATATTCATGAAGCGCTGCAAGGGACGAGTTTAGCAAACGCACCGATCGTACGGGTCTCCGCAAGAACTGGCGAAGGATTGACGGTATTAAAAGAAAGCCTCCAGTCGATTTTGAAAGAAAACCCACCCCGGCCAGACCTCAAGCGCCCCCGCCTGCCGATAGACCGCGTCTTTTCGCTGCCTGGGTTTGGGACGATCGTCACCGGCACCCTGTTAGACGGCCAGCTTAATTTAGGGGATGAAGTTGAAATAATGCCAATTGGGCTGCGAGGCCGGGTGCGAGGACTTCAGAGCCATAAAAAGAAAGAGGAAACTGCCCAGGCCGGGAGCCGCACGGCTGTTAATATCAGCGGAATCAACAAGAATGAACTAAAACGGGGCATGGTGCTCACTAAACCAGGCGATTACCAGCCAACCACCCTGATTGATTTGCATTTCAAATTACTGGCAGATGTCAAGAATCCACTCAAGCACAACACCCTGGTTAAATTGTTCCTGGGCGCTGCTGAGGTACCAGCCCAATTTCGCCTGTTAGGCAAGCAGGAATTAGAGCCTGGGGATGATGCATTCATCCAGCTAAAATTAACTGAAGGGGTCGTTGCCTCAAGAAAAGATCGATACATCCTGCGCAGGCCATCCCCATCTGAAACCTTAGGTGGGGGCATTGTTTTAGATCCCCATCCGATCAAGCTGCATAATCGGTTCAACAAAGCCACCTTGGAAAACCTGGAACAATTATTAAAAGGTGACCCTAGTGAACTGATCATCCAAACCATTGAACGCCTGCAAATTGGCACCATTGACGAAATTATTGAGAAAACAAACATCCCGCAAAGCACAGGCACTGCTTTAATTGGGAATATGCTCAGCCAGTCCTCAATCATTAAAATGGATGATGGTCAAAATTTTATAACAACCCCAAATATCTGGAAAAAAAATAGGGAAAACTTGCTTCAGCTTATTAGCCAATACCACCAAGCAAACCCTTTAAAACCAGGCATGTCCAAGGAGTCGCTGCGGATAAAGAGCAACCTTCACAGCCAGGCTTTTGAACTTTACTTAAAACAATTGGATTCCCAGGGTTTTTTGATAGTAAATGGCAATTTTGTTTCTCTTTCTGGGTTCCAAATCACACTATCGGACCAGCAAGCTAAAGAAGCAGCCAAATTCCTACAGTTGGTAAAAAACAATCCCTACAGCCCCCCAGGTTACAACGAGGGAGTCCAACTATTGGGGGAAGAAGTCATGCAGGCTCTGATCCTTACGGATCAGCTAGTCAGGGTTTCAAATGAAGTCATTTTCTCCCCCAAAGCCTATAAAGACATGATCGAAATGATTATGATTGAGCTTCAGCAGAATGGGTCTATCGTGCTTGCCCAAATGCGCGACCACTTCAACACCAGCCGCAAGTACGCCTTGGCAATGCTTGAACATTTAGACGAAAAAGGGATTACAATTCGACAGGGAGACTTACGTATTCTCAAGAAAAAATAGAACTTTACTATAATATACTCACCAATAAGAATATTAAAAAGGAGATTTGATATGAGTTGGAAAGTTTTAATCACTGATGGTCTAGAAAAAGAAGGGAAAGCGATCATCAGCACCAAAGACATTGCCGAAGATAAAAAAGGCATCACGCACGATGAACTGTTGGCTATAGTTGCTGATTATGATGCACTGATCGTGCGGGGGCGCACAAAAGTAACCGAAGCAATCTTTGAAGCAGGGAAAAACTTGAAAGCGGTTGGCCGCATGGGCGTCGGCGTTGACAACATCGATTTACAGGCAGCCAAAGCCCACGGTGTCACAGTTGTTAACGCACCAGTGGCAACCACTCTCGCTGTTGCCGAACTCACGATGGCGTTGATGCTCAGCTTAGTGCGTGAAATACCAAAGGCTGATGCCGGCATGAAAGCAGAGCAATGGTTAAAGAAAGACCTGGTTGGCACGGAATTAAGTCAAAAAACATTGGGGGTCGTTGGATATGGCAATATTGGCCAGGCAGTTAGTATGCGCGCCCAGGCTTTTGACATGAAGGTCTTAGCGTATGCCCCTATTCGCCCCAGTGAGGATATTAAGAAAACTGGCGCAGAGCCAGTAGACCTGGACACTGTTTATGCTGAATCCGATATTATTACCTTCCACGTGCCACTTATTCCACCGACGAAGCATATGTGTAACGATGCCGCCTTTGCTAAGATGAAGGATGGCGTTAAAATCATTTGTGCTGCGCGAGGCGGCGTGATTGATGATGCTTGCCTGCTGGCAGCGCTTGAATCGGGCAAGGTTTCTGGGGCTGCGTTAGACGTCTTTGAAGTGGAACCACCTACAGATTGGACTTTAGCCAAACACCCCAAGATCATTGCCGTACCCCACATCGGCGCACAAACACAAGAAGCACAAATCCGCGCAGCTATTGATATCTCCAGCGAGATAATCAATGCCTTAGATGGCCTGCCCCTGCGTTGGAAAATTGTGTAAAAAAGGAAATCAGGATAAATTGTAACAAGATGGAAGAAAAACTAAATCTACTCAACAAAAGCATTGCAGAAATTGCCAGTTTAACGGGCATTCAAGCCTTATTGGATTGGGACCAGCAGGTGAACATGCCGCCTGGTGGGGTTGAAGACAGGTCAAACCAGGCTGCCTTGATTGGCGAATTAATCCACCACCGTTCAACATCGCCTGAACTAGGCCAGTTAATTGAAGACTTGGCAAAGGAAATAGGAGACTTAGATGCTGAGGATGATTCCGCACGTATTGTTCGGCAGGCGAAGCGGAATTATGATATGCTGACCAAGATTCCTGTTGAAAAAATGGTGGAGTTTATCAGACTCACCACCCAGGCACACGAGGTATGGTTTAAAGCCAGGCAGACAGATGATTTTAAGCTCTATCAACCCGTACTGCAACGAATCATTGAACTCAAAAAGGAACAGGCTGAATTATTTAAACCCTACGATCATATCTATGACCCGCTCTTGGATATGTTTGAACCGGGCATGAAAACAGCCGAAGTGCAAGAAATCTTTGCCACCTTGCGCAAAGAACAAGTCGCTTTGTTAAAAGAAATAAGCCAGGCAGCGCAAGTAGACAACAGCTTTATCAAAAAGAATTACAAAAAAGACTTGCAGGAAAAGTTTGCGAAACATGTCATTAGCAAGTTTGGCTATGATTGGCAGCGCGGGCGTCTTGACTTGGCACCACACCCATTCACGACTGAGTTTGGCCATGGTGATGTACGCATTACGACCAGGTACTTGGAAAATGATGGCTTATCAGCGCTGTTCAGCACCATGCATGAGGCTGGGCATGCCATGTATGAACAAGGGCTGGACCCGAAATATTACCGTACCTCACTAGCTGGCGGGACTTCACTCGCCTTCCACGAGTCCCAGTCACGTATGTGGGAAAACCTGGTAGGCAGGTCAAAAGAATTCTGGAGCTTCTTCTATCCCAGCTTCCAGATGCTTTTCCCTGAACACCTGGAAGAAGTACCCTTTGAGCGCTTCTATAAGGGCATTAACCGCGTAGCGCCATCCCTTATCCGCGTTGAGGCAGATGAGGCGACCTATAACCTGCACATCATGCTCAGGATGGAAATTGAGATCGGGTTGGTCGAAGGCAGCATCCAAAGCAAAGACCTGCCAGAAATCTGGAATGCCAAAATGCAGGAATACCTCGGCATCACACCGCCCAATGACACTTTAGGTGTCCTGCAGGACGTACACTGGTCTGGCGGCTTATATGGCTATTTCTCTACTTACGCCTTAGGGAATCTCATTTCCGTGCAACTTTGGGAGAAAATGCTGAGCGACATGCCAAACATGCCTGATGATATGGCAAAAGGTGAGTTCTCCGGTATCTTGGGCTGGTTAAGAACCAATGTACACCAATTCGGTTCGAAGTATCGGCCGCAGGAACTGATCCAAAAAATAACGGGCAGTAAAATTTCACCAGAACCCTATATGCGCTATCTCAACCAAAAATACCGCCAGATTTATAATATTTAGCAGATTTACGCTTCAGAAGGCATCGCGGAAAATTCCTGCGATGCCTTTTTTAATTATTGAGTAAAATTAGGGTAATAAAATGAAGAGCCAGCATTTGTACTCCCTAAAGAAACACCATGGATACTTAATCTTGCTAATCGCTGCGATACCCTTCATCTCTGCCTCAACCTTCTTCGTAGACACACCCCCAACAACACCTGCGCCAATTTATATCAGCTCGCTGGGTTCAGGCTCCTCCTTGACCTCACCCATCCAATTTGAGGGCTGGGTGTTATGCCAGGAAGACCAGCTAATTCGCATTGAACTGGTAGATATTAAGAACAGGGTGCTTGCCCGAACGCTGGCTTATAAAGAATGCAACGAAGAAGGAAAAAAACCCATTTCTGAAAATATTTATTTTGACGCCTCGGCAGTGCCCTTGCCAGCCAGGATCACTTTCGCGTCACAGGGAGAAAATAATTTCACCGCTGCCCTAACCACTGTGGAGGTGTCTTTAACTCAGTTTTTTGAGCAAATCAATGCGCCACAACCTGATCGCAGTGCAATCATCATAGACAGCGTGCAAAAAATTCCCTTAAAAGAAGGGTTCAATATTTCAATCTCAGGCTGGGTTTCACCTTTCAACACCTCCCCTTTAATTTTTGAAGTGTACACGCCAATTGGCTTGTATATTGGCTCAAAACAACATATTATAAGCAGTGAAATAATTGATGGTTATGCACTCTTCCAGGTCGAAATCCCAACCTTTAATGACCCAGGGACTGCCGATGTGATCCTGATCATTCGCCAGATGGGATCTGACATTCCAGGCAATATCCTCCTACAGAGTTTTCCAATCACACTAGAACCCTGAGGAATTTCTTAAAATTTTAAGTCTATTTAATAAGTCAAGTGTATAATAGCCTAATGTCTCAGCACTAATTTCATAGGCTTGGAGGTTTTCATTGTGAAAGAATATGACATTATCATCATCGGCGGCGGTGTGGTTGGCTGCATGACAGCCAGGTTTTTATCCCAATACCAGCTTTATATCCTTTTGATTGAAAAAGAGGCGGATATTGGCTCTGCTACCAGCTCAGCTAACTCTGCCGTGATGCATGCTGGCTATGACGCCCTGCCCGGCACACTCAAAGCCAAAACCAATGCTATCTCCAGCCCGCTTTGGGACCAAATCAGCCGGGAATTAGGCTTTGATTTTAGCCGCTGTGGCGATTACGTCGTGGCGGTGAATGATGAACAATTAGAAACCTTGCAGAAATTAAAACAACAAGGCATCGATAATGGCATCAAGGAGATATCACTAATTTCGGCCAAGCAAATGCGTGAGCACGAGCCGATGATCTCCGAAAATGTAACCGGGGCACTGTACGTTCCCTCAGGCGGCATTTTAGATACTTTCGCCGTGACGGTTGCCGCAGCGGAAAATGCCGTAATGAATGGCGTTGACCTGCTCTTAGAGACTCCTTTCCTCGACTTTTTAATGGACGGCAGCAAGATTGTCGGCGTGCACACCCCCAAAGGCGATTTTAAAGGCCGCTGGGTCATCAACGCTGCCGGGTTATACGCGGATGAGGTGATGCATAAAGCCAATGTCCACCCTGAATTTTACATTCGCCCTCGGCGCGGCGAATATGTCATCCTGGATAAGGTCGACTACAACCTGAGCCGCCAAACGGTGCTCTTCCCCACCCCAACAGATAAGGGCAAAGGCATCTTAGTTGCCTCAACTTTGCACGGCAACACCCTTATTGGCCCTAACTCCAATTTTGTTGAGACGAAAAACGATAAAACATTTACCAAAGAAGGCTTTGATGAAATTTGGGAGGGCGCGCTTAAACTAATCCCAAACCTAAACCGACGCCACATCATCGCCAGCTTTTCAGGCCTGCGCGCGCACGGCAATGCCCCATGCTTGACCCCGGGCGTAGATTACATCAGCGACTTCATCATCGAAATTGCAGAAGGGGTTGAGGGGTTGATCAACCTGGCCGGCATTGAATCGCCAGGATTAACGTCCTCACCTGGGATTGCCTTGATGGTGATTGATTTACTAAAAGAAGCTGGTGAATCGTTGACCCCAAAAGCCAATTGGAACCCAATCCGACCCGCTCGCCCGGTTTTCCGCCATCTTTCCATGCCGGAAAGAAAAGCCCTGGTTGACAAAGACCCGCATTATGGCAGGGTTATTTGCCGCTGTGAGACGGTTACCGAAGGCGAAATCTTGGCAGAGATCCATGCACCTATACCTGCCATCACTTATGATGCCATCAAGCGCCGCACCTGGACGGGCACTGGCCGCTGTCAGGGTGGCTTTGATATGCCCCGGGTAGTGAAGATCTTATCGGATGAATTAAACCTTCCCCCAGAAAAGATTACTAAGAAGGGCTCTGACTCCCCCTTCCTCTACCGCCGTACCAAAGACCTGGAGGAGGTGGAATCATGAAAAAGAACTTTGACGTCATCATCATCGGCAGTGGCCCAGGCGGTTTAGCCGCAGCGATTAACGCAAAAAAGCATGGCGCAGCGGATGTCTTGATCATCGAGCGTGACCTCGAATTAGGCGGGATCCTGCTGCAGTGTATTCACAACGGTTTTGGCGTGGAGATCTTCAATAAGGACATGCCCGGCCCAAGTTATGCGCAGCACTTTATCGAAGAATCGCTCGGCCTTGGCGTCCAGGTCATGTTAGATACGATGGTACTGGATATCACCGCTGACCTAAAAGTGACGGCCATCAGCAAACGCACCAGCCTGATCGACCTGCAGGCAAAAGCCATCGTCTTGGCGATGGGCTGCCGTGAACGGACCCGCTCCCAAATCCTGCTGCCCGGCACGCGCCCGGCTGGCGTTTACACCGCTGGCACCGCCCAACGCTGGGTCAATATTGAAGGCTACATGCCTGGTAAGCGCTTTGTCATCCTGGGCTCGGGCGATATCGGCATGATCATGGCCCGCCGGCTGACGCTGGAAGGCGCTAAGGTGGAAAGGGTGCTGGAGATCATGCCCTACCTGACCGGCCTCACCCGTAATTACGTGCAGTGCTTGATGGACTATGACATCACCCTGCAGAAAAGCAGGACCGTCAAGAATATTCTGGGCGTCAACCGCGTGGAAGCCATTGAAACCGTGGCTGTGGACGAAAAATGGAACCACATCAAAGGCAGCGAGGAAATCATCCCCTGCGATACGCTCTTGCTCTCGGTTGGCCTCATCCCCGAAAACGAACTTTCCAAAAAGGTCGGCGTAGCGCTGGACCCCATCACTGGTGGACTGATCGTGGATGACCGCTTCATGACCTCCGTACCAGGCATCTTTGCCGCAGGAAATGTAGTGCATGTCTATGACCTGGTAGACTGGGTGACCGAAGCGGGCTTTGTGGCTGGCAGGGGCGCAGCGCTGTATGCCCAGCGCTCAGAAAAGGAGAAGGTAAGCAAAATACCACTAAAAGCTGGCGAAGCCATTCGCTACGTGGTGCCCCAATTTATCAACCCAGACAGCCTGCGGACAGAGATCATTCGCCTGCAAATGCGCGTCTCAGCGCCGATTGAAGAACGCGTGCGCCTGACCGTGGAAGATGATCAAAATAACGTGCTGGCAAAGAAAGCCGAGCCTTATGCACGACCGGGTGAGATCATTACCATGGAGATCAAGCAAGATGCCTTTGATGCTGTGCAAAAAGCAGCTTTTCTAAAGGTGAATGTCTCTAAACGCTAGACAGATCAAAAGGAAAGATTTATGACTGAAGAAAGTGAAATTATTTGTGTAACCTGCCCTAAGGGGTGTACTTTAAAGGTGCTGCATGAAGGTAACGAAGTGGTTGACGTGTTGGGCAGCGGCTGCAAGCGCGGCAAAGAATATGCAATCTGTGAACTGAAAGATCCGCGCCGCATGGTCGCTTCGTCCGTCCGCGTCAAGAATGGCATCCACCCCCTCTTGCCGGTCTATACCGCTGCGGCCTTCCCCAAACCGCTGATTGCGCAATTAGCCAAAGACTTGCGGCAAATCACGCTTGAGGCACCGGTTAAGATCAATGAAGTGGTTTGGGCAGACGCCTTAGGTACAGGTATCGATATTTTAGCCAGCCGGGACTTGCCGGCGAGCTAGAAATATCGTCTTTTGTGGGGAATTTTAATTTCGGTAAAAAACTATATACAAAGCCCTCAAAAGAAGCATGCTAATGTGGGAATTCCTTTTAGTGCGTGTGTGTCTGTTTACCTGCAGGTTGTACCAAGCAACTACGTAGTGCCCTGCCCAAGGCCGTGAGCCCGAAGATTGCTAGTGTCTTTTTGAGTGGGAGAAAATTTTTCATCGGAGTAAACCTGTAATTTAATTATTTTGTTGGATTTTTGAATGGCTTAATCTAACAAAAGTATCTAATTTCCAGGAAAACCATAATCTGATAGGCTAAAGAATTCATTATCTTGTGTTCTATTTTTCAGTTCAATCAAAAATTTTTCCCAACTTCTTTTTTCACAAAGTCTTTGCGTGACAAGGAGAAGAGCAAATAATTCATTATTTCTTTTTTCATCCCATCCAAATTCCCTCGCTATTTTTGGCCTTACTGTATACTCACGGCGGTAAAGATACCCATAATGTGCACAGATATTTCTTAGAACACTTAAGGCATGCAGCCAATTCTCATAAAGTTTTTCATGAAGGTTAAATCCTTCTTTTGCAATCTTTATCTTATCTTTTTCTTGCAAGTTACTGAAATACTTAGAAATGGAATTGAAAGTTAAATACTCTACAATTACCCAGATGGGAAATTTTCCAGAGTATTTTTGAATGTGATGAAGGATTACTGGATCTTTTTTGTTTCTTAATATTTCTAAATTAAAAGCTTTAACAATTTGATCCTGATATGAAGTTACCTTATAGAGGTCTTTTTTATAAAAAGCATTTGAGCCATAACGGGTTCCGAGATAGAAAGCTATTTGTGTTTTCGCCTTTACTTCAATTTCCTCCAATAGGAGTAGAATTTTATTACGAAGCCATCTATCATTCAGATAACATCCCTGTATTTGTTTGAAATTGGTTTGTTCTTTGAAATGGTTATCCACATCCATGAATTGATGAAAATATATGTTCAGCCGATAATATTGATTTGATTGAAGAAAAAACTTTGTTTCTTCTAAATTTTCGATAATCAAACCCCTTGAACGTAATACTTTAATTTGTTCATCAATCGTTAAGGCCGGTTTTAGTTCCATTTCACCACCTACTTAAAAAAATGACCCACCTCGGTGCGCATGCTAAGCAGAGGCGTGGTGGGTTCTGTTGATATTAGTTTACATGGTTCCAGAGCGGTTGTCAAGTTTTTTACCTACATTTAGTTAATTTTACATCTATTTTGCAAATTCTTTGTAAGTTTCCTTCATCGTTTACTTCACATAAATCACAATCGGCTCAAACCTCCGCTCTCCCCCTTGCAAATTATCCCATGCAACTACGTAGTGCCCTGCCGAAGGCCCTGAGCCCAGAGGGCGTAAGGGTAAGGGTCAGCAATCGCCACACTTGTCCCAGGACGCGCGCTGCGTACCCTTTGGTAAAGCCCGTGTGGATCATGTAATCATCCTTACATTGAAACAGCGTTTTATAAGGACTGATGACTTGTTCAACATCGAAGTCAATTAAACCAAATAGCGACTACATTATTAAAAACAACCATCATACGGGTCAATTTTACAAGACTACACAAACCCCCTAATTCTTTTCTACCTTACGGCGCGCCTGGGCCGTAATAGCCTGGGTCGGTGGGGGTGCGGCCGGAGGGGTCGTAAACATACACCCAATCGCCTTCTCTCGCCCATTGGAAGACCCAGTTGGCGTCGCCCGGTGATAAGTTGATGCAGCCGTGCGATTGCGGGTATCCAAAGTAGGTGCGCCAGTAGCTGCCGTGAATTGCGCGCGCCTGGTCAAAGTACAGCGTCCAGGGTACATCCTGCAGGTAGTAATAATCTGAGCGATCCGCTTCAAAAGCCCCCTGCATCGTTTCAAAGGGCAGCGCATTATAAATTTTAAACAAACCGGGCTGGGTATAAAAAGGCTCTAAACCGCTTGACATCAGCGTGGCAAAGAGCAGCCTGCCATTCTCATAAATTAAAAGTGTCTGTTCAAACAGGTTTAGGGAGATCCAGCGCTGGTTATCAACCCCTTCTGGCGGGGTCGGGTCAAACTGTGCCCTGCGCGATTTGAGCGAATTAACCCACTCATCCGGACCGATTAAGTACCAATAAACTGATTCGGCTTCCTGGGTGTCGTAGATTTGTATGCGGTGCTCGCGGTAGTAGGTTTTGCCGGTCTTCGCCGCAGCGAAACTTGGGGCTGTGTAGCTGGGCGTCTCATCTACAATCCAGCCAAAGTCGTTCCTTGGGTTAGCAGAGAACTGCAGACCCTGGAAGCGCGTATAGGCCACGGGTGAGGCGCGCAGCCACTCCCCGCTGGCCAATTGCAGGAAAGCTTTGCCTTCATGGTCTGCGCGGGTGACGTAACTGATGTAGCGCAAGGTGCCCGGTGAGATGGAACGGATCGGGTTGGCTGCCTCAACAGCCTCTTCAAAGCTGGCATAAATGTAGGCTGGCTCCGTATTATCAACATTGATCCTGGCAATTAAGGCAGGAATTACTGACAGGGATGAATCTGGCGCTGCGGCTGGGATCTCGCGCGGGGGATACGCAATACCCATCTCGACCAGGCGGCTGACACTTTGCGATGCGCCTAAAGCAAGACAGTTTTCTGACTGTGCTGCGTAGGCATTAGGCAGGCACAGCGGTTGGGTGAAAAAAGGTGCGACCTGCTGGCCCGCTTTTTGGGGAGCAAATGCCGCGGCAGCACTGCCTGCCAAATTCAGGCTCAACATGGCGCAAACCAGGGTTAGGAGTAGAATTCTCAGCTTTATCATCAAGTTTGGCTGCAATTATAACCAATTAATTTGTCCAGCTGTCACTTGGTATAATTCATTATAGGTATTCCCATGAGCTCACCAGCCATTTATGATCCCCATGCTTTTTATCAAAGTCACAGCCAAATCTCAAATCCTGGTATTTACAGTGACCAATACAAGGACCTGCCAAGCGATATTCCCGGGCTTGTCAAACTTATTCAAGGCTTCCTAATCCATATCTATCATGCGGAAGCGCAAGGTGTCAGCCTGTATCGAAAAAGGACCAACGAGGTTCTAATCCGCACTGTTCCCGAAAAGCTAAAACGCTTATTTGAAATGGATGAACGCTCGCTCACGGTTGCGCGAGAGCCTAAGAACAAACTGGTCGGAAACTGCAGAGATTTAGCGCTGTTCCTATGCAGCCTTATAAGGCACCAGCAGGTCCCTGCACGCATTCGCTGTGGCTTTGCTGACTACCTTATGCCTGGTAAGCTGGAACCGCATTGGATATGCGAATATTGGCAATCCCTTGAAAAGCGTTGGGTCGGGGTGGATGCCCAACTAGACCGCTACCAGGTTGAATTATTCAAAATTGATTTTGACCCCTGTGACCTGCCAGAAAATCGGTATGTAATTCCAGGCAAGATCTGGCTCAGTAAAAATTCTAAAACCGATAAGGCACAAATCCCGAAACCGATGCAGCTCTTAACCTTTGGGCTGACTAAAAATAGCCTGATCCGTGATTTCTTAGCGCTGAACCGGGTAGAGCTATTGCCACAAGATAAATTCCAATTGATGAACAAGAAAATGGCACAATTAAACAGCGCTGATAAAACCTTATTAGCCAAATTGGCTACGATTTCAACTGGGTCCGACCGTGATTTCCTGATGCTGCGGGCGGCTTTTATCACCCATCAGCAGGAATTACTACCAAGATATTTTTTGTAAGAGGAAAACTTTAGGAGAAATACATGAAAAAAGAAATGCCAAGTTGGCTAGAATCTGCTATTTTTTACCAAATCTACCCCCAATCGTATTATGACACCAATGGGGATGGCATCGGTGACATCAAAGGCATCCATGAGAAATTAGATTACATCCAGCAATTGGGGGTTAACGCCATTTGGATCAACCCTTGTTTTGAATCACCCTTTAAAGATGCTGGGTATGACGTTTCGGATTATTACAAAGTCGCACCGCGTTATGGCACCAATGCAGACCTGGAAGAGTTGATGTCTGATTGTAATACCCGGGGAATCAGAGTCATCTTAGACCTGGTACCTGGGCACACGTCTATGGATCATGCCTGGTTTCAAGAGTCGCAAAAAGCTGAGCAAAACCAATACACCGATTGGTACATCTGGAATGACAGCGTCTGGGCTGACCAGGAGCCGGGGCTCAATATCACGCGCGGCTATGCTGAGCGAAATGCCAGCTACATTGCCAACTTCTTCTACTTCCAACCCGCTTTGAATTACGGTTTTGCCCACCCAGACCCAGATAAACCCTGGCAGCAGCCCGTCTCTGCGCCAGGACCACAGGCGGTCATCCAGGAGATCAAGCACATTATAGCTTTCTGGCTGGAGAGAGGCGCCAGCGGCTTTAGGGTCGATATGGCCAGTTCACTGGTCAAGCGCGACCCTGGCAAAATCGAGACTGGTAAGATTTGGCAGGATATCCGGACTTGGATGAGCGAGCGCTATCCCGAAGCGGTCTTGATTGCGGAATGGGGTGTGCCTGCCCAGGCGCTGCAATCTGGCTTCCATGTGGATATGCTGCTGGGAGGCTATCACAACCCAGGTCTGACCTCGCTCTTCAGGAAGCGCGGCATTGGCATGCACCGCGACCCATACGGTTGGTCTTTTTTTGACGAGGCTGGGCATGGGGACATCACCCAGTTTGTAGATGAGTACACACGACAACTTGAGCAGACCCAAGCGTTGGGGTACATGGGCA
>Ga0209723_1002696_pt1 | contig 23149 bp, 14 predicted proteins | sample BiotimSIPDNA_2_FD_185750 | JGI IMG/M metagenome (GOLD analysis project Ga0209723, IMG submission 185750) | Anaerobic biogas reactor microbial communites from Washington, USA - Biogas_R2 time_0 SIP DNA (SPAdes) (version 2) | ecosystem: Engineered > Bioreactor > Anaerobic > Unclassified | place...
CAGGTTGGAGGCCACCGATTGAGCGCTATGGCCATCCAGCAGCATCTGAACGGCTTCCGCCTTCAACTCGTCGTCGTAGAAACGACGCCCAGAACGACCCTTCCCCCGGCTCGATTTCCTTGTCATGACACACTCCTTTGCTCCCCAGTATAACGGCTGGAATAAGCACTTGGAGTGTCTGTCAAACTGGAGCCACCTCACACGACGCCTCCCCCGGCCATATCCGGACCGCGGAGGCCCGCGGTTTTCTGCGGCCGGTCGAACGCTGGAACGTGGATCTTGTGTTGAACGGCAATTCGTGCGAATATAGCCCGAGCGTGCTCGCTCCGACGGCGATCAATTATCCGCCCTACATCGTGCGCGGCCGACGCTGCGCCCGACTGGTGAACGAGGCGTTTTGCGCCGCGAAGCTGCGCGACAAAGTTCCCGCAGAACGCAAGACGGCCAATATGTTCAATCTAAACACAATGGCGACGCTCGCTTCGGGCGCGCTGGCCCTGACGCTCGAATGCTGCGTTTCGGCCGACTATCCGCCGCAGAAGCCCTGCGACTACACGTTCGAGGAAATGATGGAGCCGAACTTCATCATGCTGAAGGTTTTGCTGGCCGACGGTCTTAAGGAACTGTTCGCCGATCGTGCGGCTCTCTTTCGCTAACCATGAGCCGCCCTATCGCAGGCGGCGTGGAGGCAACAGACGCCAAGAGGGCACATTCATTTCAAGAAAGGCGTGGTTATGAAACGACTGATGCTGGTTTTGGCAGCATGCGCCGCCGGGACGCTGCTGACGGGGGCCAAGGCTCCCTCCGTCGAAGAAGTGAAAGCGAGGATCCACAAGGAGCATCCACGGCTGTTTCTAACCCCAGAGACGCTGAAAACCTTCGCCGATCGCGCCAACGGCCCAGGGAAGGCCGAGCTAGACTACGTGTTGGCGAGGATCGAGTCGTACCCGAAAGACCCGAAGCTCGAGGTCAATCCTCAATATGCCAGCCTGAAGGACGGCAAACTGGTGTTCCACACGCACCGGGGCAACCAGGACAACACCGGTTACGGCATCAAAAGCACCGGCGGGGTCGAGGCGATGAATTGTACCATCGCCTATTTCGCCACCGGCAAGGAGGCGTACCGCGAACTGGCCCTCAAGTTCATGAAGCTCAACGTCGAGTTCGTCGAACTGGCCGACCGTTCGAGGATCATGCCGGAATGGTATCACAACACCCGCCTCTGCGCGCTCACATCCTACGACTGGCTCTACAACACCATGAGCGACCAGGAGCGCAAGGCCTTCATCGTTCCGTGCCTCAAGCACGTCAAGCGCCTGGTAGCGCCGGGCTACCAGATCAACGGCGGCAGCCCCAGCACCGGAGCCTATGGAGAAGCGCCCCTGCGCTGGTACGTGGGGCTGGCCGGCTACGGCGACGGCTACGACGACGCGCTGGCCGACGAGCTCTTGACCATGGGCTACAAGAGCTGCGTCGCCACCATGGATCACCGCGAGAGATTGTCCGCCGGTTCGGGGCTGCTGACCTCGATCTGCGCCGGGTACAGCTTCGGCTTTTATCCATGGTTCAGCTTCAATTTCCTCTACACTCTCAACACGGGCTGCGGCATCGACGGCGCCCACATCTGGGGCCAGATGCGCGACTACCCCAATTACTTCAACTGGATGGCAATACCGAATTACCAGTCGCCCGGCCAGTTCTGCGAGTTCGGCTGGGGGGACAGCTACCATGCCTCCAACACTCTCCGAGCCGGGATGATGTATGCGCACCTGGCGCAGGCCATCCACTTCTACGGCAAGGAAGCTCCAGCGCGGGCGAAGCAGGCCCGTGCCGTCATCGAGATCCTGCCGGAACAGGCCAAGGAACACTGCGGCATGACGGTCTTCCCGTACTGGCCTTTCGTCGCGGTCCATTTCGACCCCAAGGAGAGCAACGACCTGCCGCCGGAACAGGCTTTCGGCCACGACTGCGCGACCAACTTCCCGAGCTTCGGCCTGACCGTCATGCGGTCCGGCTCCGGTCCGAACGACACCTACGCCTCGATCAAGGCCGGAGCGAGCCAGGACGCCCACCAGCACCTTGATGAGAACACCTTCATCATCTACAAGAAGGGCTTCCAGGCGCTCGACACCGGCACTCGCGATAAACTCCCGCACCACAAGGCCTATTACGCCCAGACCATCGCCCACAACGGCATATTGATCCGCACTCCGAACGACCCGCTCGGCCCCCACTGGTACCCTGCCAACGCCGTCAAGGTCGATTGGAAGAAGATCTTCAACGACGGCGGCCAGAACCAGCGGCTCCGCTGCCGCTCGCTCGGCTTCGAGCAGAGCCCCTACCACGCCGCGACCGGCGGCGACGCCACGGCCTGCTATTCCGCCGACAAGTGCAAGGAAGCGGTGCGCCAGTTTGTCTTCATCAAGCCGGATTATTTCGTGGTGTACGACCGGGTGACCTCGGTGAAACCGGACCAGCAGAAGGTGTTCCTGCTCCATACCCAGAACGAGCCGACCGAAGCCCACGGCATCTGGCGCGGCTCGGCCGGCGAGGGGGCGATCTTCATGCGGACACTGCTGCCCGCCGGAGCGAAGAGCGAAGTGGTGGGCGGCGACGGGAAGGAATTCGTCGCCAACGGCATCAATTATCCCGCCGACCCGAGCGAGAAACCGCCGACTTGGATCGGCCGCTACCGCATCGAGGTCAGCCCGACCGAGGCCGCGGCGAAGACCCGTTTCCTGACCGTGCTTCAGGCGGCCCTCAAGGATACGCCCGGGATGGTCGCAACGCACCTGGTGCAGACCAAGAGCCAAGACGGCGTCGAGTTCATCGCTTCCGACGGGAAGACATGCCGCGTCATGTTCAATCGTGACGACCTGACTGGCGGCAGCATCGAGATAACCCGAGACGGCAAGACGCTGGTCCGGCAACAGCTCCTACTATAAGTGTATCGACAAGGAGCCAACCATGAGTTGCCTTTTCGTTGCCGCTGTTATGATCCTCAACGTCTTTCCGACTGCTGCGTTCATCAGGGGAAGATCTACGCCGCGACGGAAAACAAAACCCAGGAGAGGCGGGGGATTGTACATCAACGTTTACGACTGTGGAGATTTGGCTCCGGTCAAGGAGTTCCCCATCGATTTCCATAACGGCGGGATCGGCGGAATCGACGGAATTACCTTTGCCAACGGATTCTTCTACGTGGGCGAGGGCAAAGGCAAGACGACCGCGCAGGAGTTCAACTGGATTCACAAGTTCACGCCGGCCTTCGTCCCCGTCGAGAAGATCAAGGTTCCCGGCAAGACGACCTACGAAATTCAGGCCATGACCTTCGCCGACGGGTTTTTCTGGCTCGGAACGTACGGCAAGGACCGCACGTATCAGTGCGACGCGCAGTTCAAGATCATCGCGTATCACGCGGTCGATGTCTCCGTCGGCGTGTTCGGTTTGCCGAAGGGGAGGAACGGCGAAATCCGGCTGATGGTTGCACGAAATGTCAAGAAGGACAACGGGCGCTGGACTGCGTCTGCCGCGCCCGCCATATTGAGAAACGGAAGACTCGAATGGGACAAGTGATCGCGACAGTGCTGTGATGGTGTGTCGCGACAGACAGCTCCAATAATCGGTATGCCGCCGGAAGGTAGCGAGCGGCTATGCAAATGTGGCAATATGGTGAGACGGCGCCGCTCACAGCGCATCTGAGTGGAGCCTGTATAGAAGATTCCGGCTAGACGGCCCCGCAATCGGCCACGCGGCGAATCCTACGCAGTGCTTCCAACCGCTTCCCGAGCAATATGTGCGTATCGCAACGGCAACGACAGGATAAGGCAGTGTAACCCAACCCAAGAAAACTATGAAACGAATTTGCTTATGTTCCCTGATGCTCGCCGTTTTACTGACGCTCGCGTCCTGCGGGAAGACGCTCACCGCGTCCGAAACGGCGCCCGCCGCGACCGCTCCCGCCAAAACGCTTGAAACGGAAGAAAATACCGGAGAAGCGCAGAAGGCGGGCGTCAACCTCAAAGGCGAAGTTCTCATTTGGCCGAACTACGCACTGAAAGCCGGCGCCACCACGGACGAAATCCGCCAGATGGCGATTCGGGCGATGCACGATGAACTTGCCTTCCAGTAGACGCCCGAAACCAACATCCTTTACACCAAAGAAGCCGGGGCCGCGATGGGCAAGGCTTTTTCTTTCAGTTCCGGAAAGACCTACGCGGGTCTTCCCTACACCACCGCGGGACAGGGGCTTCTGCACTGGCTCCAGTATTACGACTTCAAAACCGGCGTTGTTTCGGGAATCACTTCCGCCAACTGCGCCTCTTTCGGCAATTCCTGCGCCGCGAGCGTAATGTGGGGCTGGAGCGCCGTGGCAAGTTCCATTACCTGGAGCACATGCGCGACGCTAACCATCTCGCGCGGCTGTATTCCCGTCGGCCCGCATGCTTGATGTGCTCTGCAACGCAGCGCCCCCGCAGCGGCTTCCCACCTCGCAGGCCTTCAGGCGGTTGCCTGGCGGGCGGCGGTACGCTACGATCAACGGCGACCTGGGCGGAGGATAGGGCTCCGGCGGGAACCGACCCGAGCGCCGGCCCGGGGGCCGAGACCGGAGCGTGGGCGGATTTCCTCTGAAACGGGCCGCCCTTTCTTCTCCTCGGGACTGGCGCCAATGCAGCAAATCCCAGTGGCACCCTTCGATCGGCGCAAAACGGCTGCCGGCTGCTGACGCGACTTCCAGCCGGCCCGCGTCGATCGATCCTGTGAGCGAGAGCATCGTCCCCATGACAGAACCAATCGCACGTCGCCGCTTCCTGAGCCATATCGGCAGCCTTCCGCTACTCGGAACATCCCTGATGTCGGCCGACTGGGCCTGCGGTGCCGCCCCTCGATCCACGGCCGAAATGGCCGACGCCCAACGCCGCGTCACCGACGGCGCACTCTACTGGGCGTGGTGGGGATGGGAACCTTGGGAACACCATCGCCGTGCGGGTGGCACCACCGGCGCCGTGGATGGTTCCTCTCATTGGCTTCACCAGTGGTACGCCCGGCTGCACAGCGAGGAACTGGTGGAGCAGATGGCCAAGGCCGGCGTGAATATGGCTGTCAACCACTTCTTCAAAGGTTTCGGACTCGAGCACGAACGCACCGAGCAGGAGCGTACCGCGCAACTGGTCCAGTTGGCGCACAAGCATGGCATCCGCGTGATCGGCTACTGCCAATTGCGTTCGCTTTACTACGAAACGTTCATGCTCGAAGAGCCGTCGGCCGAGAACTGGATTCAACGTGATCCGTTCGGCCGGCCGATCGTCTGGAACAAGCAGTATTTCCGCTGGACGCCCTGCATCAATTGCCGGGAATTCCGCGACTACCAGAAGCGTGTGGTCCGCGTGGGGTTGGAGGAGACAGGCCTCGACGGGTTCAACTTCGACAATTGCATGAGCCTGCCCTGCTATTGTCCCCGCTGTGAAAAAGCGTTCCGTCGGTGGATGGTTGAGCGATACCCCGAGCCGCGCGATTTGTTCGGCCTCGGCACCCTGGAGGGCGTGCGACAGCCTCCTGCGCCGGCTTCGGACGCCCGCGTGGAAGATCCGCTCACACGGGCGTGGCTCCGTTGGCGCTGCGAGAACTTGGAGGATTTCGCAGGCGAGATCGCCCGCTATGCGCGCAGTCTGCGCCCTGAGACGATCTTGATGGCCAACCCGGGCTATCCCACGAGGGCCGGCATGGCCGTAAAGGGTCTGTGGCCGGTGAACATCGGGCAGCATCTCAACCTGATGATCGCCGAGAACTCCGCCTCGCCAGAAGTGCTCGACGACAAGGTTATCTCGCAGATCCGCGCCTACCGCCACGGAATCGCCATCGGCTACCGCCCCGCCTCCACCACTTGGGCCGGCGGGGTCGGACGCGAAGCTTCCAGCGAAGCCTCGTCCGCCTTGCCACAATCGCCCTACACGGTCAAACTCCAGGTGGCGGAGGCGGTCGATCGCGTGGCCGAGGGACGGCTCACCGCCCGCCTGTACGGATCCACCTACGTGGCGATGAGCGCGTTTCAGACCAAGGAGAACCAACTGGCCGTCCACTTGTTGAATTATGCGGCCCCCAAAGCTGCCGGCCCGCTTCGCTTGGAACTGGGCCGCACTTGGAGCACTCGTACTTCCGCCCGACTCATGACGCCTGAAGGGGCTAATCCACAGTTGACATTGGCTCGTCAGGGCGACCGCACGACCGTCGAGATTCCATCGCTCGACGTCTATGGCATTCTCGTAATAGGGTAAAGTTATGACCATGAATCGACGTGATCTGATGACGGCCGTTGGCATGGCCGGCGCAAGCTGCCTCGTGACGCACGGTGCCTCATTCGGTCAGGACGGGCCGGCCGCAAGGTCGGCCACGGGCGTCTCGTCCCACGACCTGTTCGAGGAATACGACCGGCGATTCGCCGAGGCGAAGCTTCGTCGGCCGCATCGTGATCCTGCCAGGCCCGGCGATCGCCAGGCGATTATCGCCGCGGCGAAGCAGTGTCTCGGTATCCGCGACGAGTGGATACCGAAGATCTCCGCCGAAGTTGTGCGAGTGGAACCTTTCGAGGGCGGACGGATCGAGCTGCTCAAGGCTGCGTCCTGGCCGGGGGTTGCGGCAAGCGCGTTGCTCTACCGCCCGGACAACCTTCCGCCGGGGCCGCAGCCCTTGGTGATCCAATGCTGCGGGCACGGCAAGGGGTGCAAACTGGCCGACGGATATCAACGCATGGCCCGACAGGTGGCGAGGCACGGCACGATGGTCCTCGTTCCCGACAATATCGGCCAAGGCGAGCGCGAGCCGATGGGCCACTCCGATTGCGTCAAGCCATTCGCCTGCGGGCTCAGCGTCCAGGGGCTGATCGTCATGGAAACCCTCGCCTGGGTCAGGTGGGCGGGCCAGCAACCGGGCGTCGACCCCAAGCGTCTGGCTACAATCGGAAACTCGGGCGGCGGCACGCTTACGGTCTTCCTGGCAGCCCTCTGCCCCGAGCTGGCCGTGCTCTCCTCGTCCGGATATCCGAGCACGTTCGAGTACGTGGCGCGCAAGGAGAAGAAACACTGCCACTGCAATATTCTCCCCGGCATGTTGAACGAACTGGAGATGTGGCAACTGCTGGGCTGTTTCGCACCGCGTCCGTTGTTCATCTTCATGGGGGCCTTCGACACGCTCTTTGGCCAGGACCTGTTCTACCAGGTATCGCGAGAGGTTCGCGATGTCTATCGCAGCCTGGGGGCCGAGGCGGCATTCCAGTCCAAGCTCTTTCCGGGCGAGCATTCCTGGGACGAGGGACGCCGCCGGGCCTTGGGCTTGTATCTCGCCCGGCAGCTTCATCTCACTCGCCCGGCACCGAAGGAAGATCCCAACGAAACGCTCCTGGGCGACAACGGCCGATGCTATTCCACCTGGCCGTCCGATGCCCTGACGGCCGACGCCCTGGCCGAGCAGCTCACCGGGAAACGGTTGGACGACGGCATTCGACTGTGGGACGTATTTCCCCCGCAAGTGCCGGCCGAGGCGAAGCTGGAAGACGTCACCACGCGCGGCTCGACGCGAGCTATTTTTTCCCAATATGAAGCTTTCTTGCGGCCGGCGCATCATTGACCGGGCCGCTTCTTGTCACCCCACCGCGGCCCCATCGATTTTCGGTCAGCGGCTGTTCGGCCACCGGAACGCCCGTGATTCCCGGTCGGCCGCGCCGGGCGCCGAGATCCGCCATCGGCCCGGCGCCAATCCCGCGTACCATCGGGAGGATCGAGTTGTCGCTGGATTGCGGCGACAACACCTCCAGAAGGTGCTCGAAGGAAGGCGGCTCCCCGAAGATCATTTCACGCATTTTCCCGTAGTCCTCTCGCAACTCACGCTGGCGGGATTCCGGTGGGACAAGGCGTAACCTGCCGGGCTTGGCTTCATCGTATTTCGCAGCCGAATCTGCGAAAAAGATACTCTTGTGCAGAGCTACCGCGGCCAGAAGATCCAGGCGGTCCAAAGCGCGACCACCGATTCCAACCTCAAAGAGTTTGACAAGATCGTAGTAGTGCCGAGACTGGCGTCCTCGAAGCGGTTTGTCGGATCTACGGTGGTAGCATGCATGGAGTATTGTTGCCTTCTCCCAGAAGGTTCGTTCGGCCGCCAGAACGCGGACGGCGCAACGCGGGTCATGGAATTGGGCAGGGAACTGCTCGGCAGCGTACGGAATAACGGTTGCAGCTTCTGCCGGCCAGTGGTCCGATCTCGTCGGCATCTGGCCCCACGGTCATTCCAAGCCGGCGGTTGTTCTTCGGATAGTAGTAGAGGCCGCGACCCAATCGCTGAAGTTGGCCTGCCTTGACCAGGCGGGGCAGGGCCTGATCGATTGCCGCCCGACTGCCAAAGCGGAGGAGGTCTTTGCTCGTGTAGACCTTCCCCCGGCCCCGGCGGCGGATATGGTCGATTATATTGGCTTGGACGATACTCATGCTTAGTCAGTCCCTCTGTCAGAAAAGCATATACGATTTTCTGACAGAGTCAAGCTCCATTGGACCACTGTGTTGTCAGATATACGATACGTATTTCTGACAGAACAGCACCGAAAGACATGGCCCAGTTCTCGCTGATCGCACCAAACGGAACCTGCGTAATGCCTGTCTGATAAATTACTTACGACTATCATGCCCAGCCACCTGCCCTATGGTCCACTGGGAGGCAACGGCCTCCTGCCACGGGCTCATGTCAAGCGGTATGAACCCTCGCGCCCCTTCCGCAGGTACTCGATCATCTCTCGTTGCACCAATTCCGACAGGTCCCGTTTCGCCGTCTTCTCGCCGATGTCGAACTCCTTTTCTACCGTCACCCGCTGGATCGCAACTCCCTGCCTTAGCTGATTGAGAATCCACAGTTGACGTGGGTTCAGATCTGTCCCCGCGGGGACATCCGATGACCCTGCAGGGACATTCGCAGGGTCATCAGCGGGGACATCGCAGGGACATTCCGAGTTGTCCCCGTCACGAACCACGATCCAGTCTCGCAGGAAATAGCCCTGCTCATCGTGGTCAATAACATCTGCCCGCCCAGCGGTGAGACGGCGATCCTGAAGCTCCGAAAGCTGTTGGAGCTGGCATTGCCGCTCCTTCTTCAGAGAGGCCAAAGAGCAGCTTTCTGGCTCACCAGGACGAAACGGGCTGCGTCGTCGACTTTCATGCGCTGCGTACCACGTTCATCACGAACCTCTCCCGTTCCGGCGTGGTTCCCAAGATGGCCCAGACCCTGGCCCGCCACTCGGATATCAATCTGACGATGAACACCTACACCCGGATCGGCGTCGTGGACCAGGCGGCCGCAGTCGAGTTGCTCCCGCCGCTCCCAACGGGCAAGAAGATCCAGGTGGTGGAGGCAAAGGCGACGGGAACCGACGGCCCGATCCCGCCCAAACCACGCCCAAGAAAGGTGCCCACTATGGTGCCGAGAGGTGCCCAAAATGGTGCCGTACAGCTCGCATCGGGCACGTCACAAGCCGCATCAGATTGCACCGAAACGGCCGATTCGGGCGAGGCGGAAGAGGCAATGCAAAACGCCGCAAGCTCTAAAGTTGTTGGAGCTTGCGGCGTCGATTTGCATCGGGATGCATCGAGCTGCATCACGAAATGCGAGAGACAGGATTTGAACCTGCACCCCTTGCGGGACTGGATCCTAAGTCCAGCGCGTCTGCCAATTCCGCCACTCTCGCAGCCTTATGTCGTAACGACTTGCGCCTACGCTCACTGTCGTCTTTCGGCAAGGACGACCGGCCTCAGACACGAAGCGGTGGCCGCTGCCACGAATTCTACCACACAAGCGAACAGTGCGCCACCAGCCCCCGTTCACCTCTATTTCCCAACACAGAACCGGCTGAAGATTCGATCGAGCAGGTCGTCGGTGTAGACGGCCCCGACGACGTGGCCCAGTTCGTCGAGGGCCGTGCGGATTTCGGCAGCAATGAGTTCCTCGCCTTCTTCCCGGACGGCCAGGTCGCAGGCTCGATGCAGACTCGCCGCCGCCCCGCGGAGCGACTCGCGGCAGCGGACGGCCGTGCCCACCACGACGTCGCCCTCGCCCATGCTGAGTTCGACGACAGCCTCGCGAATGCGGTGCTCGAGTTCCCCGATGCCTTCGCCCGTTTGTGCGCTGGTGACGACGGTCGCCGGCGCCGAATCGCGGCAAGCGGCAAGGTCGGCCTTGGTGCAGACGTGAATCGTCACGGGGCCTCCGGCCAGGCGAACGACAGGAGGCTCCTCGCTGATTGCCTCCCCGCCACTTTCCCGGCAGAGGAGCAGCACGTCGGCCTGTTCCGCAAGTTGCCGGGCGATCTCCTGGGCCGTCCGATCGGGAGGACTGCTGCCGGAAACAACGCCGGGATCAATCCCGGCCGTATCGATCAGCCGGCAGGCGGCGCCGTTCAGGTTCAGATCGGCACAAAGGTAGTCGCGTGTGGTACCCGGCAGATCGGAGACCAGCGCGCCCGCGTCGGCGGCCAAGGCGTTGAACAGGCTGCTCTTGCCGGCATTGGGCGGCCCTGCCAGCACGACGCGAACCACCGAGCTCGATTCTCGCCGGGCCGTCATCCGTTCGACGATCCGTTCGATCTGACGGCGTGCCTGATCCAGTTGCCGCTGCAACTCGCCGGCATCGAGGAAGGGGAGGTCCTCGTCGGCAAAGTCGAAACCGGCTTCGAGGTGGGCCAGCAATTCGAACAGGCTTTCGCGGAGATTCCGCAGCGGTTCGGCCAGTCCTCCGGCCAGTTGCACGAGGGCGGCATCCAACTGGTGCGGACCGACGGCGTCGATCGTCCCCAGCACGCCTTCGGCCTGGGTCAAGTCGATGCGCCCCGCAAGGAAGGCCCGGAGCGTGAACTCGCCCGGCTCCGCCAGTCGTGCACCCGCCCTGCAGACTGCTTCGAGCAGGTGTTCGAGCAGCGGCGGGCTGCCGAACGTGTGCAGTTCCGCCACGTTCTGCCCGGTATAGCTTCGGCCCGCCGGCCAGCAGTACACCTCGGCAGGCAGCGGTGCCAGGGGAGCCAGACGAATCGAGGCGGCGATCGCCGAGGTACGGCCGGAGAGGGGAAGTTCGCTTGGCAACAGCAGCGATTGAAGGCACGCTGCTGTTGCCGGGCCGCTGATTCGTACGATCCCGCGGGGGCTGCCGCCGGGGGCGGAGGCGATCGCGGCGATCGTGTCGTCCAACGGGTAGAGCATAGACCACTGGCTCGATCAGCGCCTGCGTTTCTTCTGAGACGCGCGGCCGCCCGGTTTCTGCGCGGAACTGCTGCGGCGCGGGTCGGGTTTCGGCGTCGCAGGTGCAGCGGCCGTACCCTCGGCTTCCTTCTTCTTCGGCAGCAATTGTCTCTCCGCCACGCCCCACAGACTCGAGGCGATGAAGTAGATGCACAGCCCGCTGGCGACCTTGAAGAAGATCAGCCCCATGAACACCATCATGAAGGTCATCATCTTCTGCTGCATCCTGGCCTGCTCATCGGCCGGCGGCGGCATGAACATCTTCTGCTGCACGATGAACAGGGCAATCGTCACCAGGGGCAGGACGTTGAAATAGGGTCCCAGGGCGAACATCCCCCGGCCGCTATTGAACGTCTCCCAGCCGATGCGGTCCCAGAAGCTACCCCAATAGAAGAGCATGTCCGGTGCGGCCAGATTTGAGCACCAGCGCACCCCAGCCCCGAGCAACGAGGCCCCGCGGAGCTCCACGTCGACCATCAAGGCTCGATAGAGGCCGATGAATATGGGCAACTGGAGGAACACAGGGAGGCAACCGCTGAGCGGGTTGTAGTTGTGTTTGCGAAACAGTTCCTGCTGGGCGTGGCGGAGCGCCTCGGGGTCCTTCTTGTACTTCTCCGAGATCGCCTTCAACTCGGGCTGCAGTTCCTGCATCTTCTGGGCCCCGAGAGCCTGCTTGCGACTTATGGGAAACATGCAGGAGCGGACCAGCACGGTCAGCATGACGATGGCCAAACCATAGTTGAAGACGACGTACGCCTCGAAAAAGTGGAGCACGTGCTGCATCGGAATGGCTACCCACCAGAACCAGCCGTAGCTGACCGAATCGCGCAGTCCGTACTGCTGGAGGAGCGGCGGGCGCTTGGGACCCGTGAAGACGTCGTAGGCGTGGATGATTTCCTCGCCCGGCGCCAAATTCGTGGGGACCGAGACCAACCGGCACGACGTGTTCGTCAGCACCTGGTTCTTCTTTTCATAGGGGCCGACGCGAATCGGATGTGATCGAGAGAACCAGACGCCCTGGTCGGCTTCTCTTTGGGGGATCAAGATCGAGGAAAAGTACTGAGCGTCGACGCCGATGTAGGTAAGTCGGTCCTGCTCCGATTGAAGCAGCGTTCCCAGCCGGTCGGCGGAAATATCCGCGCAGCGCTTGGTGCCGGACTTCCCCGGCGGTATCTCATTGAGGGAGATGAGCACGTCGCGAAGGCCGTACAGTCCCCAACCGGGTCCCACCTTGTTGGCGTACCAATCGCCTTCGGTCGGCAGGCCCGTCGGCCCATCCAACTGGTATGCTACCTTGCGGGCCTGCTGGCCGGCGTTGCGCACGGAGACGATGAGTCTCAGATGATAGGCCGGAAAGTCGGGGTCAGCCGCCCCTTCGTTGGATGCCTTGGCGAGGCGAAAGGTCTTGGTGATCTCAAAGCCCTGGGATTTGCGGCGAAATACGGCCTCTTCATCCGTAGCCGAAACAAGTTCCCAGTTCGCTTCGCGTAACGTCACCCCGTCCAACTCGGCATTGACCAAGGGATCGCGAGGCACGATCTCCTCGTTCTTGTCCTTGCGGACGTCCGCATACTTCTCCGGATCGAGGTCGGGAAGCATGGTATCGTCGATTTGATGGAGCGTGACCAGGAACGAGAGCGGATCATCGCCCTCGGGTTGAATGACCTCGATTGGCCGGCGTCCGAGAACCGCCTGCAACGTCAGCGTCTTTCCGGCACGCTGCACCTCGATGGGGACCGTCTGTCCGGGCTTGGTGAAAGCGAGGGCGGCGTGGAGCAATCGGGGGTTCGTGACCGGTTCGCCGCCCAGCGAGGTGATGACGTCACCGGGTTCGATGCCGGCCTTTTCCGCCGGCGTTCCCGGCCCCACCACCTGAACCACGCATTCACTCTGTGCCACGTCGGAATCGACGATCAAGTGGCCCAGGTAGCCCGACCGATCCTCGATATCGGGATATCTGGGGCTGTTCAACTCGGTTCGCACGACGGCCGCCCCTCGCGCGGTCAGGGTGACCAACATCCGATAGGGACTCGCCGGATCGGCGGAACCGAGGGTCACGTAGCGGGCGGGATACTCAACCTGTTCGTCGGGTTCCGCTTCGGCCGCGATCGGTTCTTCGCCGGGCTTGGCGGTCGCCGTGTCTTCGCCGGGCTTGGCAACCGCGGCGTCTTTGTCGTCGACCTTGGGCTCTTCCTCACCCTTCTCCTGCTGCTCTTGGGCCACTTGGACGGGTTGGTCCGGTTTCGGACGGTTCCTTCTCATCAAGTAGCTCTGGAACCACAGAATGCCGATGGACAGGGTCACAAAAAGGAGTGTCCGCTCGAACATTCTGTCGTTGGGCCGCTCTTGCATCACGTGTTCCTGATCCGGCCAAACCGGAGTTCTTGTATCTTCTCAGCCATCGGAAACCGCCCCTCGGGCCCCCGGAATCGTGTCGATCCTCCCGGCAGCCCCCCTCAGGGCGTAAGGCGACCCCTGAGTCGCCACGGCCGCAATGATTCCCATCCGAGCGGCAACGCACCGAGCGCAATCTAATAACTCTACCGTTTGTTTCTTCGCCCTGGTAGGCGGGTTCTTGAGTTCCGGGGGGGGAGTCGCCCGTTTGGGATGGCAAAACCGCAGGCACGCGGCGAGGCTGGAATCCACCCCAATCGAATCTCGCAAGATGTTGCTGAAAAAGGGCTTAGCAGCCGCATCGTGGAACTTCAAGCAGTCGCGAGGCTAGCGGCCGTCTCGGAGGCGGTCGCCCAGGAAGTTGTCCAGCTCAGGAATAGGGTAGATCTTCGCGATCGTCTCCTCAAACGGATACTCGACGCGATGGAATGTCACTCTGCCGTCGTGCAGGATGGCATAACAGGCGCGGGGATCGCCGTCGCGAGGTTGGCCCACGGAGCCCACGTTGATCATCACCTTTTCCGAGCCGAGGACGAATTCGTAGTTCAGTTCTTCGGGGCTGTAGAACTGAAAATCCTCGGTGAACACTCCGGGCACATGGGTATGCCCCTGGAATGCGCAGCGGTCGATCAGCGCGAAGATCTTCTCCATCTTCCGGCGGTTATAGATATCCTCCGGAAACACATACTCGTTCAGCGGATTGCGGGCGGAACCGTGGACATAGATGCAGTCTCCGTCCTTGTGGCTGCGCGGCCGCTCTCCCAGGAACTCCCACCGGCTGACGCCGTCCGGCGCCCCGGGCGCGTAGTTCTCCAACTGAGAGCGAGTCCAGAAGATCGCCCGTTCCGCCCCGGTATTGAAGCCTTCGGGATCGAACAGTGCCCCCTGATCGTGATTCCCGAGAAGGCAGACGTTGGCTTTCATCACTTCGTCGATACACTCGCGCGGGTTTGGCCCGTAGCCCACCACGTCGCCCAGACAGAAGACCTCGGTAGCTCCCTGCTTGCGGATATCGGCGAGGACGGCCTGCAAGGCTTCGATGTTGCTGTGAATGTCGCTGATCAGCGCTCGTTTCAAGGGCTCAGCCTCGCATGGTCCGATCCTGTTGTGAAAACCGACCGACAGTCTATTGTTCCGAAAAACGGGGGTCAAGTCGAGGTCCCCCTTGTCCGCAGCCCTCAAACCGGCCAATTTGAAGGACTAGCTGCCTGGCAGACCACCTCGAACAGCTTGGGCGGGCCGAAGCCGGAAGAGCGTCTCGCGGCCTGTTTACGGATCTCAGAGCCGGGTGTCCGTGGGCGCCGACGACTGGTCTTTCCTGGGGTAAAATCATCGAAATCCAGCCCTTGTAGGGGGGTGCATGAAGATCCTCGCTCTGGAAACGACCGAACGAATCGGCAGCATCGCCCTGGCAGACTCGGAAGAGGTCTTGGACGAGGTTCAACTCCCAGCCAACCTGCGAACCGCCCAGTCGCTTGCGCCGGCCATCCGGCAATCGCTCGACCGAGTCGGCTGGACACCCCAGGACATCGAGCTTGTGGCCGTGACGGCAGGGCCCGGTTCGTTCACCGGCTTGCGGATCGGCATTGCCACGGCCAAGGCCTTTGCCTATGCCGTAGGTGCGGAGGTTCTCGGTGTCGATACGCACGAGACCCTTGCCCTCGCATGCCCCGAGGAGGCTTCTCTCCTGGCGACCGCCATCGACGCCCAACGCGGCCAGATTGTGGCGAGGACCTTCGAGCGAAACGGGTCCGGCGATCTCGTGCCCCGCTGCGATTCCGAGTTGCTCGATATCGGCCGCTGGATCGAATCGCTGGTCCCCGGGGCGCGCGTCACCGGTCCCATCCTCGCCCGCATCGCCGATCGCCTTCCGCCGGATTGCAGGCCGCTGCCTCCCGAGTTGTGGCGCCCGACCGCCGGCAACGTGGCCCTTCTGGCCCATCGTCAATACGCCGCCGGTCGCCGCAACGATCTCTGGCAACTCACACCCGTCTATTCACGTCCCAGTGCCGCCGAGGAGAAGCGGCGGGCGAGGTGAGTGGGAGTGGGGGGGGACGGGAGTTTCTTTCTTGTCATCAACACGAATGCAAACGGGGATGGGGTAATCTGACTTCAGCTTTTTTGGAAAGGAGAAGGCAGAGGCATTGACGGCAGGGGAATTCCGGAGGAAAGGGGATGATCCACGGCCCCCTGATCGTGCCAAAGGTTAGCAGAGTATTGGAGGGATAGGTACCGGCTCGAAACGCTCAACCCGCAGCGTCTCCCCACCATTCCAACATTCCATTCTTCCACCATTCCACCATTCCATTCCTCCAGCCAGCCTGCCCGTAAAAACCACGTGGTTCTTTTTGGCGTTCTCCGGCGGCACGGGCTTGACGGCGGATTCCGCCCAGGGTAGTATGCGGGCGCAGCCTGTTATTGGGACTTACTCCTCTATTCTTCATCCCAGGCAGGTCTGGCGGCCAGTTCGACGTATAGGGCATAGCGTTTCTTTCATAGGGGGTGCTCTATCATGTCCTACTGGCACCTGCTGCGTTCTGTCTTGGCCTCGCTGGCCGGTTCTTCCCAAGAGAGACTTTCCCGCGGTTGCCGTGTTCCCGCCCGGCGCCGGGTGGTTCTGGAACCGCTGGAAGATCGGCGGTTGTTGTCGGTAGTCTATGTGGACCATGATGCCGGCGGCGCCGGCAACGGCACGAGTTGGCTCGATGCGTACACCGATCTTCGGGTCGCGTTGACCCAGGCGAACTCGCGCGACGAGGTCTGGGTAGCCGAGGGGACGTACACACCCTGTGGCAGTGGTGACCGATCGCTCTCCTTCAATCTCAAGACCGGTGTCGACGTTTACGGAGGATTCGACGGCTGTGAAAGCAGTCTCGAAGAACGTGACTCGGCGGGCCACGTGACCACGCTCAGCGGCGACATCGGTACAACCGACGAGATGAGCGACAACAGCTACCACGTGGTCTACGCTTCCAGTGTGACCGACGCCATCCTGGACGGCTTCACGATCACGGCGGGCAATGCCAATGGTGCGAATCCCGACCACTTCGGCGGCGGCATGTACAACCAGAGCGCCAGTTCCCCGACCGTAACCAACGTTGTCTTCAGCGGCAACTCGGCCAACTACGGCGGCGGTATGTGTAACGAGAACGCCAGTTCTCCGACACTAACCAACGTGATCTTCAGCGGCAACTCGGCCGACCACGGCGGCGGCATGTACAACCATTATGACAGTTCTCCGACATTGACCAACGTTATCTTCAGTGGCAACTCGGCCACCTACAGTGGCGGCGGTATGGACAATTTCGCCGGAAGCTCTCCGAGGCTGACCAACGTCACCTTCAGCGGCAACTCCGCCGGGAGCGGCGGCGGTATGCACAGCTTCTCTGAATGTTCTGCGAGCCTGACCAACGTCACCTTCAGCGGCAACTCGGCTGGCGGCGACGGCGGCGGCATCTGGAGCTTCTCTCGCTGTTCTGCGAGCCTGACCAACGTCACCTTCAGCGGCAACTCGGCTGGCGGTCACGGCGGCGGCATCTTGAGCTTCTCTGAATGTTCTGCGAGCCTGACCAACGTCACCTTCAGCGGCAACTCGGCTGGCGGCGACGGCGGCGGCATCTACAACGTCTCTGAATGTTCTGCGAGACTGACCAACGTCACCTTCACCGGGAACTCAGCCGGCGGAAAAGGCGGCGCCATCTGCACCGTTTTCGACTGTTTTGCAGCGTTGACCAACTGCATTCTTTGGGGGAACACGGCAGCAACCGGCGCGGAAATTCGCTACGCTTCCGGATACGTTACCGTCGTGAACCACAGCATTGTCGCGGGAGGCTGGACAGGCCCGGGCAACCTAAATGCCGATCCGTTGTTCGTGCGTCCGCCCAGTGCCGGAGCCGACGGCACTTGGGGCACGCCAGACGACGATTTCGGCGACCTGCACCTGCGGGTCGGGTCGCCGGCCATCGACACGGGCACAAGCAGCGGGGCGCCGGCGATGGATCTGGACGGGCGCGAACGACCTCGGGACGGGGACCAGGATGGTTTGGCCGTGCCGGACATGGGCGCTTATGAGTACTCGCGTGTTCTGTTCGTCGATTGGGATGCCGGCGGTACCGGCGACGGTAGCAGTTGGGACGATGCTTACACAGATCTTCAAGTCGCGCTGAACGCGGCAATCACGGGTGACGAGGTCTGGGCGGCCGAGGGGACCTACAGGCCCACGGAGGCAGGCGGCAACCGGGGGCTGGCCTTCAATCTCAAGAGCGGCGTCGACGTCTACGGAGGTTTCGGCGGCGGCGAAACCGCGCGGGTCGATCGCGATTGGGTGAACCATGTCACAGTGTTGTCGGGCGATCTGAACGGCGACGACACGAGCGGCGGCAATAGCGAGAACAGCTATCACGTGGTCTATGCCTCCGGCGTGACCGACGCCACCGTGGACGGCTTCACCATCACAGCGGGTAATGCCGACGGTGCGTACCCAAACAACAGTGGCGGTGGCATGCTCAACGAGAACTCCGGTTCTCCGACGCTGACCAACATCACATTCAGCGGCAACTCGGCCAGCGACGGCGCCGGCATGTACAACGGTGGCTCCAGTTCGCCGACACTGACCAACGTCACCTTCAGCGGCAACTCCGCCGGGCGCGGCGGCGGCATCTACAACAATGACGCCAGCTCTCCGACACTGACCAACGTCACCTTCAGCGGCAATTCGGCCGACCACGATGGTGGCAGTATGTACAACTTCTCCAATAGCACTCCAACGTTGACGAACTGCATCCTTTGGGGGAATACGGCACGCACGGGGCCCGAAATCCTCGACAATTCCGGATGCACTTCCACAGTGAACTACAGTATTGTTGCGGATGGCTGGACAGGGCCGGGCAACCTGGATGCCGATCCGCAATTCGTTCGTCCACCCTCGGACGGCGGTGACGGGTGGGACGATGATCCGAGTACATCTGGCGTCGACGAATCGGCGAACGACGACTACGGGGACCTGCGACTCACGCCCGGCTCACCGGCTGTCGATGCGGGAGATCCGAGTTTCGACCCGAACGATTTCACCCCACCGCTGGTCATCGATCAACAGGGAGCACCGCGGGTTTTGGATGGCAACGGGGATGGAAGCATTCTTGTCGACATGGGGGCTCTCGAGTTCGTTTATGCCGACTGGGGCGATGCTCCCGCGCCCTATGCGACGATGGGGACGGATGGGGGGCCCTACCACGTCCTGAGAACCGGGCTTAGGTTGGGAACGGAGTGGGATTGGGAGCCCGACGGACAACCCAGGATCTTGGCCGACGGCGACGATGTCGGCAGTACACCCGACGACGAGGACGGCTTGATCGATCCAGTGGGTCACTTGACGCTCACCCTCGGCACTCAGCCTTTGGTTGACGTGACAGCATCGAATTCGACCGGGAAGGATGCCACTCTGTCGGGCTGGATCGACTACAACCATGACGGCGTCTTCGATAACGCTACGGAGCGAGCCCAGGCGGTCGTTCCCGATGGAACGATTGGCGGAGTCGTGACGCTTGCCTTTCCCAGGCTGTTGACGGAATACACGGGCACCACCTACGCACGCTTTCGCCTGAGTACCGACTCAGCTGCAAGCGAACCTACGGGATGTGCTTTGGACGGTGAGGTCGAGGACTACCTGGTGACGATCATCGGCGTGCCGGGAGTCGACTTGCTAGGGATGGGCTTCGACGTCACTCCGGACAATCTCCTGGACGGGACGGGCACGGCCACGGTGGAGTTCGTGCTGCGCAATTTCGGCGACACGGCGGCCGGACCGTTCGACGTGCAGTTCTATCTCTCCGACGACGAAGTGATCGACCCGGCAACCGACATCCTCGTCAACCTGGCCAGTTCGGATCCGAGCTACGACCCCTCTGAACCAGAGGCTTACCATGTGGCCGGCCTTGTCAGCGCCGGGCGCTACGAGAGCACGGTCACTTTGTCGGTTCCCGTGCCCGACCCGTTCGGCACGGACGGCGAGTACTTTCTCGGCATGTTTGTCGATGCAGACGCGGATGTCGTGGAGGCGAACGAAGGCAACAACCACAGCCAGGGCCAGGACGTGGACGTTGACGACGTGGAGTACACGCCCGGACCGCTCGACCATTTTGTGTGGGATCTGGTGGCGTCTCCTCAAACCCGGGCCGTGCCGTTCGAGGCACAGATCCGCGCGGCGGACAGGTATGGATGGACGGTTACGAGTTTTGGTGGCACGGTCAGTCTGAGCGGAAGTACGCTTACGCCCAGCGTTACCAGCAGTTTTGTCAGCGGCGAGTGGACGGGCGAGGTGACGATCTTCGATGTAGCGACAGACTTGGTGCTCCGTGCCGCCGACGGTAACGGTCACGCCGGAGTCACCAATTCCTTCGACGTCGTTCCCGGCCCGGCCGATTTTGACTATGGCGACGCCCCCGACACCGGTACAGGCACGGGTGCCGGCGACTACAGGACGCTCTGGGCCGACAACGGGCCGAGGCACACGGTCGTGGGCGGGCTGTTCATGGGCGACTCCGTAGATGTTGATGACGGCACACTCCAAAGTATCGGTGCCGACGCCGACGACACGGACCAACTGGCCGACGAGGACGGCCTGATCGATCCGGCTACGGATCTGACACTCACGCTCGGCACTCAGCCCACGGTTAACGTGAGCGTGACGAACACGACCGGAGTTGACGCGACGCTATCGGGCTGGATCGACTACAACACCGACGGTGTGTTCGATAACGCCACCGAGCGAGTTCAGGCGGTTGTGCCCGACGGAACGGTTGGCGGAACCGTGACGCTCACCTTCCCCCATCTGTTGGTCGAGTACACCGGCACTACCTACGCGAGGTTCCGCCTGAGTACCGATCCCACCGCTAACGAGCCGACGGGGCGTGCGTGGGACGGTGAAGTCGAAGACTACCTGGCTACGATCAACGCCGTGCCAGGAGTCGATCTAGTGGGGATGGGCTTCGACGTCACGCCGGACAATCTCCTGGACGGGACGGGCACGGCCACGGTGGAGTTTGTGCTGCGCAATTTCGGCGACACGGCGGCCGGTTCGTTCGACGTGCAGTTCTACCTGTCCGACGACGAGCTGATCGACCCGGCAACTGACATCCTGGTCAACCTGGCCAGTTCGGATCCGGGCTACGACCCCTCTGAACCAGAGGCTTACCATGTGGCCGGCCTTGTCAGCGCCGGGCGCTACGAGAGCACGGTCATTTTGTCGGTTCCCGTGCCCGACCCGTTCGGCACGGACGGCGAGTACTTTCTCGGCATGTTTGTCGATGCAGACGCGGATGTCGTGGAGGCGAACGAGGGCAATAATCGCAATCAGGGCCAGGACGTGGACGTTGACGACGTGGAGTACACGCCCGGCCCGCTCGACCATTTTGTGTGGGACCCGGTGGCGTCTCCGCAAGCGAGAACCGTGCCGTTCGAGGCGCAGATCCGCGCTGCGGACACGTACGGATGGACGGTTACGAGCTTCAACGACACGGTGGACCTCAGCGGCTGGATGGACGAGGGGACAAGTTCGACGATTGTGATTGCAGAATGCAATGAGGACACACCGGACTATGTCGAAATTCAGAACGTTTCTGGGAGGACGGTCGACACATCGGGGTGGGTGGTGGCGTTGAACGACGCCGAATACGGCAACATTAGCACAGTTCACTCCGTCACATGGAGCCTCCCCGATTTCATGGTCGCAGATGAGATCATGTACCGGACGGATAGTTCCACCGACAATTACTGGGGATCGAACATCTGGTGGGGAAGTGCGACGAAAAACGGCTGGGCAATGATCGTGGACAATGCCGGCGACGTTGTGGACTTCGTCGTCTGGGGTTACACGAGTTCCCAGATCGCCGGGATGAGTGTGGTCGTCAACGGTCATACTGTGACCGTTGGCTCAGAATGGTCGGGCGACGGAATGGCTTTCGGGGGATCGAGTTCGTTGTCGTTGCAGCGGTTGGGCAACGGTGATAACAACAACGCTGATGATTTGGCGTGGGTGGCTCGCTCCAAGGGAGCTCAGAATGCCGGGTTAACCGTTCCGTTCGCTTTGCCGGTTTCTATCGTGCCGAGTTCGGCCACCTTTGTGGCAGGCGTGTGGACGGGCGAAGTGACGGTGCTCGACGTGGCTACAGACATTCGCTTGCGTGCCGACGACGGCAACGGCCACGTGGGCATCACCAATCCGTTCGACGTCATTCCCGGTCCAGCGGACTTCGACTTCGGGGATGCGCCCGAACCGGGTTATCCGACACTCTTGCTCAATGACGGCGCACGGCACCGTCCCTTCGGGCCAACACTGGGCAGCAGTCGCGATTGGGAAAACGACGGATTCCCGTCCGTCGCCGCCGACGGCGATGACACCAGCGGCACGGTCGACGACGAAGACGGAGTGGCCATAGCACCGCTGCTCGCGCCCGGGATCAAGGGCACGACGCTCACCGTAGAGGCCTCCGGGCCGTCGTTCTTGAACGCCTGGATCGACTTCAATGCCGACGGGGATTGGGGCGATCCGGGTGAGCAGGTGGCGGTCGATCGGCCGCTCGTTGCCGGTTCCAACACCGTCCCGCTCGACGTGCCTCTTTCGGCCGTGCCCGGTTTGACCTACGCCCGGCTGCGTTTGACCAGCTACGACACGGGCGGCACACTCCCACCGACCGGCCCGGCCGACGATGGCGAGGTGGAAGACTACGCCTGGACGATTGAGAACCATCTCTATCTCTACGGCGGCGATGCGGTGAACGATGCGATCACCATCTGGGTCGGGTCGCCCGGTGGATTCTATCACCAGGTCAAGATCAACGGCTCGGTGAGCCATTATGATGCCGCCGTTTACAATGCGATCCGCATCGACGGGCGCGGCGGCAACGACACGATCACAATCTACGGCACCAATCAGGACGAGACCGTCACCCTGCAGCCGGGCTCCGCCAGCGTTGTCGGCCAGACCTACGCACTCTACGTCACGGGCGTCGAAACGATCACCGTCGACGCCGGGTTGGGCAGCGACCAGGTCAGCATGACCGGTTCGAGCGGCTCAAACCGGCTCTATAGCTACGCCGACTATGCCCGGCTGACCGACTCGGCAAGGAGCTTCTCCTACCGCGTCGAGGGCTTTGAAGTGCTGACGGTCGACGTGTCGGGAGGCAGCGCGAACAGTGCCTACTTCTACGACACTCCCGATGACGATGAGTTGACGGTCGAACCGGGGCTCGCCACCTTCAAACGCTCTGCCGGCACGGCTACGGAGACAACGACCACCGCGATCGGATTCCAGCAGGTTTACGCCTATTCCACCGCGGGCGACGACACGGCCGCATGGACCGCTTCCGACGCCACGCAGAACCGGTTCTACGGCTATGCTGACTACGCTCTGTTCACCGAAGCAAGGCGTTCGTTCTACTTCTACGCCCGCGGGTTCGATGATGTGACGGCGACGTCTCCCGCATCGCTAC
>Ga0209723_1002699_pt1 | contig 23146 bp, 16 predicted proteins | sample BiotimSIPDNA_2_FD_185750 | JGI IMG/M metagenome (GOLD analysis project Ga0209723, IMG submission 185750) | Anaerobic biogas reactor microbial communites from Washington, USA - Biogas_R2 time_0 SIP DNA (SPAdes) (version 2) | ecosystem: Engineered > Bioreactor > Anaerobic > Unclassified | place...
TCTTAGCTAGATTTTGTAACTCTTCTGGATCAGCTGGTGACCCCGGTTGAGTAGTTGTGTAACCAGGAAATTTCTCAAAGAAGACTTCCTTCTCCGATTCATTGACTTCGAACTTTTTATCCAGTCCATAAACTGGATAGAGTTTTAGATGAGTATGATCCACCCCCAGTCCTTCCATAACCATAATCACTCGAGGAACATTAAGGGCTTTTTCGAGTAATCGAACCACCTTTTTGGCAGCGATAAAGTAACGTTGGTAAAATTGATCTTCTAGATCAAAAATATAAGAAGGATAATGATCTTTAGGAATGATCAAAGTCATCCCTCGAGTATTTGGACGATTATCCAAAAAAGCAAGGAATTCTTTATCTTCCCAGATCTTAGCTGCAGGTATTTGATCTTGGGCAATAGCACAAAAAATACAATCTGGCATATTAAAAAGGATTGAAGCCCCGTCAGAAAGGCGGGGCTTCAACTCCTAAAGAATAATTCACTTAACAGCGTCCTTCAGGCTCTTGCCCGCTTTAAAGCGAGGCACCTTGCGAGCCGGAATCTTGATAGACTGGCCAGTCTGAGGATTGCGGCCCTCGCGCGCTTTACGCTTTTGGACCTCGAACTTCCCAAAACCAGTCAGGTTAACCTCATCCCCCTTCTTTAGGGAAGTGGTTATTACGTCAAACAAAGCATCGATGACCTCACCGGCCTTGCTTTTAGCCAAACCGGTCTTAGCGGCCAGCTTGTCGATTAACTCTCCTTTGTTCATGAAAATAAAGATAGGTTAATTTCGACCTTTGGTTTACGCGCTAAATATAGCATATTTAACGTGCATATTCCACTGCTCGAGACTCTCGAATCACATTTACCTTGATCTCGCCCGGGTAAGTTAATCCAGCTTGGATTCGATCAACGATATCTCGAGCAATCTTCTTGGCTTGGAAATCATCAACTTCTTCCGCCTTAACCAACACTCTGACCTCTCGCCCAGCTTCAATAGCATAACAATCTTGCACCCCCTTAATTGATTTAGCAATTGACTCTAAGTCTTCTAATCTTTTCAAAAAGTCTTCCATGTTTTCTCGACGAGCTCCCGGTCGGGCCCCCGAAATAGCATCGGCTGCCTGGACTAACACTGATTCAACCGTCTCGTAGGGATAATCTTCATGATGAGACTTCATGGCGTCAATTACCTCCTGTTCAATACCAAATTTCTCGAGAATCTTAATACCAATTTCAACATGCGACCCCTCAACTTGATGATCAATCGCTTTTCCGATATCGTGTAGCAATCCCGCTTTCTTGGCAATTTGCGCATTAGCTCCAATTTCACTGGCTAATGTTTCAGCAATTAAAGCTACTTCAATTGAATGAAGTAAGACATTTTGCCCATAACTAGTTCGAAAGTGAAGTCGACCAAGAATTTCAATCAACTTTGGAGGAAGGTCAATAATCTTTGTCTCATAAACAGCCGCTTCACCAGCTCGCTGAATCTGTTCTTTGACTTCTTCTTTTATTTTATTCACCACTCGTTCGATTCGAGCTGGTTGAATACGTCCGTCTTCCACTAGCTTTTCTAAGGCCAGCTGAGCAATCCGACGACGAATCGGATTATGGCTAGAGATAGCGACAATACCTGGAGCTTCATCAACCACTAACTCTACTCCGGCCGCTCGCTCAAAGGCTCTAATATTACGACCGCTTTTACCAATAATTCTTCCCTTGGCATCTTCGTTGCCAATCGAGACGCTACTAGTTGTCAGATCGGCAATCTGTGAAATAGCATACTTCTGAATAGCTAAGGCAATAATCTTCTGAGCCTCAATCCGATAACGCTCCTTACCTTCTTTCTCCAGCCGAGTCATTTTCGCCAACAGATCTTTCTTTGAAAGTTCCTCTACCTGATTAAGCAGCTCTTTACGAGCTTCTTTTTCGGTCAAGTTAGCAATCTCTTCCAGTTTCTGTTGAATCTCTTGTCTCTTCTGCTCAAGAGCTGATCGAGAGTGGTTGAGTTGACTTAACTGTTGTTCAATTTGTTTCTCCTTCTTTTCAACTAATGAATCTTTTTCCGCCAAAGACTCTTCTTTCTTGAGCAGAATCTCCCTAACTTTAAGCAAATCAGCCTCCTGGCTACTTAGCTTCTTCTGCCCTTCTTCAATCAGCTTTTCTGATTCTCGGCGAGCCTTTTCTAAAATGCTAGCCTTTTCCTTACGAGCTTGATCCAGCCGTTGTTGAATTTTGGTCTCTAAACTGTCTTGAGTCTTTCGACGAAGATATTGACGAATCCAATACCCCAAAAGCACTCCCAACAACAGGCCAATTAGACCAGCTGCCAATAAAATGATTGGTTCCATATTTAGTTTTAAAGGACCAACCGCAAAATTCAGTTAAAACTCTTTTTTAAGGTTTTAACGGTCGAGAATGTTTTATTACCAGTTTTTTGTTTGAGTCAAAAGTAATCATTAAAACAAAAGAAAAACAATCCTTTTCGGTTGATCGCGATTAATTTCTGTCTAGATTATATAATAATTGAGTCGGAATTTCAACAAAAAAGACCGAACTGAACTCGGCCTTTTGAATAAAAAATTACTTCTTTTTCGGATCTAAGATCTGATCAATGATACCATACTTTTTAGCCTCCTCTGGCGTCAGATAGAAGTCGCGATCGGTGTCTTGAGCAATTTTAGTAATCTTTTGACCAGTATGATCCGCCAAAATATGATTAATCTTATCCTTAATTTTCAGAATTTGCCGAGCAGTGATTTCAATATCCGAAGCCATGCCGGAAGCTCCACCGGCTACTTGATGCAACATAATCTCCGAATTGGGTAAAGCAAAGCGTCTTCCCTTTTCACCAGCAGCAAGCAAGGTAGCCCCCATAGAAGCCGCTAGACCGACGCAGATGGTAGAGATTGGCGGTTTAACGTGCTGCATCGTATCGTAAATCGCCAGACCCGAAGTTACTGATCCTCCAGGTGAATTAATATAGACCTTAATATCCTTCTCTTGACTTTGGGAAGCAAGAAAAAGCAGCTGGGCAATGACTAAATTGGCCTGATTGTCATCAATAAAGCCACCTAAAAAGACAATCCTCTCTTTCAACAAACGAGAGAAGATGTCATAGGCTCGCTCACCATAGCCAGATTTTTCAATGACAGTTGGAATAAGGTTCATTAGATAGAAGATAATTTCTGAAAAAGTTTATCACGCGTTAATGCGTCCTTAGTATAAGCTCGAAGCTGTGTCTGGTCAACTTGATTGGCTTCTTCGGGTGTCATGCCCTCTTTTATCTTCGCCGCCTCCTGAATAATCTCATCTTCGGAAACTTCAATTTGCTCCGCTCGCTGCAAAGCTCGAATAACTAAAAACTGTCTCACATTTCTCTCTGCCTCCATCCGATAAGTTTTCTTTAGGTCTTCTTCCTTTTGATTGATCTTGTTTAGATAATCTTCGAAATCAAGATTAAGCTGATCAGCGACTTGTCGCTTTAAGCTTTCAATTAAACGCATCTGTTCGTACTCAATCAGTGTTGTCGGTAATTCCATCTCAGAAGCTTCAGCAATATGATCAATAACTTGTTGGCGCCAGCGCTGTTCGCTGGCGTGTTGAGCCTGATGCTCCATATCCATCCGTACTTTTTGATGAAGCTCCTCAATTGTTTCCGCCGCGCCTTCATTTTTGATCAACTCCTCTAAACTAATCTTCTCGACTTTTTCAACCTTAATCATTTTAACTTTAAACTGAGCTTCTTTACCGGCCAAATGAGAGGCAAAGTAAGGATCCGGATAGGTTAAATTAAAGCTCTTTTCTTGATTGGCTGACAAGCCTACCAATTGCTCCTCAAAGCCCGGAATTAGTCGGCCTTCGCCTAAAATAAAACGATCTTGCTGAGGTTGGTCACCTGGAAAGAGAGAAGATGAAAATTCAACCTGGACAAAGTCACCCTTCTCAGCTGGTCTTTCCAAAGTGGTGAATTTTGATTTACTCAATTGCCAAGATTTAATAGCCTGCTCAATGTCATCATCTTTAATCTGAGCCGGTTCTTTTTTGATTTCCTTAATCAGGGATGCATAATCCGGCAATTTTATTTCTGGCAAAACTGGAGCCGTGATTTTAAATTTAGCTAATTGACCCGGAACTATCTGCTCAATCGATGTTTGAGCCGGACCAATCGGTTCTAATCCTTCTTTCTGAACAGCTTGTTGCCATGAAGCTTTAATCAAGGCTTCCGAAGCTTCAGCCAGCGTCTTGGTTTCTTTAATATGTCGATCGAGCTCTTCAGCCGAAACCTCAAAATGAACCTCGACCTTGTTGTTATCTATTTTTTTAGTATTAATTTTCATAAAACGAATAGAGAGACGAAAATCAAAGTGATTACGCCCATTAATTTAATTAAGATATTTAAAGCCGGAGCCGCCGCGTCTTTCAGTGGATCTCCGACCAAGTCACCGATCAAGGCTGCTTGACGAACAGCCACCTTATCGCTGTCAGATTCGACTCTTTTCTTGGCATTATCCCAAATGGCACCACTGTGAATCATGAATAGCGCCAAAGGAAAAGCAGTAATTAGGCTCCCCGCTAAGATGCCCCCCATTGTTTCTGGCCCGAGCCACCAGCCAGCCAGTAGCGGAACCAACAGAGCAATCACCCCGGGACCGATTAATCCTCTCAATGCATTGTCCGTGGCCAATTTAATTGGCTGACTAGAGTCAGTTGTTGTCTGTTGTTCTGCCAGACCAATCTTTTGAAGTTGACGACGCGATTCTGCCACAACCTGGCTTGCCCCAGAATTAACTGATCGAATGATCAAGGCACAAAAGATAAACGTTAAAGCTGCCCCAAGTATTAATCCGGCTAAAATTGATGAATTTAAAAAAGAAACCGACTCGGCTAAGCTTTGTCTCAAATAAATTGAAAGCCAGGCCACAACTGTAAAAGCCGCCGCCGTGATAGTAAAGCTCTTGCCTACTGCCGCCATACTGTTTCCGACCGAATCAAGAACTTCAGTTCTTTGTCGAGCGTCCTTCCCCAGTTGGAGAGTTTGAACCATGCCTCCGGCATTATCGACGATCGGTCCAAAGGCGTCGGCCGTCAGTTCAATCACTAGTGTTCCTAGTGCTCCGACAGCCGCAATAGCAACACCGTAGAAGCCTCCTAAATAATAGGAAAAAAAGATGGCCAAGGAAACGATCAGCGCCGGAATAAAAGAACTTATTAAGCCAGCTGCCATTCCTTCGGAGACAACGATCGAGGCTCCCTGGTCGCTAGCTGAGGCCACTCGTAAAACAGTTCGCCCTCCCGGCATGGTGTAATAACCAGAGAGAATTCCAATCAGAAAGCCGGCCAAGAGACCAATTAAAACAATTAAGAGATAAGCCCCGCCGCCAAAACAGTGCCAACTAACAGCTGCGGCTGAGATGATGAAAACTATTGCAGCAATTATTTTACCGCGCCGAATGGCTTGTAAAATTAACGACGCTTCTCTACCTGAAGTTAATTTTTCTTTCGACAGTTGAACACCGAAGTGGCCAATAAAACAAGCTAACAGACTAAGGACCGCCAGCCAAAGAGGAAAAGTTAAATAATTCTGCCCCAGAAAAGATCCTAAAATCATAGCGGCTACCACTGAGGACAAAAAAGTTTCCAAAAGATCAGTTGAAGCACCGGCTAGATCACCAACATTGTCGCCAATCTGATCCGCTAGGGTAGCTGGATTACGATTATCGTCTTCGGGAATATTTTTATCTAATTTACCAACCGAATCTGCTCCCAGATCAGCGATTTTAGTATAAATTCCACCACCGACTCGAACAAAAAAAGCAATCAGTGAAACACCAAAAACATAAAAGATTAAAGACAAAGGATCATCCGAAAATTGATAAGCTAAAACTAATCCCAGTAATCCTAATCCGATAACAAATAAACTAACTGTTTGACCACCAGATAGAGCTAGTTGAAAACTTTTCTTAAGATCAACTGCAGCCGCTTCAGCTGTACGAACATTGGTTTCAGTTGATGTAAAAACTGCTAGGAAAACAGCTCCCGCCGCGATAATCAATCCACCGATAAACAACCAAATCGCTTCAGTTTGATTGCTGAAAATACCAATCAGCAAAGCCGCTAAAATAAACAATGGAACCACTACTCGAAATTGGCGCCAAAAGAACAGTCTCGTTTCACGTTGAATCGATCGCTGAAGAACAACTGCCTTTTCAGATTGAATTGCCGTCTTTTTAATCTGAACAATTAAAAACAGAGCCAAGGCAATCGCTAAAACTCCGGCTAACAAGGAAACAACAAACATTACTCTTCTTTCGGGTCTAATTCTTCAGATGACTCTTCTTCTGCCCCCTCAGGTTGAGCTGGCCGTTGACCAGACTCATCTCGAATATCAATTTTCCAACCGGTTAATCGAGCTGCCAAACGAACATTCTGTCCTCGACGGCCAATTACCAATGAAATTTGATCATTGGGAGCAATAACTTTGGCCTCGTTTCGATCATTTAATTCAACTCGAGAAACTTTAGCTGGAGCCAAAGCATTGATCACAAAATCTTTTGGATCTTCTGACCAACGAATAATGTCAATTTTTTCACCGTTTAATTCATTTGTTACGGCCATTATTCTCATGCCCCGCTGGCCAACCATGGCCCCGATTGGATCGACACTTTCGTCAACTGAAGCTACTGCAATCTTAGAATGATGACCTGGCTCTCGGGCGATTGATTTAATCAGAATCTGGCCTTCATTAATTTCAGGTACTTCTAACTCAAAAAGTTTGGAGACTAATTTTGGATAGGCTCGTGATAAGAAAATAGCCGGACCCTTAGTGGTCTGATCAACGCTCAAAACATAAAGCTTCTTCCTCTGTCCCGGATGAAAGTCTTCATTGGCACTCTGCTCTTCGGGCGGTAAGACGCCAATTACTCCCCGACCTAAATCAAAATGGATTGAACCTTGCTCGATTCGTTGAACAATACCAGAGATAACTTCGCCCTCTTTTTGTTTATATTCAGAGTAGACCGCCTCTCGTTGTGCTTCTTTCACTTTTTGAAGTAAAACTTGTTTGGCCGTCTGAGCCGCAATGCGACCAAAAGTAGTTTTGGTCGGCAGTGACGTTTTAATTTCATCACCAACTTCAGCTTCTTCGTTTTCTTTTTGAGCTTGGCTTAAAAGTAGGTGCTGGCGTGGATTAAAGTGAGACTTATCCTCTTCACTATCTTCAACAACTGTTTTAACCTGCCAAAAAGAGACTCCACCCTTTTTCGGGTCAAATTCAGCTTTAATGTACTGCCCTGGCTCCCCATAATCTTCTTTGTAGGCCGCCGCCAAGGCATCTTCCATAATCTCAATTACTTCTTCTTCCGTAATTGCATTTTCTTCAGCAATTTGAGCCACTGAGGCGACTAAATTTTTTAAATCCATTTTCTTAAAATTATTTTAAAGCCTCTTCCAACTGACACCCAGAGGATGACAGCCAAAAGAGGCTGTCTTAAGATTAACAAAAAAAACTACTCTGTCAACTGAAATAAGATATCGATTCAGCGCCAATATGATCGTCAATCACTCTGAGTTTACGGTCTAATATTATAGAAGCATGGTGGAGTTAGAGGGAATCGAACCCTCGTCTCGGCCATGCGAAGGCCGCGCTCTACCACTGAGCTATAACCCCAGATATATAAGAATAACATATCAGAATAACCCCTGCCATTACTTAGCTAAAAATTCGCGATATTGATCACTCTGCCCGCCAGCGGCCTTAAGATTTTCATAGCTCGGTAGTTGGCAAACCGTTAAATTATGATCCAAGAAATTAGAATAGACCAATCGCTGACCATCGGGAGATATAGCAAGTGCAGTTGGTTGATTACCGCCAATTAAAGCTTCGAGCAACTGACCATCCGTGGTGTCGAAAAACAGAATCGAGCCCCATTCAAGTCCGGGAATATAATAATTGCCCGAAGGATGATTGCGCCCCCGATTTGAAACAGCTAAGACCCGACCATCCGGCGACAAGGCAATTGTATTAGGATTAATATCGGTTTGTGCAAATTCAATCACCTGATCTGTATCTAAATCAACTTTATATATCCGAGCCCGGCCCATATCTGAGACATAAAGAACCCCCTTCTCGGGGTCCCCGACAATATGTCTCATCGCCCCTCCGGTTTGATAAATGACTTCGCCCTGGCCATTGATTAAGTTTATCTTTTCAATTTCACCATTATCAAAACCAGCGACATAGAGAAAGTTATTGAATAAATAAATCCCACGTGGCGTTTTAACTGTCGGTTGACGTCTTTGCAACTGCCCTGTTTGAAGATTAATAATTGAAACATCGTTCCCAACCCAATTAGAAGCATAAAGCCAATTCTGATCGGCTGATAAAGCCAGTTCCTTGGTCCAGGTACTACCGGTTGGCAGAATTCTGAGGATTTCTTTAGTTTGAGCATCAAGTTCAAAAACTCGCGCTGTCTCCATTTGGCTAGCATAGACTCGGCTACCATCTTGATTGAAAATTAATTCCACCGCTCCACCATCCGGCAAGACAATATTTTTCAGATGAGCTCCGGTTATCGCATCAAAGACAATTAATCCTCGATAAGAATTCATTAGCGAGGTTACCCAAATCTCCTGTCCATCTGGCCGAAAAGCGGCTGCTTTTGGCGAAGGCACATTAGTCAAACTAAAGAGGCATTGAATAAGTTGATCCGACGGATTTTCAATCACTGGTTGAATGTTGCTCATAGCCGATGATTCGTCTGCCGGAATTTCATCTACCGGGGTCTCTTCAACGGGTTGGTCAATAACAATTGGTGAAATGGCCTCATTTTCAATTGAAGACGATTCTGAAAGAATTCCTTCCGACAGAGGAAATGGATGAGCCGAACTTTTCCAAAGAAGAGAGGGAGGGAAATCACCAGTAGCCATCGGCCAGCTAATCAACAACAAGATGCTGGCCGTAAACATTTTAATAATAAATTCTCGTGCTAAATCCATATTAGTGAATTAATCTGTTTTCTGATTAAGCTCAGCCAAAATCTCGGCTAAAGGTAAACCATATTGTTCGGCTACTTCTCCTAAAGATAATTGACCCATTTCATAGGCCGCAAAAGGACAACTTAGGCAAGGAAGCTGATAACGGGATAAAACATCGATCGCCCCCGGCTGTTCTAAAATCTGAGCCAGGTTCGTTTGAGCTGTAATCTTTTTATTCTGCTTAGTCATTCTATACTAAGATATCATAAAAGAGCTTTAGCGACTATTTGCTCCGGTTAAAAAATAAGATACAATCAAGGCGCAATGAATAAATTATTAACCTTAATCTTGATTGGGCTAGTCTGGGCACTCTTTCTAGGGGTGGGATCTGTCTCGGCTGAAGCTAATACTGATCTGCCCTCCTTAATTAGTTTTGATCCAGAATCAACCTCGCTCTTGGTGGCAACGGTATTTATTGGATTTCTGGATGGGTTAAACCCCTATTGCCTCTGGGGGCTAGTCTTTCTTCTGGGAATTGTTATGGCTGCTGGTTCTCGGTCAAACGCCGTCATTGTCGGCCTGACCTATTTGGTCGTTGTGGCTTTAACCTATGGCTTGATGATGGTTGGTTTTTTAAGCACCTTCGCCCACTTTTCTTACCAGTACTTGATTCAAGTATTGGTTGGCTTAGCTGCTTTGATATTCGCCGCTATTAATATTTATGACTATTTTCGCCATCGCCGAGCAGCAGTTTTAATAACTCCCAAAAATCAATCTCGTCTGAGTCATAGAATTCAGAAGATGCTGGACCCAAGCAAAGGTTTTGGAACTATAATTTTCGGGACAATTGTAATTGCCCTGGGCTTAACAATTTTAGAATTTCCACTAACCTTTTCGTTGCCTTTGATTTGGACCAACATTGTGGCTCGACATCAGATTAATCTAACAATTTTTTTACTACTGCTAGCCGTTTATTTATTGGTCTATCTTTTTGATGAGTTTATTGCTCTCTTCTCTATTATTTTCGCTTTGGCTAAAACTAAATCCAACCAAAAAAGAGAACAGGCCTTAAAGCTAGTCAGTGGAATAGTAATTCTCTTCTTGGCCGTAGCTTTAATTCTGGATTTAGAGATTCTTAATACTTTGACCGGCTCATTAATACTGATTGGTTTGGCTTTAGTTGTTTCGCTAGCCATTATGTATTTCCCTCGATTAGCCAAACTAATTAAGCCCAACGCCTCTCCCTAATCTTTTTCATTTGCGCCGCTATAAACTTTCTCATCTCTTCTCCAATCAGAACCGTCGCCGCTAAACTAATGGCCAACAGCCATTCGCTTAGTGTTAGGGCTGTCGTTTGAAAGACTAACTGCATCCCCGGGTGATAAATTACCAGGACCTGAAGCAGAACAACTAAGGTTAAAGCTCCTATTAAGAATCGATTACTGAATGGATTCATTCGAAAAACTGATTGGGTTTGACTTCGACAATTCCAAGCATTAAACCACTGAAAAGCAGCCATCGTGATTAAGGCCATTGTCCGAGCTTTGACTAAATCAAATTCGTGGTATTGATTAAAGACCCAAACTGTTCCAATCACCATTGGGATTGACATCAATATAATCCTTAAGCCCATTAAAGAGTCGAATAGTTTTTGCTTCTTTCTTTGAGGACGGTGTTTTAAAAGATTAGACTCTTGAGGCTCAAAAGCTAAAGCCACATCTAAAAATCCATCGGTTACTAAATTCAACCAAATAATCTGAGCGGCAATCAAAGGTAAGGGCAGGCGCATCATAAAAGCCGTTGCAATAAGCAAGAGCTCACCGACTGAGGTTCCAAAAAGATACAGAATAACCCGTTTAATGGATCGATAAATAGATCGCCCCTCTTTGACAGCAGTAACGATACTTTCTAGATTGTCATCGAGCAAAATGATATCAGCCGCCTCCTTGGCAACTTCAGTCCCCAGTTGCCCCATTGCTACCCCTAAATCAGCAGCAATCAAAGAGGGAGCATCGTTTACCCCATCACCGGTCATGGCGATGATTTCTTTCCGACGACGATAGGCCCGAACGATTCGTAGTTTATGCTCCGGAGTAACGCGAGCAAAAACGCTAACTCGATTTAACTTCATCTCCAATTCTTCGTTGGATATTTGATCCAGTTCAGAGCCGCTTAAACTTTGATCCCCCTCTAAAAAAATATTGGCTTCTCGCGCCACTGCTCGAGCTGCCGCCTCATAGTCTCCAGTAATCATGGCGACCTTAATACCAGCAGCCTGCAGTTTGCGAACGGCTCGAGCTGCTTCTGGTCGCATGGCATCTCTCATCCCACAAAATCCTAAAAAGTCGAGACGGGGCATCTTACTCGGGACCAATGATCCAGTTACTTCTTTTTCCGCAAAAGCCAAAACGCGCAATCCATCTTCAGCCATTAATTGGAAAGCTTGAATTAATTCCTGGCGTCTTTCAGCTGTAAGAGAAAGTCTTTGTTGTCCTTGACGCCAGCCCGAGCAGAAGCTTAAAACAACTTCCGGGGCACCGACTACAACTAAATTATTTACCTGATTTTCTTCGAAGATTACGGCTTGATATTTAGCCTGGTAGTCAAAAGGAATTCTTTGAATAATTGATTTTTCTTTTAGAATTTTCTCTCTTGGAAATCCTAATTTCCGAGCGACAACCTGCAAAGCCGCCTCGGTCGGATCTCCCGCTACCCGCCATCGATCTTCTTCTTCCAGGTAAGCTAGTCGAGCTGAACCAGTAAAGGCAGCCGCTTGAGCAATCCGATCCAACTCCGGCCACTTCTCTTGTTGAACCGGACGATCGTTAAGCAACACTCGCCCCTCCGGCTGATATCCAACTCCCGTCACCCGAAAATGCTGTCCTCTAACATAAAGCTCTCGAACAACTAATTCATTTTTGGTGATTGTTCCAGTTTTATCGATAGCCATCACCTCAGCTCCCCCCAAAGCTTCAACTGCTTGTAGTCTTTTGACTAAAGCATTCCGTTTGCCCATTCGCCATACACCAGCCGCAAGAACCAAAGTAATGACGATTGGTAATCCTTCGGGAATTACAGAAACTGAGATAGCGATAATTGCCTCGAAGGCTTCCAACATATTCCGATCACTCAACCAGGCTAAACAGAAAAGGTAAACTGCCACCACTGAAAAAACTAGAATAATTAGTCGAGATAGTTTTTCGATCTTACCCTTAAGAGGCGAACTAGAGTCAATACCTATAATCTCTTTTGAAATCTGGCCAATCTCTGTTTTAATTCCGGTGGCGACTACTACAGCCAAGCCTGTTCCAGCTAGCACATGAGTTCCCTTGAAAACCATATTAACTTGATCGGCTAAGGCTGACTTTTGATCAATTCTATCGGTTTTTTTATAAATCGGATTCGACTTTCCGGTCAAAGCAGCCTCATCTATTCTGAGCTGATGCGCTTCTATAACGCGGGCGTCAGCCGGGACTCTTTCTCCTTCCTGTAAAACAATAATGTCTCCCGGGACAACTTCTGTATCAGAAATAATCAACTCTCGTCCTTCTCTAATGACAGTCGTATTAGTTTCAATAAATTTCTTTAGAGCGGCCAGAGTATTTTGGGCTCGCCCTTCTTGAACAGTGCCGATAATGGCGTTGAAGATCAAAACAGCTAGAACGATTAATCCATCAACCTGTTCGCCGAGCAGAAAGAAGATCAGGCTAGCTGCTAGCAAAACATAGATCAAAGGATTTTTAAATTGACGTCCAAAAACTACCCATAAGCTATCGGCTTTTGTTTCCGGTAATTTATTTAAGCCATGTTCGAGCAATCGATTTTGGACTTCTTTCCGACTTAATCCAGAAGAATGACTTTTCAGCTGTTTGAGAACTTCTTCCGATTCAAAATTAAACCAGTTCATTGGCTAAATATATTTATTTTTAGCCTTAGAGTCGGGGCACCGAGATTCGAACTCGGACTAGAGCCACCCGAAGGCCCCGTGCTGCCATTACACAATGCCCCGTCACTTAACATAAAACTTCTCTCTAATCGAAAGGTCTTCTTCTTGTCTAATCTTTTCAATTTCTTGCTTAGCTTGTTTAGCTCTCTTGGCCAGCTGGATCTCTGAAAGTTGACCGAGTTTCTGAACTTCTTCCATTAAAATCTTCTTCTTGTTTTTCTTTGGATCTTCGAGTACTTGGTTTAAAAGGATATTCATAATTTGACCAATTTTCGGTCCCGGACCAATCTTCAGAAACTGCATCAGGTCATGACCGTCCAGCGCAAGCATCTCGGTAGAGATCGGATCTTGGGCCAGGCGCTCAATCATATATTCCAAGTGCCGTAGCTTGTAGGGCTTAGCTTTGGGAACGCCAGAACCAATCCGATCAGCCATCCGCACTTGAATTAAGTCTGACATATTTTCTAGGCCAACTTGGCGAATTAACTTTCGGACCGAAGATTCACCAACTTCATCCACATTATAATAGAAAAGATGATAACGAACTAGCCTTACCACTCGCTTAATTTCTTGACTCGGAAACCGCAATCGTTTCATGATTTCTTCGGTCATTTTCGCTCCGACCACCTCGTGGTTATAAAAGGTAGCCTCTTCTCCCTGGCCGCTCTTGGTTCGAGGTTTACCAATGTCGTGAAGTAACGCAGCTAAACGCACCTGAAGACTGAAATTCTGCTCAGCTGCATAACGCAGGGATCGAATTGAATGTTCATAAACTCCATAAATATGATGTTTATTCTGCTCAACTCCGCAACTCTCTTCTAGCTCCGGAATAATATAAGTTAGTAAACCCACTCTTCGCAGCAAATCAATTCCTTCGGCTGCTCGCGAACTCATGATAATTTTCACCAGTTCTTCTCGGATTCTTTCCGCAGAAATGTTTTTTAATTGATGAGCCTGTTCCTGAATTGCTTTAAGCGTTTCTATTTCAATCTCAAAGTCTAAAGTAGTAGCTAAGCGAACTGCTCGCATCATTCTCAAAGCATCTTCGGCAAAACGCTCATTTGGCTGCCCGACAGCTCGCAGAATATGATTTGCCAGATCTTCTTGACCATGAAAAGGATCAATCAAAACATTCTTTCCATTCTCCACTTTGAGGGCAATGGCGTTGATCGTAAAGTCCCGGCGAGCCAAATCTTCTTGAAGATTGTCAATGAAATCAATTTTCCCCGGATGCCGCTGATCTTGATAATCTCTTTCAATTCGATAAGGCATTACTTGAATTTCTCTGAGGCCCGGATTGGAACTATCGGTTAAAACCGTTACCATACCAAAATCATTATCAATAAAATGCCTTTTAAAAAGTTTCGCAATTTCTGGCGGGCGAGCGTTAGTTGTAATATCCCAATCATTGGGTGCTTCATTGCGAATAGAGTCGCGGACACATCCCCCAACTAAATAGGCTTCAAAACCAGCCTTTTCTAAAACTGTAATTATTTCTTTAATCTCTTTCGGAATAATCATCGTTTCATTCTAACGGAATCAACCTCTTCTTTCAATTGACCAGCGGTTTTTTTTATGATTAAATGACTTTAGCTCGGCGCCCGTAGCTCAATCGGATAGAGTGAATGCCTTCGAAGCATTAGGTTGCAGGTTCGAGTCCTGCCGGGCGCACTTATCGTTCACGGCCCCCATAACTCAACGGTAGAGTAGCTGCCTCTTAAGCAGTAGGTTCTAGGTTCGAATCCTAGTGGGGGCACTAATTAACAATCAGTTGTATGAGTGAAAAATCTGAAAACAAAAATCCGGATACTGGATCAGCTGAAGCCCAGATCGAGGCTATTAATCGGCGCCTAGACAAGTTGTCCGAACACTTCGAAAAACACCCTAAGGACAAACATTCTCGGCGAGGTATGCTGGCTTTGATTAACCGGCGGCGGCGGAACTTGAGGTATCTTGAAAAAAACAAATGAAAAAATTGAAAGAGCAGCGGGTTGGAGTATTTATTGACGTCCAAAATCTCTATCACACTGCTAAAAACATCTATAAGACCCGAGTCGATTTTGGCCAGATCTTAAAAGAAGCGGTTGATGGACGAAAGTTGATTCGGGCTTTCGCTTATGTTATTCGAACGAAGAGTGGTGAAGAAAAAGCTTTTTTCGATGCCTTAACCCAGTTAGGCATTGAAACACGAGCGAAAGATTTAAAAGAATTTTTCAGCGGAGTAAAAAAAGCCGACTGGGATGTCGGATTAGCGATTGACGCAGTTCGCGTATCACCTAGTTTAGATGTGGTAGTCGTTGTTTCGGGAGATGGAGACTTCGCTCCTCTGGTTGAATACTTAAAAAACCGAGGCAAGCGCGTTGAAATTGTCGCTTTCGGAAAAACTACGGCTCAAGAATTAATTGAAGTTGCTGACGAATTTATAAATTTAGATCAGAATTCAGGACGTTATCTGATGAAAGAAAAATTCTACAGCCGCCTGATAAAAAATTAATATATTATGATTGGAGAAAAACAATTCAAAAAAGAAATTGCCGGACAAGAATTTGAAGTTCGGATTGGCCAGGTTGCCAACCAGGCCGACAGTAGTGTTATTGTCCGTCAGGGCGAAACAACGGTTATGGTTACCGTCTGTTCCGGCAGTGATCAACATGGTAAGGATTTCTTCCCACTGACTGTTGATTACGAAGAGCGTTATTATGCCGCTGGTAAGATCTTGGGTTCTCGCTTTATGCGACGTGAAGGACGTCCCTCTGACGAGGCAACCCTAACTGGTCGATTAATTGATCGGGCTATTCGTCCGCTTTTTCCAGAGGGATTTAAAAATGAAGTACAGGTTGTTGTCACCATTCTTTCCTTCGACGGAGTTAATGATCCTGACGTCCCGGGGCTATTGGGCACATCAATCGCGCTATCTCTTTCCCGTCTCCCCTGGCAAGGACCGTTGGCTCTTTGCCGAATGGCTTTTCTAAACGATCAGTGGCAGATTAATCCCTCTTATGAGCAGCAAGATCAAGCTGAAATTGCCTTAACTTTTTCAGCCGTTGAGGGAAACCAAGAGATCTTAATCAACATGATTGAAGCTGCCGGAAAAGAATCTGAAGAGTCTCAAATTATTGAAGGATTAAATAAAGCTGAGCCGGTTTTAAAAACTTTAATTCAGTTTCAGCAAGAAATTATTAAACAATTCAATCCAGAAAAACTCCCGATACCAGAAGTAAAAATATCTTTAGAGGCATCGGCTGATCAAGAGATTCGGAAATTTGTTCAAAAAGAATTAACGGATCTCTTCCCGGTTCAAGTTGAACAAGAAGTTAAAGAAATTCTCTCTCGACTCTATCGTTCAGTAGAAGACTTTTTAAACGAAAAGCACCCTGAATCTGTAGTCGAAGGTTTGGCTATCCTTGAAGAAGAGCTTTATCATTTTATTCGCCAGCAAGTTCTAGAACACGATCAGCGCCTTGATGGTCGTGGATTAAAGGATATTCGTCCACTGCAGGCCGAGGTTTCAGTCGTCCCTCGTGTTCATGGGTCAGGATTATTCCAAAGAGGTTTGACCAAGGTTCTTTCAATCGTTACTCTTGGTCCAACCGGAGATGGACGTAAGCTTGAAGGAATGGAGGTGATGGGTGAACGACGTTTTATGCATCATTACAATTTTCCGCCCTATTCAACTGGTGAGGTTAAGCCAATTGGTAGCACCAAAAGAAGAGAAATTGGACATGGCTATTTAGCCGAAAAAGCTTTGCGTCCTCTCGTCCCCGACGTTGAAGAATTTCCTTATACTATTCGCATTGTCTCCGAGTGTCTTTCTTCAAATGGTTCTACTTCAATGGCCTCAGTCTGCGCCTCTTCTCTCTCATTGATGGATGCTGGCATTCCGATCAAGGCCCCTGCAGCTGGAATCTCTATTGGTTTAGTAACCGGAAACAATCAGTACAAAATTGTAACTGATGTACAAGGAACTGAAGATCATTATGGTGACATGGATTTTAAGGTTGCCGGAACTCGCCAAGGCGTCACGGCTATTCAAGTCGATGTTAAAATTCGGGGGCTAACCAAGAAAATGATCGTTGAGGCTTTGGCTCAGGCTAAAGAAGCCCGTTTATTTATTCTTGATCAAATGGCTCAAGCAATTGATCAACCTCGAACGGAGTTATCTCCCTGGGCTCCCAAGATAGTCAGTGGACAGATATCTCCCAGTAAGATTGGTATGATTATTGGCCCGGGTGGTAGAACGATTAATGCTCTAGTTGATAAACATGGAGTAACTATTGACCTCGAAGATGATGGCCATGTCTATGTTGCTGGCCCGGATCGCCCTCAAGCACAAAAAGCTCTTGATGAAATTTTGGCCATGACTCATGAAGCCGAAGTCGGTGAAACTTTTGAAGGAAAAGTTACTCGCATCTTTAACTTTGGAGCAATGGTTGAATTTTTGCCTGGTCAAGAAGGCTTAGTGCACATTTCAGAATTTGCCAACCATCGAATCGGTCAGGTAGAAGACGTGGTGAAGACCGGAGATGTTATTCCGGTCAAAGTAGTAGAGATAGACGAAAAAGGAAGAATTAATCTTTCGGCGAAAGCAGCTGGGTTTAAGGCTCCTCAAAAGTCAACCGAATCCCGCTCTCGTCAAAGAAGTAAAGACTAACTTTAATATGGCTTCTTCCAAGTTGCAAAATATCGTTGTGCGGACTATGCAGCGAGACTTGGAGATGCTTGAACAGGGAAAGATTCCTGGTCGTACAAAACAGGTCGTAGATAGCAAGGCTGAAGAGATGCTCAAACAAGCTCAGTCTGTTATTCGTCAAGCCGAAGCCGAAAGAGGAATAATTCGACCTCGGAGCAAGACGGCTCCAGCTCAAGCCGAGCCTTCTCCGAAAGAGAAGGCCCAGGCGATGGCCGCCGAAGAAAAACAGAAAGCTGAAGCAGAAAGAAAGAAGATTGAAGAAGAAAAACAGAAAGCTGAAGAAGCTCGCCAAAAAGTAGCCGCTGAAGCTTTAGAAGAACAGAAAAAAGTAGCTGAACGTAAAAAAGCCGAAGCATTAGAACGATCTAAAGCAGAGTCCTTAAAGAAAGAAGAAGAGCGTGCTCATAAAGCCGAAGAAGAAGCTCAGCAAAAAGCTAAAGAAGAAGCACTGAAGAAAGCTGAAGAAGAAGCTCAGCGAAAAGCTAAAGAAGAGGCGCTGAAGAAAGCTGAAGAAGAAGCTCAGCAAAAAGCTAAAGAAGAGGCACTAAAGAAAGCTGAAGAAGAAGCTCAGCAAAAAGCTAAAGAAGAGGCGCTGAAGAAAGCTGAAGAAGAAGCTCAGCGAAAAGCTAAAGAAGAGGCACTGAAGAAAGCTGAAGAAGAAGCTCAGCAAAAAGCTAAAGAAGAGGCGCTGAAGAAAGCTGAAGAAGAAGCTCAGCGAAAAGCTAAAGAAGAGGCACTGAAGAAAGCTGAAGAAAGGCTTCACTGGGAAGAAGTCTTTAATGAAGCTAAAAGAATCGCTCAGACTAGAAATATAATTTTACCGGAGATCAAAGAGGTTGAAGACGTCACTGATGCTTTGTCAAAAACAGAAAGAGAAATAGAGTTAATCCGACTTGAATTAGCCGAAGTACCAGCTCGAGAAAAAGTTTTAATTCCCGAAAGAGAAAAAGTTTCTAAACAAAAAGACCAGTTAGAGCAAGAATATCAAAAAATAATTCAACGTTTAGAAGAATTAAAAAACGAACGCCAACAAGTAGAACAGGCTGAAACTCGTGCTACAACAAGCGAGAAAAGAAGAAAATTTGAAGAACAACGATGGCAAATTGCAAAACGTCAGAGAGAGACCGAGCAAGAAAAATGGAGCAAAAAAGACGAGTTAGCTGAACTTGGTGCGGCCTTGTCTCGATTAGAAGATCAATATCAGGAACTCCAAAAACGTCGTCAAGATTATGAAGAACGCCTGAAAAAACTGAGCCAACAAAAAGAAGAGTTTGACTTGAGAAAAGAAAAAATTAATCTTCGTCGAGAATTAGAAGAACTAGAGCCAGCCAAGGAAAAACCAATTGAACAGTTGAAGTCCTTAGAGAAACAAAGAGAACAAATTCGTTCTGAATTAAGAACTATTTTAGAAGAGGAGAAAAAGGTAGAAGAGAAAGAAGCTACCCTTCATCAAAAAATTGAAACTTGCACCAATGACCAAGAAAGAAAGAGATTGACTAAAGATCGTTGGTCGGTTGAGAAAGAGAGAGAGTCGGTTGAAAAAGAGCGCTGGCAAATTGAACAAAAAGCTTCGACTTTGAGAGATCAGCAGCGCCAAATCATTGAACCTTATCGAATCTTAGTTAGCCGCGAACAGCAGATTTACAAGAGACTTCGAGAAGTAGACATTTTACTCGCTTTCGGTCTCGAAGCCGGACGCCAAAAGATAGCTCAACGAGCTGAACAAGAACAAATTGTTATCGAAAGGAAAAAACGAGGAGTTTTAACCCGCACCCGTCAACAACAGATTGAAGCTGAGCGCCGGAAGCAGGAAGAGGAAACTCGTCGAAAGCAGGAAGAGGAAGAATTAAGAAAGAGAGAAGCTGCTCAAAGAGAAAAAGAACGCCAGCTTTTAATTGAAGAACAGCGCCTTCGAGCTGAGGCGGAAAAGAAAAGACAAGCTGAAATTCGAAAACAAGCCGCCGAAGCTCAACAAGCAGCCGAAGAACAGAAATTGGAAGCTGAGAAAAAAGCTGCCGAGGAGAAAAAACAGCAAGAAGAAGCTAAGCGTCAAGCCGCCGCTACTGCCCCCGAAAAGACTAAAGAGTCAGTTCCAGCAGTAGAAGTCCCGGCTGATGAAAAACCAGAACCCAAGGAGCCAGCTGATATCGCCACCTCTCGAGATACTTTCATTGAACAATTAATGGCTTCCGCCGCCGAAGAAGAGGAAGAGCGGGAGAAGTTTCTTCGGCGAGTCAGAGGCGAGGAGGAGATTCAGCCCGAAGATCGACTCGAAACAGAGTTAAAAGAAGGAGTTATTTTTCGACCTGTCCCTCAAAAACCCAATCGGGGACAAAAAATTGTCGCTCGACTTTTGATCATTCTTCTTTTAGTTGGCTTGGGTTTGCTAGCCTATCTTATCTTCAGCGGCCACCTTCTTTAATCAAATCAAAAAAGACGGCCTTCTGGCCGCTTTTTCTTTAAGTCCTTGTTAAAAACCGAGATAAGTTCCAACCGAATAACGAGCCAACGGATTAGTAGCTCCCCGAACGTCAAAGTGGAGATGACATCCGGTCGAACGACCAGTCGTTCCCATTAGACCAACCTGCTGCCCCTGGACAACGGTTTGTCCTGCTTTGACCGATATCTGAGAGAGGTGCCCGTAATAGGTAACAACGCCATTTGGATGAAGAATTTGCACACGGTTACCTCCAATATTGATGTAACCAGCTCTTTGAACGGTTCCTGCAGCTGACGCATAAATCGGCGTTCCACATTTATTAGCAATATCAATTGCATTATAATTATGAAGACCCTGGGTGATCCATCCAGCCGTCGGTCGAATGAAATAAGAAGAAGCAATCGTTGACCGAGTACTAATCCGCGGAGCCACTGGTTTCTGTCCGCCAGGAATGATTAAAAGGTCTCCGACGAATATTTCATTAGCATTCCCAATTTCATTAAAAGAAAGAATCTCTGGTTCAGGCACTTTATAATCTTGCGCAATCTGACTTAAAGTTTCATTTTTCCCTACTAGGTGCAAGGCCCCAGAAATAGGTAAAATGATCAAGCTGTCTCCTTCCCGCAATGCATTATTGCGGTTCAGATCATTGGCCCAGAGAATCGTATCTATAGAAATATTGAATTTTTCAGCTAATCCAGAAAGAGTGTCGCCGACTTGGACAATATAATTAAATGTTTGATTCTGGTAATCATAACCCCCTTCGACAAGCGTTCCCAGGGTTTGATTGGTCACTCCAGGTGCCGTATAAACCTGAAGACTGGAATCTTCGATCAAACTCAGATGAGAGAAAGCAAAGCTCTCCGAACGATCTAAAGCAGGTATAAACTCATTAGAAGAGCTTAATTCGTATTGATCAAATAATAGCTCGGATGGTGAATCCGGCCAAACAGCAGTTATTAGCAGTCCTATCGAAAGAGTTAGGAAGACTCCCATTACCCTTTTTGACAGATGCATGACGATGGTTAATTTACCGAAATTTAAACCTTATGTCAAATAGTTTATCCCCAATTAAATCCAATTTGGCTGATCAAACCAAATATTTACTAAGAAAATATAAACTACGAGCTAAAAAGAGCTTGGGGCAAAATTTTTTAATCAACTCCTCGGCCTTGGCAGAAATAGTTGAAGCTGCCGAGTTAAGAAAAAGCGATGTAATTCTCGAAGTAGGCTCCGGTCTCGGCACCTTAACTCGTGTTTTGGCAAATCAAGTACAAGAAGTTATCGCCCTTGAAAAAGATTCTCGGTTAGTTGAAGTTTTAACCGCGGAGCTCAGTGATTTTGCCAATGTCTCTCTCTTAAATGAAGACGCCCGTTCTTTTTTACTGAATAAAGAACGATCTTTTAATAAAGTTGTCGCTAATCTGCCTTTCTACCTGACTTCTCCCTTAATTAATCGCCTCATTAATCTTTCTCCACCGCTTGAGTTGATAGTTCTAATGGTTCAAAAAGAAGTTGCTGAAAGAATTTGCGCCCGGCCACCTAAAAGTAATCGTTTGGCTGTTCTTTGTCAGTTACAAGCCGAATGCCAGATTGTAAGCCGAATTCCGGCTAAAAGTTTTCATCCCACCCCCGCAGTCGATGCTGCTGTTTTAAGAATAAAGTCTTTTGGTTCTTTGCCCGATCCATTCTTAGTGGAACTAGTTAATGCCGGTTTTAGTGCTCCTCGTAAAACATTGGCAAATAATTTCGCTACCCATTTTAATGTTAGTCGGAGTCAATTAGAACAATGCGGATTTAATGGCAAAATTAGAGCAGAAGCCTTGGCTCTAGAGGATTGGCGAAAGATAAAAAATTGTTTTCTAGACAATAAAAATGTTATAATCAGACCAAGATGAAAAGGAAAACCTTGAAAAGAATTTGCCTTATTTTAATCGCCGCCTTAACCGTTATTTTTATCGCCTCGGCGCTAATCCCGTCCCTTCTCGGCCAAAACACGGTGTCAGCAGACACTATCTATGACCAGATGCCACTTCAGGACGATAGCGTCCCCTGGTATGCCTTTATTCGGCAATTTGCTCAGAACTTATTTTTTGCCATTATCAGCTCTATTATTCTGGTTCTTAACTCCGTCTTCTTAGGCTTTTTAGCCTTAACTGAAATGCTTTTTAAGCTGGTGACAGACGCTAATTTCATTAGCATCTCATTTACTGGACCTGACAACCCTTTTGTCTATCCCAACTGGTTAATTATTCGAGATTTAGCTAATATTGGAATCGTTATTGGCGTTATTTACTCTGGTTTGCGAATGACCTTGGGAATGGGAAATTTTGACAGCAAAAGAACTCTTGTTCGATTAATCGGATTAGCTTTTTTAATAAATTTCACTCCAGCTTTACTGGGTTTAATTATTGATGGATCTCAAATCGCAACCAACTACTTTTTTCAGATGTCGGGAAGCACAACTTCAGCTGCCATGGGGGGCCAGGTTATAGATAGTTTTGGTAATATTTTAAACCCTGGAGAGAACCATCTGGTCTCCCTCATTCAGAATCTTTCTCTTGGATTTGTCGCTATTTTCTTAGGGTTTTTATATTTAATACTTTCTGCCACTTTTTTAATTCGATACGTAATTCTTTGGATATTAGTTATTATCTCTCCCGTCGCTTTTCTAGCTTATGCTTTTAAGGGCGGAGAAAAATACTGGCAAAAGTGGTGGTCGAACTTTATTAGTTGGACTTTTGTCGGAATTCCAATTGCTTTCTTTATCTTCTTAGCCGCTCAGTTCCAAAAAAGCGGTGGACCAATTTGGTCCGAATCTGCCAATAGGATAGGAGAACAATTAAGCGCTCCTGGAGTTACCCAAGGCAGCGAGGGTTCGATCTCGGTTCAAGCCTTTGAGCCCTTAATTCCAGCAATTTTAATTTACATTGGTTATATCGTCAGTCTCAGTTTGGCTCCATCCTTTACCAAAACCGTCAGCGGCTATGTCGGAAAAGGATACAAGAGCGCTGGCCGATGGGCGACCAAAGAAGCTCGATACCGTTCAGCTCAAGTTAAAGATCGAGCTGTCCAAAAAGCCCGCTCAGATAGTCTC
>Ga0209723_1002701_pt1 | contig 23132 bp, 17 predicted proteins | sample BiotimSIPDNA_2_FD_185750 | JGI IMG/M metagenome (GOLD analysis project Ga0209723, IMG submission 185750) | Anaerobic biogas reactor microbial communites from Washington, USA - Biogas_R2 time_0 SIP DNA (SPAdes) (version 2) | ecosystem: Engineered > Bioreactor > Anaerobic > Unclassified | place...
ACGTTACAATGTTCGTGTCCCACGGGATGCCTCCTGCGTGTTTGGTTTGGTCACTTAACATTGTATGTGAGATCGTCCTCGTGGGACATCTTTATTTCTTTTGCGTCACTTCATTTTACAATTCACCCGCAAGAATCATCTCTTCTTATTTATGTATATCTCCTCCGGAATTTCCTTCCATGAAACCGGACTCGCTTATTGGGATACGATTTCTTCAATCATACCCAGCGTGCTCATCTCGACGAGAAACGCAAGGGTTTCGGCTTCGCATCGCGCTCTCTCAACATCGTAAGATTCCGATAACCGGTCAACAATCGAACGCACTCTGATCGGCTCTTCCAACATCGACCATATCGTCGATCCGACTTCACCCAACCCGAAATAGTTTCCGCTTTCGACATGCATCATGACCGTTTCTCCGTCCATATCCGCAGTGACGATGCTTTCGGTCCGGCAAACCGTTGACTCCATCGTAATATTGTCCATTTGAATCCCCCCCTTCAACTAATAAAATAATAACATATCCATCGCTTCCGTTATATGCTCGATCCGAGCCAGCCGTTTTTTTCCAAATAAAAAGCAATTTCACCCGGCGAACTCCCGGTCACGCCCCGACTTAGTCTATACAGACTAACCTGTGACGAAATATATGCGCATTGTTCCAGAAGCTTTTTCTCGTCTCTTATGATTTTAATAAATTGCCTTCGATACGTATTCCGGACAAGAACGCGAACCCGGTGCAATCCGGTTATCGGGTCGATTCGCACGCCATCCTTTTCGTTTTTTCGCAGGATAAATATTCCTCCGATCGGATAGGTCTGAGATTGGATGATTTCACCGACCGGAAAATTGTATTTTTCAAAACCGGCGCGAACCGGAAGCGCCGCCGAGCAATCTTTTTCCAAAAGCTCCGCGGCATCCTTGCATAACTTGATTCTCGGAAAACCCGGAAGAACCGTCGGAGGGCTGCCCGGACGCACATCAATCGCACAGACATCATCCGCGATCAACGGGTAACCTTTCATCGCCAGCGTAGCCGTAAGCGTCGATTTTCCGGCGCCGGACTGTCCGGAAAAAACGTACGCCTTTCCTTTGGATTCGACGGCCGACCCGTGAAGCACATAGTATCCGCGTTGTTGAAGCAACGCTCCGAAGGCGGACCCCAGCAAGAAAAGCCGGATCGCGGATTCATCAATCGGTTCAATCGGACAAACAACGATGCTTTTTCCGTTTTCGACATAGTATTGTGCGACCTCCTCAACGGTCAAGAGGAGCTCGTCTTTGGTTGCCCGAATTCGCTGATACTTACCTGTATTGGCTTCCGATAGTTCCGGAACCGTTCCGATCCGTACGGTCACATCCGGAATACCCTGATCCTCGATCAATTCCGGCAATTCAATTTCGGATTCGATCATCAGACCGTACGCCCTGTAAATTTTGGTCTTATGCATCATTTCTCTCCGTCCGTTTTATTGGTCTGTCTGACCGGTTGTTTTTCGCTTGCGGAACCGTTTCGTCTCCATAAACGGAAACAACCGTAAAGGCACGCTTTCCTTTGACCTGAGTCAAATAAACATCTCCGGAACGGATCCATGCGTGCGCTGCCATGTCCCGGCCGTTTTTCCTCTTGATTCCGAGATAAACGGTACTTTCAATCCCCCGCTTTCTCATCATCCTTTTTGCCGTCATGACCTGGACCAGACATTTGCTCGCCCAGGGTGTTTTTCCGGCCGCCGCCCGTACCGCCCAAGAAATTCGATAGATCGTTTGTCGATTTTCCTCGCGGGTCACGGAAGCGGTTTCATGGTTCATGGTTCCGAGACCTTCTGCGATTTTTATAAAAGGAACAGTCAATATAAGGAATCGGCTTTTCGCATGGCCGAAAAACGCTTCCGCGAGCAGACGCCGGTCTGAGGAGGAAAGCTTCATGAATCGAGCCAGTCTCCCGCTCATTATTTTGGACTCACCTCCGCTTCTGTCGTCACTTCTGTCCCCGTTTCCCGAAAAGCCTCTTTTTTGCCCAGTTCAGAATCCGTACCGGATAATATGCGAAAAAAACTTTATCCGCGAATTTCACCGACTGAAAATCCTTTTCCTGCGGTTGAAAATGCATCGCGATAAACCTCCTCTTTTGTGAAAAACCCCTTTGAATCCATAATCCGTATTTCTTTAATGCGAGATTTCCGGCCCCGTCCTCGGATGCCAAAATGAACGGAATCGCCATCTCCGCGATGCGTTTCCCCAAAGGATCATCGTTTACCGTCTCGCGTAAGGCTTCCGGAATATCACTTAAAAAAAGCCGTTCACACAGGAGGACCGCCTGCGAAAGCACATGAGTCTGTCGGCGCTCCCGGGCTAGCCGAACAAGATGGTCGAGGTTCGCGTTCCCGGCGCGCAATAATTCGTCGATATCCACCAACCAACGCAGTCGGTTCCATGCGTGCTGCGCTCCGTGGTACGCGTAATACAGGAGCTCCTCCTCCGGCGATAAATATGCATACTCCGCTTTTCCGAAGCGGCCGACTCTCCGGTTTTTCCAAAGCATATCGAAGGATATGCCGTAAACAAACGTCGAAAGCCGGAAATGAAGCTCAATATTAATGGTATTCGCCCCGATATAGGAATAATGATGGTGATTTTTTTGCCACATTTTCATTTGTTTCGGTGTTAAATCGGGAGATGGGCTGATCCGCTTATATTCAGCGGCTCGAAGAACGCGATCCGCTTCATCGATGTCATCCCGATCAACGAGCAAATCCAAATCCTTGGAAATTCTCGAATGAATATCCCCGTGGATCTGAAGGCACAGCGCCGGACCTTTTAACTGTAACACACGAATCCCCGCCTCGTTCAATGCGGCATTGATTTCCGCCCATGCGGATGCAAGTTTCAGCGAGCGGATCATCCTCCGATTTCGAAAAACGCGTAATTCCTTCATTAAGGGATCATCGGCGGTAAGTCCTGCATGCGTAAACATGTGATTACAAACGACGGGAATCAGGCGGTGTTGATCGATAAGTTCGATGAAAGCATGCCGTTCCACGCCGGAGGAGATGATTTCCCGTGCCTTACCGATCTGTTCTTTACTCATTTGCTTTAATGAACACAAAAGCATCAAGCGCATTTCGGGCGAGAAATTCTCCGTCTTATGATCCTTATTCACCTTCATGTTTCCCCCGTTTTCGTTTCGTTCATTTGGCGAATTCGATCATCTCGTAAAAGCGTCCGCCCTCTTTGGACGAAAGCTCGGCATAAGACCCCGACTCCACTATGCGGCCGTCGTCGATCACCAGGACAAAATCGGCGTTTCGGACGGTAGTCAGCCGGTGCGCGATAATGACGATGGTCATTGTTCCGCGAAGATTCGTGATCGCCTGCCGGATCAGATACTCGTTACCGCTGTCCAGAGAGCTGGTTGCCTCATCCAGGACCAGAATTTCCGGCTCGCGCAAAAGAGCCCGGGCCAGGACGATTCTCTGTTTTTCGCCACCCGACAAACGGATTCCCCGGTCACCGATATTCGTATCTAATCCCTCCGGGAGCTTTTCGATAAAATCCATGGCGGCCGCCATCCGCAAAGCGTCTTCCATCTGCTTATCCGAAGCGGACGGATTGAAGTGAAGAAGGTTATCCCGAATGGTGCCGTTTAGTAAAAAAGCATCCTGCGGGACGTAAGAAATACGCCGTCTCCATTGCTTTTCCCGATCCGGAAGCAACTCCGTGTCATCCGCGAGTATCCGACCGCTCTGCGGCTTCAAAAACATCAACAACAGATCGACGATTGTGCTTTTCCCCGCTCCGGACCGCCCGACCAGGACGGTGGTTTGATTGACGGGAATATCAAAGGACAAATCCCTTAGGTGAAACGAGCCTTCCTCCGTCCGGTAAGAGAAGCAAACGCGGTCAAATCGAATGTGTCGAAGAAGTCGATCCTCGATCGCCGCGGAAGAGTCAGCCGATTTCTCTTCCCGACCCGCAAAGTCGTCAATCAGTCGACCGTAGGACTCAAAGGAAGGGATCGCAACCAAGATGCTCTGTAGATTCGACTGTGTCTTTGTAAATATCGGCCAAGTTCTTGAAAAGACATACAAAATGATAATCATGGACGCCGGTTCAATGCCGAAAAAGCGGACCATCAAATAGAAAACCAGGCTGATAATAACCGCCGCGGCGATGCTGTAAAGAAGCTGAGGGCGTGCCTGAAGCTTCGTGTGACGGATTAGGTTTTCCTTGATTTTTGCGCAAATATCCGCAAATCTTCGTATTTGTCGCTCCTCGATTCCGTAACTTTTTACTTCCTTTACTCCGTTTAGCTGCTCGGTAATCTCGAAAAGCAATCGCTTGTTCGTTTCGTGAATTTTTGCACCGACTCTTTTGGAGTCCCGGAGTGTAGAGCTCATCAAAAACGCCAGAATCAGACCGCATATCATCACGAAAACCGTAAGCGGAGGAGAAATAAAGAAGGCGATTCCGAGGTGAACAAGGAAAACAATTCCATCCGAAATCAGACGAAGAAACAATACCCCACCCGAAGAAATCCGATTGATTTCAACCGCAAACGTATTGCTGATGTCCGATTTGTTTTTGGAAATCATCGCGGACCATTCGACGTTTACCGTTTTTTCGTATAAACGCACTCGCAGATATTCCACATATCCCTGGATAATCCGGGTATTCAGAAGCACCATTCTTCTTGAAATCAATGATTGCGCAATGATGAGAATCACGTATGCACAAAGAACGATCGGTAACCGGGCCGCTTCGGGCAAGGATTCGAGAAAAAAAGTTCGCTGACGCACCCATTCGATCGAAGCATTTCCCCCGTCCAGTATTCCGATCATCGAAAGAAGCGGAATCAACATCAGAATGCCGACTCCGCCGGTAATACTCGAAACAATCATGAAAAGGATATTCTGAATAAAATCCCTGCGAGAATATCGATAGAGGCTTCTGAAAAAATCGATCACCGGTCCGTTACCCTCACCCTACTTTTTTGTCACACCCTTCATATTATACATTTTTACGGAAAAAAGCACGGCCCGAATACAGATGGATGTCCGACCGATTCTTCCATTTTTCAAAAATATGTAAAAAGTCTATTAATATTTCCTCGTATTTCATATTATAATATGGCAAGATTTCTTAATTTGTTGTAACCTATTTGTCATGGCGCAACTGCGCGCGGAGCGATCCGGCGGAAGATCGGTCGTGGGGAGGCAAAAATGAGCGAAATTTATCATCGTAGTGCGTTTAAGAACTGGGTCAGCGCGCCGGATCGTGCAAACGGAAACCCGATCCCTCCGGATTTGGTTGATGAGTACGTTAACGCACTGAAATTTTCCTCCTCCATGCTGATCAGCGGCAAGTTCAAACACACCGATTTATTCTTCTATTCGACGCCGAAGGAATTCGAAGAAGCCGTCGAGGTGATTCTGAGCGCCAAGAATTTCAATCTGATCAACAAAAGCACCAAGGGCGCTTTTGCGGAGGCACTCGATTATTACCTTCAATTTCTCGGTGAAATCGCGCAACCCCTTTGCTGGCTTTTTTCGGGTAACCCGAGAATATACGATATCATCTCCGCGATACAGGAGCTCTCGGTCATCCCGTGGAAGCTGGACAAGGCAGACCCCATGATTAAGAGAAACGATCGGGTCTTTCTGTGGATCCCCGGAGTCGACGGAGGAATCGCGGCGTCCGGAACGATCTTGGGCTCTCCGGAAAACCATGAGCCCTTACGCAACGATCCTTTTGCGGTCGGCGCTTTCCTGCGACTCAATTCATTTCTCGGCGTAGATATTCGAATCGATAAACGGTATACGAAGCCGCTGGTAAGCAGAAATCTGCTTGCGGCCGACGATATCGCCAAAACCCTTGAGGTCCTGAATTTTCCGGGCGTGCCGTTCTATAAGGTCTCCCCGGAACAGGAGCAGGCGATTGACGGCATAATCGAAAACAGTTACACCCGGGCTCCTGCTTCTCCCGCCACTTCCTCCGCCGCAACGAGAAATACTGCTTCTTCGACCGCGAAAACCGCTTCCGCTTCATCCGAAGCAAAGACAGAGGAGAAAAAACCCTCGCGGGAGACGCCTTCATCCGGTGAAACAAAAGGTAAAGATCTCGCCGCCCCCGAGTTATCTTCGCAAGATACAAAGGAATCCGTTGATCAGACGGCAGACGAGGAGCCTGCGTTCGGTCGGCGTTATTGGATTTATACCCCCGCGGATGCCGCTCGTGTCTGGGATGATTATTACTCACACGGATATCTGGCACTCGGATTTGACGCGCTCGGAGATTTGAAACAGTTCTCTTCCCGGGAAGCAATCAAAAAAGGTATGCAGGCTTCTTTCGGAAGCGGCAGAAACTATAAGTATCTCGGCTATGCCGCATGGCAGTTTTGTCGGGAAATGCAAATCGGCGATATCGTTTATTTCGGAAGCGGTCCCCAAAACATCCTCGGACGAGGCATCGTAAAATCCGATTATACGTTCGACTGGTCCAGAAAGGACCATAAGAATGTTCGCGACATCGCATGGACGAACCGCGGCGAATGGTCCCCGAACCCGGTCGTCACACGCCGCACACTGGTTGACATCACCAACCTGACCGGTTATTGCCGTACGTTGGAGGATTTGATTTCCGACTCTTCGGACGCGAACATCAGCGAGGATTATGATACGGACTATATCTCTTCGTATTCAAAAAACGATTTTCTCACGGAAGCGTTTATGGAAGAAAACGAATATGAAGAGCTCAAGTATCTGCTGTTGTCCCGAAAAAATGTCGTTATCACGGGCGTTCCCGGCGTCGGTAAAACCTTCCTCGCGGAGCGTCTGGCGTACTCGATTATCGGAGGAAGAGACAGCGACCGTGTAAAAACCATCCAGTTTCATTCCGGATATTCCTACGAGAATTTCGTGATGGGATATGCTCCGGACGCCCATGACAGCCGTCTTTCTACCGGCGTTTTTTATGACTTCTGCAAGGAAGCGGAACCGGATGATAAAGAATATTTCTTTATCATTGATGACATCAGCCGCGGAGATATCGGGAATATATTCGGTGATTTGTTGATGCTCGTCGGCCGGGACGATCGCGGAAAGAAAATTCGGCTCCTTCATCGCGACGAGCAATTCGCAATCCCCGACAATGTGCACATCATCGCGACGATGAACGGAGCCTCGGAATCCTCCGGGATGGATTATTCGGTACGCAGACGCTTTGCCTTTTATCAGCTTTCTCCGGCTTTCGATAAGAAACCCTTCATTGACTATGTAAAAAAACAATCCAGCCCGAAACTCGAAAAGCTCACAAGAATCGTCTCCGACATCAACAAAGCTCTGGCATCCGATTCCGCGACGGACGGCAACCGGGCCATCGGTCACGGCTATTTCTGCGGAAAACAGGAGCTCAGCGACATCAATCTGAATGCCATCGCAAAATATGAATTGATACCGTTGGTGCGCGAGCTGTTCGCCTCCAATCCCGACCAAGCCAAAACTTGGGTCGGCAAGCTTGTGGCCGCCATCAAGTCCTGAGCTCGTTTTCTTTTTTCCGACAACAAAAAGGCCGAAGGATCAATCCTCCGGCCTTTCCCGTATGGTTTACGGGACTATTCGGAATGACCCGTAGTTTCGCCCGAGTCATCCGACTTCGAATCGGGTTGCGTCGGTAAGGACTCTTCTGCGGATTTGGATGTTTTTTCGATAAACATCTTGTGTTCTTTCTTCTTTTTCAGGTAAGCGTAAATGACACCGCCGCATAAAAGCAGAAGTCCGCCGGAAACCCAAAGGACCGGCTCCAACCACTTGTTTTCGGGCCCTTTTTCTTCGTCCGTTTCGGATTCATCCGTCGGCGCCATGGTCGTTTCGGATGTCGGCTCCGTTGTCGGAACCGCAGGTTCTTCGATCAGAACGTCCAATTCCTCCTGTGTCAGGAAATTCACGTTATCCATATACACTTTACCGGCAAAGTCACTCTCGATATCCCCGAAAATCAGGATCATATTGCGAAGAGGCGTATCTTCCCCAATACTGTCAATCGCCGCGAAGTCCAGGACAACAAAATAATGATACAGTCCGTCCTTGGTCACCTCGGCTTCGGAAAGCGTTGAAAAATCGATGTTGTACGATTCGGGGATCTGGACCCAGTACCCGATTTCGGGCGGCTGAAAAGCACAGCTGATCGCCATCTCACCGGTCGTCGCCTGTGTCGGCTGGAGATAAAGGTCAAAGACGACATAATCCTTATTGTTGCGTGTCAGAGGCTCGATCCAAAGGTCCAGTCTCGGTGCGGAAGCCCAGTTGTCGGTCGGCTTGATCTCCGGGTATGCGAACTCAAAGCAGAGCGAAAAGGAATCATTGGCCGGTTCGACCCGGAGGGATACTTTCGTTCCCGAATCAACGTTCCAGTCCCATCCCTGGCGCGTGAAATTACTGAAATCGGAGGGTATCTGAGCGTCGCCCTTTCGCTCATGCTCCAGCGGCGGCGGACCGGAAGCTCCGGATCCGGAAAAAGTGATGTTATCCAGTCCGACATCTCCGCCGTTCTCACTTCCGACGAAAAGCACGATATTCGTCAAGATGCTATCCTGTGCATCCGCCGCGATTGTTTCGATATTCGTAGCCTGACTCTTTGTCATGACTGCCTGTGCCATAAACAATCCGTCGGCTTGCTCAACAAATTCGCGCGGAAGAATTTGAAGCGCCGTTGAGGGATTCGCCCAGCCGTGTTTGTCGGACTGAGGAACGGCCGCGATGGTGACCGTCGTGGGTTCTTTAACAAAAACGTCCATTTTCACCGTGTCTCCGCCGAATATATTAAATGCGGGACTGTAGCTCTGTGAAGAAATACGAACGTTCGCCCAGAAATTCGATTCGGTTATATCGACGCTGTCTGCCATATTCGTAAGCCACAGAACATTTTTTATGTTTTCAAGGGTAACACTCTTTATCGGACTGTCGGGGTTGAGTTCAAAACCCTGCGTCGTGCCGTCCTCAAAGGTCCACAGAACCTCTTCAAAAGCGCCTTCGAGCTTACGATCGATCGGCTCGTATTCTATTCCTTTAATTCGCGCACGGACAAATTCGCCGGTCACACTCATCTCCTCGAGCGTCCAGATCCGGTCATCTCCGGGGTCCAGTACGGTCGCTTCGGAGACACCCATGATATACGGCATAAATGCGCCGGAGGTCTCGTTCTTATTGGTCAGAGACCAGTTACACCAGCTGATGTTATTGCTGTTCATGAAGTCGATCCAATGATCCGCTTTCTCCAGATACGGGCCGCCGGTTCCGTTGGCTTCACTGGTTCCCCATTCCGTCACAAAAATCGCGACGCCGTTCTCGAGTGCGTAGCGTCCGTTGGACATCACGTTTCCGCGATCCGTCGTATCCTCGGAGGCCATATGGGTACCGGAATAAAAGTGGAGCGAGTACATGATATTTTCGGCGTCAATCGGATCGTCCGCCGCTAAATCGGGGCGTTGACTCCAGTTCGGCGAACCGACCAGAATGATGTTGTCCCCCTTTTCACGGAGCATGGATACGATCGGTTCCGCATAACTCTTTATTGCCTGCCAACCGGCTTCGTCATTGGTCAGCCCTTCTCCGCCCGAGCTGTTCGGGCTCGGCTCATTGCATAATTCCCAAAGAATGTAGTGAAATTTGGGATTATCTTTATAATGGTCGGATAGCTCGTCGAAAAAATCATAGGCACCGGCGTATACCTCCGCATTGGGATCACCGGGTGCGTGTACATGCCAGTCGACAATAACATACATATCATTCTCGAGCGCCAAATCAATGCCTTGATAGACCAGATTCTTCAGATCCGGATTCTTTGAATAACCGTTTTCACCGATGTAAAGGGCCAGACGAATGACGTTGGACTCCCAGTCTTCGGCGAGTGAGATGAACGCATTTTCGTTGATAATCTCACCAAACCACTGGAGGCCGTGTGTACTCATCCCGCGCAATTGTATTTTTCGTCCCTTTGAATCGGCCAGCGTCATTTGACCGTCGATTTCAATCACCTGCAGGGCACCGCCCTCCGAGGGCTTCCTGACATTCGTGTTTCCCAAAAGGCTCTTTGTTTCTTCCGCAAAGAGTGACGCGGAGAACACGGTAATAATCATCACCATTGCGATCAGCATCGATACGAATCTGAACTGCTTTTTCATATTCATTCCCCCAAATCATTTCATCCGTTTGTAAGAGTATTGTCGGGTCATGTGGTTGACTCTAATCGTCATTTTATCGATTCCCGTCGGCAATTACTTCCACTATTGTGCTGTAAATAACTATATCTTATCATTTTCTTGCCTTTTTCCGAAACCTCTCGCGATACGGTTTTTTGTAAAGATCTCCGTTCTCGTGCACGGTTTTCGGGATTATGCGCCAAAAAAAGAGGTTGCTTTTTTATCGTCAGAGCTTTTATGGAAATGCAAATATCTGAAATTTCTCTATTCTACGCTCTTGTCGATCAGGAATCGTACAATCTTCTTGGAGGTGTTTTTTTCGAACTCCTCTTCCCGCAGTTTCACCTGCCCGATTGATTTATAGGAAACCATTTGGCGGTTGACCTCCTTGATTTTTTCATCGAAATAAGCGTTTATATCGGTTACCCCGTCGGCGGCAAGAAGATCGCGGTTGGGAAATATCTCCGCGACGATAATCTCCTTATCCTTTTTGGACCGACTCTCGCCCGCATACACGACCACTTCCTCCACCCCGCGAATCTGCGAGATTTTCAGCTCGATTTCCTCCGGATAAACATTCTTTCCGTTGCTTAAAATAATCAGATTTTTGAGCCGGCCCGTAATATACAGCCAGCCCTCTTCATCCAGACGACCGAAGTCTCCGGTTCGAAAAAAGCCTTCCTCATCAAAAACCTCGGCCGTCGCCTCCGGATCATTATAATAACCGAGCATGACATTCGGGCCTTTGACACAAATCTCACCCTCGCCGTTCTCGTTCGGCTCCCGGATCTTGATGATCTCGTCCTTGATCGGCTTTCCGACACTGCCCTTCTTTCGGTATTGATTACGGTTGCAGGACACGAGCGGCGCACATTCGGTGATTCCGTAACCATTGAGAATAGTCACGCCGATCGCATCGAATGTATCGATGATATCCTGCTTGAGCGCGGCACCGCCGCAAATGACGAGCTCGAGTTCTCCGCCGAAGCCTTCCAGCACACTTTTGAAAAGCTTTCGCCTCACGTCGATCCCGATCTTTCGAAGCGCGTTACTGATATTCATCATGCGGCGGAGAAGTTTGTCCTTACCGGTTTCCTCGGCCTTTGCCCAAATGCGGGCGTTCAACTTTTCGAGAAATAAGGGAACCAGAATCAGATGCGTCGGCCGTTGCTCCTTGATCTCCTGTGCGATGTATCGGAGCCCGGACGAAAGATAAACTTCGACGCCCTGTGCAAAATGCCCGACGAAGTTGACCGTCGACCCGAAGGTATGATGCGGCGGAAGAAAATTGATGGTACGCGGGGTCAACGCGAAGTAATACATCCCGTTGGTCATGTCCAGAACGATGTTCTTTTGCGAAAGCATGACACCTTTACCCTTCCCGGTCGTCCCCGAGGTAAAAACGATGGTCGCCATCCGTTCGGTGTCGATTTTGTAATCGTAATACGACCGGTCTCCATTTGCAAAAAGCTCTGCGCCCTTCGAAACGACTTTCTCAATCGGAACCGTACCGGGGATCGTCGAGTCTCCGAAGCAAACATACCCCTGAATCGTCGGCACACTCACCCCGAATTTCTCGGCCTTCGCGGCGATTGACGGACTCATAACAACATACTCGCACGCCGCGGCATTCATAATATCGACCATATCGGATGCCGGAAGCTCCTTATCGATGGGCACCACTACCGACCCGATCGACATCAGCGCGAAATACGAGCACACCCACTCAAAAGAGCTCTCGCCGATCAGTGCGACATGCTTGTCGGAATAGCCCATCGCGATCAGGCCGGTTCCCAAATTCCGGATATATTCTCTGGCTTGCGCAAACGTAATGCGAACGATTTCCTTGTCGGTCGGTTTCTTTTTGAACGAAAAGGCCGTTCGGTCGGGATACCGATCGGCTACATTTTCGGTCATGATCCGAAAATCCTCAAAAACAGTCGTCTCGTAAAGCGGGTAATCCTTATTTCTCATCTTTTTCACCTTTTCGAGTTTGATCGCGCCGGAAAAGATTCTGTTTGCGGAAAAAACGGCGATATCTTTATGATTATACCATGCGTTGCCCGTGTTCTATTTTTCAATTATGATTTTTGTTAAGGAGAAAACGTGTCGCAAACTATACTTTTTCGAAGGGCAAGCCTATAATAACCATGTATGTACCGTCCTGCTTCAACATGAGGCAAAATCTGATAATAACACGGAGGAATCACAATGGCAGAGTCTAAATCTATTCTGGACACCCTGCTTTCGGGAACCAGCATCGGCGCCTTGAGCGAAATGACCGGAGTCGGAAGCGATCAAGTCCAAACCGTTCTTACCCAGGCCGTACCGACGTTGGTCGGCGGGATGAAGAATAACGCTTCATCCAAGAAAGGCGAAGAATCCCTTTCCGCGGCACTGTCCTCTCACGCAAAAGACAACACATCAGACGTCGCCTCATTCCTAAAGAACGCCGACTTGGCGGACGGAGATAAAATCCTTTCGCATATCCTCGGTGGTAAAAAAGCTTCCGTTGAATCGGGAATCGCAAAAAAAGCGGGGGTTTCCAGTAACCAGACCGCAACGATTCTCTCCGCTGCCGCTCCGCTTCTTCTGAGCCTTTTGGGCAGTAAGAAGGAAGAAGATGAGAAGGAAAGCGGCTCCGGCGGACTCGGAGGCCTGCTCGGTTCTTTATTGGGCAGCGGTGACGGATTCGGCTTGGACGATGTCGCATCCATGCTGATCGGCGGCGATGATGATGCCAAGGATGAAGAAAAAGATAACGGAGGCGGCCTGGGCGGATTGCTCGGCGGACTCGGTTCGCTTTTGGGCTTCGGCGGATCGGATAAAAATGAGAAAAAACCGACAACCAAGAAGAAGACCGCCGCTAAAAAGCCGGCAGCCAAGAAAACGACATCCTCAAAGAAAACCACAACCTCAAAAAAGACCACTTCCGCGAAGAAAACTACTTCCTCTTCTCCCGCAAAGAAGAAACCGACGATTCGAAGAAAAACACCGTAACCGAAAAACTACGGAAAAAAGGGGCTGCATCAAACCATGGTTTTGATGTAGCCCTTTTTGATTCAACCGAATGGCGAAAAAGGAGTTCCATCCTTTATCCGTCATGTAATCTCGATTTTCAGCCCTCTTCTTCCAAAGCGCAAAAATCACACGGATCGTTACGCTTGGCCTCAAAGGCCTCCTCGATCGTTCCGGATTCCTTGGTTGCGGAGTTTCTGATGGTGTGGCAATCCGGATCGATATGATACGATTTGCCGAATGCGGTCCAGTACACCAACCCGTCGCCGATTTCCGCCTGTGCCGCCTCCAGATCCTCTGCGGATGCAGGATTCCAGTCAACGGAAAACAGAATCGCCAACACTAAGACCACACCGGCTACCGCTGTGAGAATCTTCTTCTTCTTCGGATCCAGCTTCTTGTCCTTCAGGAAAAGAACAATCAACGGAGCCAACGCAACGATCGCCGCGATCACGCCCATGTTGTTCCAAAGGAAAAACTTGACCTTGTTCTTCTCGGACGCCGGATCGATATCATTCGATTTCTTCCAAAGCTGCGACCCGATAATTACGAAGATAACGTCGATAACGACTGCAACAATAATCCAGACCATCTGGTCCGTGATTCCGAAGAAACGGAAGTTGAACTGGCCGTTGAGCAAAAGGATCGCAACCACTTCAAAACCGATTGCAATCAGCCAAAGGATAACCGCCCCGACGCGGAATCCCGATGCCTTGCTCTTTCTTGCCTGTTTGTCCTGAAATGATTCCGCCGGAGCTTTCTTTGCTCGCGAAGCTTTCTTCTCGGCGGGAGCTGAGTCTTTCGCCATGATAAATAACCCTCCCAAGTGATTAATGAGCCGCCCTTCGCGGGCGATTCAGACCAATATTACGATGCTTTCAATATATCAGAACCACGCAATCAAAACAACGATATGCGGCGAAAATTGACTTTTTTCGCGGTAATAGGCGCGACCTCCTATGTGCTCCATATATTTTGAGGTGGGATTGGTGAGGTGCCCTTGTTTTGTACCAACTACCGGCAAACGGAGCACTTTTCACGAATTTGCCGGTATCCGGGTGGTTCGGGATAACGATAAACGAGCTTCACCGTACCCTCTCCTTGTCAACGTATCACGGAAATAAGTGAAGAAACCGTATTGTTCCTCTATTGACTGACTGACGATCAGTCAGTATAATGTTTTCAGCCGACTGACTCTCAGTCAGTCACCGGCCGGAAGTCCGCTTAACAAATGTTGAATCACGCAAAGGAGAATCCGCCCATGATGCGAATCAGCAAATCCCCCCAGGAACGAAAGGCCGAAATCATTGAGGCGGCGCTCGCGCTTTTTCTGGAAAACGGTTATGAGGGGACGTCGGTCTCCATGATCGTTTCCCGCGTCGGCGTCGCTCAGGGCCTTTTCTACTATTACTTCAAGTCCAAAGAGGATATTTTCGAGGCGGCGATGGAATTCTATACCGACCGTCTGGCCGAGGAGATCATTTCCGACCTGTTATCGGCCGAACCCCGAAGCGTCTCGGATCGCCTGACCCGGGTCTTGATCGCCCTAAAAAACATGGTTCAGCACTCGGAGGGCCCGTTGACGAACGGCATGTCGGCCCGTGAGTCAAGCGATATCGACATGCGATTTTCGTATTATATGTCCCAAAATCTGATCGAGCCGGTCACCCTTTTGCTCCAACTGGTTGCCGATCAAAGTCATACGCATATCGCCGCCCCCGAACTTCTGGCTTCTTTTATCGTGTTTGGCATTCACGGCTTGATTCACGGACTCACCTACACCCACCACAACACGAAGGCCTTGGATCCGGAATTGATCCTGCCGATTTTTTCCGGTATCACGGGTATTCCGGCGGACGTTCTGAACGATCTGAAGATCATCGTCCCCGAGGAGGTGCTCTCATGACTTCACTCATTCATTTCGAAAAGGTCTGCCGCTCGTACGGCTCGGGTTCCTCTCAGGTGACCGCGCTCGAAAATATCGACTTTTCGATCGCCCCCGGCGAGTTTACCGTCGTCCTGGGTCCGAGCGGTGCGGGAAAAAGTACGCTGCTCAACATCTTGGGCGGAATGGACCGCGCTTCTTCCGGCACGGTCCGGTTCGGGCCGGACGAGATCACCGCTTTTGATGACGCGCGCCTCACCCGTTACCGCGCCGAGAAAATCGGTTTTGTCTTTCAGTTTTATAACCTGATCCCCAATCTGACGGCGTTCGAGAACGTCTCTTTGACCCGTGAGATCAACCAGAGTGCGCTGGACCCGGAAAAGACTCTGGCGTCGGTCGGCCTCGAGCATCGGATCAATAATTTTCCCTCTCAGCTTTCCGGCGGCGAGCAACAGCGCGTCGCGATCGCGCGGGCGCTTTGCAAAAATCCCGAGCTTCTCCTGTGCGACGAGCCGACCGGGGCTCTCGATTCCGAAACCGGGACCCAGGTCCTCCGGCTTCTCCGGAAATTATGCTTCGAGGAAGGGCGAACGGTCGTTCTGGTCACGCACAACGCCCAACTGACGCAAATCGCAAATCGGGTGATCCAACTTCGGGACGGCCGCCTGATCGGCGATGAAATAAATCCCGCTCCCATTGATGCTACGGAGGTTCGCTGGTAATGTTCGGAAAGAAAATGCTTCGCGATATCGTTGCGTCCAAGGCGCAATTCATCAGTATCTTTTTCCTCGCTTTTCTCGGCGTGTTCATTTACAGCGGCATGCGCGCGGAGTGGGAAGGCATGCGCGTTCAGGTCAATTCATATTACTCGAAAACCGCTCTGGCGGACTCCTTCCTGTATGGAACGGATTTTAATACCGAAACGCTCGCCGAAGTCCGGGCACTGCCCGGCGTGAAAAACGCTCAGCTTCGGCTGGAGCTCGACACCATCGCGGACCTTCCAAACGAACCGACTTTGCGACTTTTGATCTCCGACGAGAATCGGGTGAGTCGGCCACTTGTGACCGGGGGAGCCGAGTTCGACCCGCAGGGCGACGGACTGTGGCTCGATGAGCGTTTCGCAAGTGACCACAATCTTCGAATCGGAGACGAGATTTCTTTGTCGTACGGGATGCTCTCGTTCAGGCTTCCGATCCGCGGTTTCATTTTCCACCCCGAATTTGTCCACGACGTTCGCGACAATACGCAATTGATCCCGGACGCCTCGCTTTTCGGGTATGCATGTGTGCCTGCGTCGGCCGTACCGATCCCCGGCGAACTCCCTTATAACCAAATCATTCTGGATATCGATGATTCCGCGAGTGCCGATCAGATCGCGGAACTCAACGCGAGTCTCGAAAAGATCCCCGGCGTCTTTCACCTTATGCCGCGAAAAGACCACCCGAGCGTATCGATGTTTGAGGCGGAGATCGCCCAGAATCGCTCGATGGCAACGCTTTTTCCGATCCTATTCTTCTTTGTCGCCGCGCTTTCGATGTTGACGACGATGACTCGACTGGTCCTTTCACAGCGAACATTGATCGGAACGTTCATGGGGCTCGGCTTTTCGCGCCGGAAAATCCTTCTTCACTATGTATCTTATGGCCTATGGATCGGCCTTCTCGGCGGGATCCTCGGTCTTTTGAGCGGTCCGCCGTTTATTGCGGCTCTGCTTTATTCATTCCAGAGGGTCTTCTATTCCCTGCCCGTGTGGCGCTCCGAGGTCTCCGTGATCTCGGTCTTGAGCGTCGCGGCGGCTGTCGTTGTATGCGTCGGCGCAAGTCTTTTGGCATGTTTTCGGGAACTTCGCGAGATGCCGGCGGAAGCCCTCCGCCCCAAGCCGCCGCGCACCGGAAAGCACACCTCGATCGAAAAGACGCGCTTCTGGCACCGACTGTCCTTTATCTCCAAATGGAACATCCGCGACATCCTCCGCCAACGCATACGTTCCGCGATGGCCGTCGCGGGCGTCGTCGGATGTACGATGATGCTCATCTGGGGCATCGGGATCTACGACTCGATGAAAGAGTCTCAGGAGTTTTTTTTCGACGACCTTCAGCTGTTTTCGCAAAAAGTATTTGTCGAAGAAGGCTTCTCCGATTCGAGTTTTTCCGGGGATGCCTCTGATATACAGGCCGTCGACGAGCGCGCGATCCGTGTAACCGGCGAAGAAGAAAGTATGATCTTCGGCGCGCGCATTTTCGGGGAGGGATCCCTGGTACGATTCGAAGATACAAAAGGAAACGAGATCCTCCTTCCCGACGAAGGCGTGATCCTCTCTCGAAAAACCGCCGAAGCCCTCGATCTGTCCGTCGGCGATACCCTGTCCTTCCGTCTTCTCGGCTTCGACGACGATTATGAGGTTGAGGTTCGCGCGATCCACCGGACGCCGTTCGAGCAAGGCTTCGTTTTTTCGAAAAGCGCCTTCGAGAAACTCGGCCTGACGATGAGTCCGACCGTATACCTTCTGTCCGAAGAAGCGGATATTGATGTCAATACCTCCGGCGTCTCGGAGGTTCAAGATGAGGCGTTCATGGAGAAAAGTTACGGTCAAATGCTCGAGGGCTTTAACATGATCATTTGGGTGCTTTTCGCGGCGGCGGTGCTTCTCGGTCTCGTGGTCCTCTATAATCTCGGTTCTCTCTCCTTCGCGGAGCGCACGCGTGAGCTCGCAACTCTGCGCGTACTCGGCTATCCGCTTCCGAGCATCAGGAAACTCTTGCGCAGACAGACGGTCATCCTGACCGCGATCGGCTCTCTGCTCGGCATTCCCTGCGGATTCTTTTTCGTGCGACTGATTACGGAAACGGTAAGCGATAACGTCGACTTTCCGACGTACATCTCACCTCTTTCCGTCGCCCTCTGCGTGCTCGGAACCTTTGCGGTCTCTCTTGCGGTCGACGCGATCCTGTCGCGAAGAACCGCGAAAATCGATATGGTCAGCGCGCTGAAGTCGATCGAGTGAAACGGGTTCCCTCAGAAACGTTACGGGCGGGTTACGTACATCATCCAGGATCTGCACAGGCAGGATATACCGGACGCAGCACCTCTATTCATCGAAAATCAATCCGGCGCCAGCAATCCGAGTGAGTCGATCTTGTCAAAGTATTCTCCGCCGGTCAGACCTTCACTTTTCCACAGGTCTGTCAGATAATCAAATTCCTCCGTACTGGGATAACGATCCTCGTTCCAATCCGAATAGCCGTCACCGTCCGTATCCGCATATTTATCGTCACCGCCTTCGGTGGTTCCTTTCGCATGTTCGCGGAATATGTCGTCTACGGCTTCCTCAAAAGTCGCCGACTGGTTTAAAAGAACGGATACGATCCCGATGGGTGAATCATATTCCCAACCGACACAAACCAACTCTCTGTTTACAAAGTAGGTCGCCTCGCCCCCCTCGACACTGTATCGAAAAACATACATGTCCGCTTCCGGATCATAGTCTACGCCCGAAAAATCGTAAGAACCCGGGTCCTGCTGACCCCCGCTCATATCCGATGCCGGAGGAACCATCGACCCTCCGAATCCTTCGCTGATATGACCGGTTTTCAAATCCACCGCCAGACTTTCATTGCCCGACACATAAATCAGCATATCGGGCAACTGCATCAGCGCGGTCTCGCCTCCGTTCCAGTAATGAATCACCGTTTCCCCGGTCACCACAACATAGTATTTCGAATATGCATCGGTATTCCAGTCGATGGATCGGATTTCTTCTTCCGAAAGTTCTCTTGGATCATCGGACACCCGTGTATTTTCGTCCTCTGTCTGAACCGGTTTGGTTGTTGCATCAGGCTCTGTTTCGCGGTCCGTACGCTCTGTCTCCCCGACCGCCGCTGCTTCTTCGCTTGTCTCGTTCTCCGTAGCAGCCGAATCCGAATCTTTGCATCCGAACACGGACCAGACGGAAAAAGCGATCAGTACGCATACCAGCAGCTTTTTCATTGTAATACCCCCGATCCCATGGAACGAACTAACGGATATAGCCGAAAGACTCCCGGAGCTCTCCCATCCATAACCGAAATATCGATCCATCCGTATATCGTACATCTACATCATACACCCGAACGACACGAAATTCGCATTGATTAAATCAATACAAAATCCCCCGATGCTTCCGGTTTTAAACAGGCCGTCCGGGCATTTCAGGCTGCATTTTCGCGTGCTCAAGCTCTGCGCCATTCGGTTTCAAGGATCGCCCAGGTCCGCCCGGGGATCTTGCGGGTCACAAAACCGGAGGGCAAGGCCGTATCTTTATTGAAACACCCGAACATGTACGATATGCCGCTGTCCGTCGCCCTCTGCGTGCTCGGAACCTTTGCGGTCTCTCTTCTCGTCGACGCGATCCTGTCGCGCCGTACCGCGAAGATCGACATGGTCAGTGCGCTGAAGTCGATCGAGTGAAACATAATTGAATCCAAGCAAGAACGGTGCATTCTCGACCGGTTTCGTGTATTACCTGTGGTTTCGCAACAAACTGTTTCTCGATTTATTCGTTAAGAAGTGTCTGCACTCTGTCCTGAATGATCTCTGCCACGTCTTCAACGGATTTCTCGTCGGCAAAATAGTACGCCGCTTCTTCCATGATAATGCTCATTATTTCCGTGTCCGGATAATATAACGAATCTGCAGAGAAAATTAAGTCGAGACAGATATTGAGGCGAATTTGTGTTTCTGCCTTGGTTTGGTCAGCATCTATCAGGGGTTCTTCCGTTTCCTCAATCGACTCGTCGCCCATCGGTGCATCGGGATCCTCTGGTTGAAGTTCGGGATTTAATTCAAAACTACACCACTCATCCAGTGCTTGTTTACTTATCGGATAGCCCAAGCCAACATTTTTCATCAAGTAGCCAGTTGCACTATAGTCAAATTGGTAGTCGAAAGAAAGCAGGTATTTGATAAACTCCCAACTGCTTTCCGGATTCTTGCTCCAAGCCGAAATCGCAACAAATTCCTCCGGCACGATATACGGATTATAACAACCCGGGGAAGGGTAGCCGATATAGCTTGCACCGTAATCAAGAATGAACACAGGATATAGATCATTCGTCCTGTTCCCTTCGATTTGTGCGACAAACATTAGTTGATTTTGATTAAATAATCCCCATTCATCTTCATAAACTCGTCCATCCGGTGATATTTGAATAGGTTGACCGTAGTTTTTCGCCCATTCAAGAACCTGATAAAATTCCGGCGAGTCAAAATCTGCGTTATTGCATGAATAATCGACAAAATTGTTGAGGCATCCTCCGAGATTGCCTTGAAGAAGCTCTTCCGGTGTCCAATTAGCAAATACCCGCGCTCCTGAAGTCGATTCCGATACTGTCTGATTGAACTCATCAATTGTCCACCGCTGCCGATCTTGAATGATATTTGGATGTCCGTATATCCCCGTGAGAGAAAAATGGGGGACAAGTTTACATAGTCTGCCGTCTCTTTCGCAGGCGGATACAACATTGGGAATGAGATTGCCCATGTCAAAAGACGAGTCTGTCTGAATGATCGGGTAGAGATCAATCAACAGATTATTTCTTTCATATTGAGCAAAAGAATTGATGCCTCCAGTAGAGTACAAAATGTCCGGACCTTTCCCCGACAGCACATCAAGATACATCTGTTGTTGCGCTTTTTGCTGGTCAATCAGGACCTCATCCCACTCAAGGCCATAATTAATCCCCTCATAGTAATCCATGATTTGGATACGAACAGAATCACTGGATTGATTGAATTGAGCCACCGTCTTCTGTAAATAGTCACATACTGAAATATCAAATCCGCCCAAGGTCAATGTAGTCACTCCTTCAAACGGATTTCCGGACTGTTGTTTGAGCATCAAGACAGAGTTATCCATGAATTCGCCGTGATTCATCCCTAATAGAAAAATTGTTCCCTCCGATAGAACAATAATCGGAGAAATATTACTGTAAACAGATCGGTCAACATCAGTCTGCCCCCAGTTGAGAAGCGTCTTGATTTCTTTTTTTTCGATATCTATCATCGAAATTTCGCTTTGACTTGACACAAAGATACTTCCGTTGTTTCCGAACAAATTGCCGCTTGAATACAGACCGGTCAGATCAATCGTTCGGACCGATTCTCCGGTTTCCCAATCGATCTCTTCAAGCCAACGGATTTCTTCTTCTTTTTCACTTTTCCCTCTGTACGTTATGTATCGCTTAGTGCCCGATTCAAGTACTCCCTCCACATTCTCTTCATGCGTCAGGTTGAACCTCTGCTTCATTTCCGAATCATATACGATGAGCTTGCTTCCTTCCGGGCAGCTTCCGGTCAGTGCCAAATCTCCGTTACTTAACCCGATCAACCCGGTCATATAGCTGATATTTTCTTTTTCATAAATTACCATGAGCGGATTTCGAGTCTGATTCCCCTGTTGATCCAGAAAATAAACCACGGCTGAAGCCTCGTTCTCCGAACAAACCGCAAATTCACCGTTTATGAACCCGGTTATTCGAGATACGATTATTCCTCTCTGATTAATGGCATTCTCCAGATTGTAATGACCTGCTTCCTGCCCGTCTTCGTTGAAATAATAAACCCATTGATAAAGGTTATATTCATCGTCCATTCCACTGACCAGAACCGCGAGGTGTTTGCCGCATACTGTTATCAATCGCATAATCGGATACTCACACTCAAACTCATAATTAAACTTGAGTTCCCGTGATGTGTAAAACAAATTGTTCTCCGGATTCGATATTAATGAAAAGTCGTTTTTTGACAGTTTAACCTTTGCGGCTCCGCTTTCATTAACACCAAGATATCTGCATGAAGACAGTAAGGTTACAAACACAATGATTATGGAGAAAAAACGATATATATCTAAGATTTTTCGCTTCATATTCACTCCTTATAAGTGGAATTTCGGCAATTTTCGACGTATACATAAACCCTGTAAAAACAAATATTTGTATCTCCTTCATCGTAGATCATTCCCTAATAGAACATTATTATAACGCTTGACTCGCATTAATAACTATACTGAAGAGTACCCTGAGGTAGAATTCATTGCCTGCCGCAAGACACTTGAAAACTGTTCAATCCTATTTTATGGTAAATAATTGTGATATTCATTAAATGGTTATATCTGATGTAGTTATGGGCACATAACCATCTGAATATAATGACCAAAATGATTTGGTTCCACTTGTCCATGTTGAATGTGCCGCACTGTCTATTCTCCACTGCTTACCTATTTGATCAATGTATGAAACAGTTTTGCTTGTAGTATTTACGTCAGTAATGAGAATGGCATGACCCGTATGTGTGCCGTCACTTTTCTTAGTGTGATAAAAGCAAACGTCTCCTGGCTTGAGTGCACTAAACACTGAAATATAATTTGAACTCGTTAACCATCCCCTTGTGGTTTTTGTATCGGAGCCACCATATGATCCTCTCTTTTTCATGCAACCCGTAGATGAAATTGCAGCATTATACATCGAACCGGTACTAATCGATTTTGATACACCGGATCCAGCAGCTCTCCAAGCAGCTGCAACAGCCGCTGAGCAATCGTTTCCCAATTCTCTTTTCGTTCCATCAGGATTCTTAGGTTGACTAAGAAAGTACCGATATATCGGAGCAGCATACACCATCGCTGGATCGGATAAAAACTCTGAGTAAGTCTTGTTTCTTGCATTCCAATATTGCGTATATGGCATACCCTTATATCGTGTTCCACATTTGTACTTTAATCCGTAAATCTCGACCTCTGGATATGTATTGGACGTCCATGTAATATTGTACATCTTCTTCATTTCGGCAATTGCAAGTTTCCCTTTGGATGAAGGTGTCGCTGCACGAGCACCAATCAAACCCGACTGTCCAAACAGAAATGCAACCATCAGGCATACCGAAAAAAAAGCTGAGCATTTTTTCTTCATTATGTCATCCTCCTTTGTGTGGTTACGGATAATATAATATGTTTTTTTTTTTGTCAATTCAATGTGTCTATACTTATTGGATGTGCGG
>Ga0209723_1002704_pt1 | contig 23109 bp, 21 predicted proteins | sample BiotimSIPDNA_2_FD_185750 | JGI IMG/M metagenome (GOLD analysis project Ga0209723, IMG submission 185750) | Anaerobic biogas reactor microbial communites from Washington, USA - Biogas_R2 time_0 SIP DNA (SPAdes) (version 2) | ecosystem: Engineered > Bioreactor > Anaerobic > Unclassified | place...
AGAATTTAACTGGGATAGTCTTTGGGATAACATAACAGGCAATCCATTACCAGTTGAAATTAAACTCTCTTTGGTTTCAACAAAACCGTGTTGCCACTAACTTTGATACGATGTCTAATATTATATTATGATTTGGGTCTTTTCACAGTAATGTATAACTGCACAAAGGTTTAAAGATGGATATCGGCGGAAGGGACAAAAACAAGTTTCACATCATTGATATAGTCGGAAAAATCGACCGGCTGAAAGATTCTATAATTTTGAAATCATATGTAAATACGCTGCTTGAGAAAAAATATAACAATGTGGCGATGAATCTTGCTCAGGTCACCTATCTTGATAGTGGCGCTTTGAATGTCCTCATATATTGTCACAATACCCTCAAAAAGATCGGCGGCGGTCTTGTTCTGATTGAACCGAATGAATATGTCAGAGATGTGCTGGAAGTTGTCGGCTTAAATAAACTTGTAAAGATTTTTTCAACCGTGAAGGAGTTCGAGGATGAAATTCAGAGTGCTTAAATGGCTTGTTGCAGTTGGAATTTTCCTGGTTGGTTGTGACAGCACCGATTTTATCAAACCAGATCAGGCACAGATTGACTCCTATATTCAGCAGAACCCGGATCTTCCTGAACTGGATAAATCATGCATTTATGACGGGCGGTTTGAAATCGGCATAAAAAAGGAGACTCTGTTTTTCCTTCTGGGCGAACCTTACAAACAGGAAACAGTTCAGCAGCCATGGGCAACTCAGGAAAAATGGACCTATAAAAAAGGTAACCACAAAATCTTCATAATCGAAGATAAACATGTGGTGGGGATTCTGGAACAAGACTGATCCTTCTTATCGGCTTATCAAGTCACAAGGGTGTTTTTTACAATTGTAAAGACACCCTTTTATTATTTTTATTCTTCAATATCGAGTTATTATCCGGAAAACTAATATGCATACCCTTGATATAGCGGTTTTAATCATAGCATCCATTTTCATCGTAGTTGGAATAAAAAGAGGATTTATAGGCGAGGTCATCCGCCTTGCGGCAATGATTATAGGATTCATGGCAGCGTTTTTATACCACAAAGAGGTTACCCAGTTCCTCCCGCTGGCCCGAATTCCTCTTCATATCAAAAATGCTATTTCATTTCTTCTGATTTACATAGTGGTTGCTCTGGCCATAGTCGCAATCGGATGGATACTGAATAAAATCATTAAGCTTGCACTGCTTGGCTGGATAAATCGTATCCTGGGAGGGGTAATTGGGCTTGCCAAAGCGCTTCTGATTACCTGGGCAGTTTGCCTCTCCATTTCCTCATTTCCAGCAAAAAAGATTCAGGCAGACTTCGATAAATCACACGTCTATCGCTCATACAAAAAGCTTCCACAGGTGATGAGCCTGCAGGGAATCACGAAAACCAGTTCTTCTTTTAAGGGCCTGTTTGGAAAAAAGCCTCATAAAGAAATCGGAAAAATAAAAATCCCTGATAAACAGGGTGATGACATTTAAAACCGGAACCGGAGTATAACTCATGAGTCTTTTAGCAGCTCTTTCCGGACTTATTCTGGGATCATTTTTCAACGTCCTTATCTGGCGTCTCCCCCGTGGAGAATCGATTGTTGCTCCCCCGTCACACTGTACCTCATGCGGCAGGAAAATTAAACCGTGGGAAAATATTCCTGTTCTAAGCTATATATTGCTTGGCGGCAAGTGTGCCGGGTGCAAAGAGAAGATTTCGATAATTTATCCTCTTATAGAACTTTTTACAGCCGCGGCTTCTGTTGCGCTCTGGTTTCTTTTCATTAAAAACACCTTTACTGGTACTGTCTCTTTCTCTCTGAGTACTGCGGTGCTCGTTCAGGCCCTTTTTCTTCTGATGATGATTCCGATGTCTGTAATTGATATACGGCATTACATAATTCCCGATCTCTTGTCTGTCACGATGATTATTGCGGGCCTGGCGGTCTCGTTTCTGCCGGGCAGCACCACTCCCATTCAATCAATCATCGGCATCCTGGGAGGAGGAGGGATTCTATATCTTATCGGCTGGCTCGGCACCGTTATCTTCAAGAAAGGCGAAGCGATGGGCGGTGGAGATATAAAGCTGATGGCCGCAGCAGGCGCCCTCTTCGGAATTGAAATCTCCCTCATGGGCATCATCTTCGGTGCGCTTCTGGGATCTGTTGCAGGAATAGGAATGATGTGCTTCAAAAAACTGAGTGCCGATCACCGGATTCCCTTCGGTCCCTATCTGGGCGCAGGTATCTGGATTGCCGTTCTGGCAGGCAGAACCATAGTTGACGCTTATCTAAGCTTTGTGGAACGTATAGCGGCCCCGTTTTAAATTTTACGGCCGCTTCGGCAAAATTCAATTTAAGAAGCACACTCAGTGCCTGACTGTCCTTACCTGAAAACAGGATTCAACCTGAAAGTTCTGATGAAAGTATCACCAGAGATCTTCAGAATACATATCCCTTTTACTCCGGAAACCTTAAGCGTCACCGTGTGGGGACCTGCCCCGAATCTCTTTTGAAATGAAATTGCCGGTATTCTCCTCCCATCAAGAGAATGTGCCGACACCTTTACAATCTGACTTGAGGGAAGTTCGAGTGAGATATTATTGTTGCTCAGGCTGCACTCGGTTTTTCCAGACACTGCGGAGATAAGGGCAGGCTTCTCGACTTTGACAGGTTCGTTCCTGACCTCCACAGGAACGCTTATCCATGAATACTGGTATTTATCACTCCTGAGACCGGCTGCAATGATCCAGAAATCATTATCACCGGTAACAAGATCCTCCGGAATTATATACAGGGGAAATTCTTCTACAACAGAGTCGCCGGCTGGAACAATGATTTCTGAAAGTGTTCTCAGACATTCCGTTAAATCAGAAAGCTGGAAAAACGGGGTTTCCGCAGATTGTTCGCCTATAGTCATGTTGTATTCACAATTCAGGGAAAAATCATCAAAAGTGACATCCCGGGATGTGGTGTTCTTAATCGTATACCTGACATCTATACCCTCCCCCACATCGTAAGCCATTTTCCGGGTAGCGATAGTAAACACCACGCCATCGGTGGTGTCACTATTTAAATTCGCATAACTTTTCTGCAATGTAAAATCGAGATTATTTTTAAGAGTATTATTATACAGCTCGACATATTCGACTTCCTCTGTATAGCCATCTTTAAATGCCCGTACACGCCAGCTTTCGCCATTTACACGGAGAGCAATGCCCTCGATTCTGTAACTGCCATCAGAACCGCTTACAGTTCTGTAAACGCTCTGAAAATCAGATACTGCTGCAGTGTAATCCAGATCATTGAAACGCTGCGCAACAGTAACAGTACACCCATCAAGGACGCTGAGATCATCTCCAGACAGTTCACTTATACTCCCCGATACTATACCAGAAGCAGTATTTGAGAGCATCTTGATATTCACAAGAGCATCGGATGTCAGTGCTACGGCCATTGTGGCCTGATTAAAATCAGAATGAGTACAGCAGATATAATAAATTCCCGGACTCAGATTATCGAATGCAAATTGACCTTCTGAATTTGTAACTGCAGAATCAATCGTCACCAATGGTACAAGGTCATCGCCTGGCGGAATTATATCGGGTTGATCGTCGCGAACAGACTCACTCTGCTTGAGCATGACTTTTACATCCGAAATCGGAAACCCAAGTCGCTTTAAAGGAAAGGGATCATCTTCAACAGTCCCTTTTATCGACATAGTTAAAGGACCTGTGATCGTATCAGAATTGACAGTAAAGCTTCCAACTCTCTGGTCTCTGTCTACTGTGGCATCAAACACATGGTATGCTCCTTCATCAAGGACACCAAGATCGAACTGCGGGCCATGCATAACCGGATCATAATTATCAGAGCAGACTACAAGCAGTTGTCTGGCTGTATACTCAAGGTAGACACTATACACAGGAGGCCAGATCAAGAGCGGACTCCGCTCAATAGTTACGCTCATATCTGAATAGTCCGGAGCATAACATGAGTTCTGCGCTTCGCCAAGAATAAGGCACAATGAAACAGAATCGATTGAAGAGCGTGGAGAATCAGGACTTATGTTAATCAACGGATATTCAACCGGAACCGCATTCCTTAACTCTTCCAATGATGTACCAGCGTCATTCTGTGCAGAAAAAACCATCACGTTTGTAGAGAAAAGAAATAACCAGATTTTTTGGATTTTACGGTTAAGCATTTATTGCTCCTCTGCAAAATGATAAGCAAACCCTCATCTTATAACACCATTCCGGATCCAACCTACCCTGATACATTATATAACAACGGTTTCAATACCATGTACAGGTTTTCATTCAGAATCGCGCCTGAAATCGGTACCGGCATCAAAAGCACATTAATTCTGAAATCACCAACGGCTTCAGCGGCAGCCGGGAATAAAAATATCCGAAGTTTGTTTACAATACCCATTCATAATACTTATTATTATAATAAGGCATTGAATATGACCTGTCCACCCTTAAGAGAGGAGTTTTCACAATGCGTTTAATTACTTCTATGGTGCTATTGACCTTGGTGGGGCTCCCGTTGAGCGCCCAGAATACTCTTCAGAAAAATGCACAGGCTGCGGTCAAAACAACTGAGCAGAAAGCAGAGAAAGCGGCTGATAAGGCAGCACAGAAAGCAGAAAAGGCAGCTGATAAAGCTGAGCTGAAAGTTGAAAAGGCAGCTGATAAAGCTCAGCAGAAAGTTGAAAAGGCAGTTGATAAAGCTCAGCAGAAAGTTGAAAAGACGGCTGATAAAACAGAACAGAAAGCAGCTGAAAAAGTAGCAGATGTAAAAGCAGACGCAAAAAAGGAAACAGCTAAGGTTACTGAAGAAGCTGCACAGGCGGTAAAAAATACAGAAATTAAAAAGGATGCTCCTGCAAAAAAAGAAGAAGCTCCCAAAGCCGTTCAGCCTGCAGTAAAAGAACCTGCCAAAACCCAGGTTTCTGCACAACCGGCGAAGGCTGCAGAGGTAGAGAAATCTGCTCCAGCGGCAAAACAAAATGCTGCCCCCGCCGCAGCAGCAGACCAGGCCCCCGGCCAGAAAAAATCTGAGCTTACAGTCTCAAGGGCAGCAATTGCACTCAACATCAACAATCTTGAACCGGAGAATGCCGGAGATACATTCCCCCCCGAGGTGAAACGACTCTACTGTTTCACTCACATCAAAGGATCTTCCGGAACATCCGAGATTCAACACAGATGGTACTGGAATGATGATTTGATCGGGACTATCAATCTTCCTGTGAAATCACCCAACTACCGCACCTACAGCGCCAAAACTATTCCTGCAGGAATGGTTGGTGAGTGGATGGTAGCAATAGTTGATTCGAAAAATGAAGAGATCTTAAAGATGCTGAAGATTTACATTAAATAGACTTGTCAGATCTGATATTATTATTACATCGCCGCCATGAGAATCAATACCATGGCGGCGTTTTTTATTTTCAAAGGCAGGCACCTCAGAGGTGAAACAGTGATCAGGCCCGAATCAAATGTCACCTTGTATGTTTAAATTTAATTCGTGTTAAAAAATCACATTAGATCCGGTAGTGAGGGTAATCACCTGGGATGAAACTGTAACTTAATACGTTAAATCGAAAAATCATCTCTGGGGTGAGACTGTGACTTAACACGTAAATCGAAAAATCATCTCTGGGGTGAAACTGTGACTTAACACGTAAATCGAAAAATCATCTCTGGGGTGAAACTGTGACTTAACACGTAAATCGAAAATCATCTCTGGGGTGAGACTGTGACTTAACACGTAAATCGAAAAATCATCTCTGGGGTGAAACTGTGACTTAACATGTAAATCGAAAATCATCTCTGGGGTGAGATTGTGACTTAACACGTAAATCGAAAAATCATCTCTGGGGTGAAACTGTGACTTAACACGTTAAATCGAAAATCATCTCTGGGGTGAGATTGTGACTTAACATGTTAAATCGAAAAATCATCTCTGGGGTGAGACTGTGACTTAACACGTTAAGTCACAAAGTCCCGGGCTGAAAAAAAACCAAGGTGAATTAGTTCAAATCGCTAAGTTACCTCTGAGGATTACCATTCTTATCATGAAGGACTATAGTCAAATGGATTCATTTCTGGAAAACATCAAAGAGTACAAAAAGCAGATGGAAAAGGGTGCTGTTCAGGCGGCTTACAAGGGGCTGATGAAATACATTATGGATCTAAAGACATATTTCAAAACCAGATACCCTGAATATTTTGTATCCGGCAGCATCTACTATGGGTATATGGATATGACCTACTTCTCATTTTTTCCGGAAGTGCTCAAAGAGAGGAAATTAAAGGTCGCGGTGGTTTTTCTTCACGACAAGTTCAGATTTGAGGTCTGGCTTGCAGGATACAACAAGCAGATCCAGAAAAAGTTCTGGAATTTAATGAGAGAAAAAAACTGGAAAAAATACCGCCTTGTGACATCATTAAAAGGAAGCGATTCTATTGCGGAACACATTCTGGCAGATAATCCAGACTTTAGCAATCTGGATAATCTAACCAAAACGATAGAGAAAAGGATCCTAATGTTCATACAGGATATTGTGAGTTTCTTATCAGACAACTAAAATCCAGGTTGCCTGTAGCATTACTCCTCGGAACTGGTAAAGACCTGTTCAATAATTTTACGGGCCGTATCTGTGACAAAGGCAGCAGCATCTTTAAGTGCGGCAACCGGGTCCCTTCGAATCTTAAGTTCCTGCTGACTTACCATATAAAAAAGTCCATCAAGAGCTTTCTCCGTGGCATAGTCGACAATATTAGTATTCAGAGGATCCACAGACGATACTCCGGCATTTTCAAGCATGCTAAGAGAAGCCTGCGCAGCCGGGGCAGTCAGAAGGTTCCCTGACTCTGCTGTGGTTACAAGTTTAGTATAAGCGTCAGCCACTTTGTTAAAATTTGTGGCAAATTTACTCCACACATCATCAAAAGTGTACTTCGAACCCAAAGCACTGATCTTTACTGAACCTAAAGAATTCTCGATTACAGGTTTAAAACCCGAAACCAGTACATCTGATGTCGTTGTTTCCAGATAATTTGTCGCACCAGTAGAATCATCTCCAAAAAGAATCTCTTTTGCAGAAGCAAATGTCATTTCTTTTATCGCAGTCTTGAAAACATCAACAGAGAGCCCAGCAGCGTTTTCCGCACCACGATTCAGTCCCCTGACCATCGCTTCCCGGTACTCTGCGAAATCGATACCGGCCGCTGAAAGAAGAGTCTTCCCGGCAGTAGTTTCTTTAAGAAGATCTACAGTCTCAATTGCTCTTTCCACATCATCAGGAAGCAGGATTCTCAGCAGTTCATTTGCAAGGTAACCGGTCACTTCATTTGTGACCTCGTTGACCTCACCGCTGGTGTCACTTAGAGTCAATGCAGCAGTCTTGCTGCCAAGGGTGAGTGATTCCTTTAACCCCGAAACGATCTGACTATCAGTTAATCCGGTATCATCAATGGATTTACCTGCATCCTCAAGAGTAGAGAGTAAATCACATGAGGTCAACATCAGTAGAGAAGAGATACTGACAACAAATAGGGATTTTTTCATAACGTCTCCTGTCCAGCGATGAAAAATCAGTTTCCTCTAATATATCATAAAAAAAAGAAAAAGAAAAATCAGATAAAAGATACTCTAAAAGAAAATAGTTTAAGCGCAGCCACCCATCCTGGATTCTAAGGTGAAAAGGACTTCTTTCATTTACGGTTTCGCCGGGTATAAGAACTCAGTACACTTTTAAGTTCCTGAAGACTGCCGGCAGTCACAATTTCCCTATTATTCAAAAACAGAACCAGGGGTTCTTTGATGGAAAGATTCCTGAGCAATTTCCATTGTTCCTCAAGGGAAAAAGAATCTCTGAGTGCCCATGACGCAATAGTATCGGGATTCAATCCGGCCTTTCTGCAGAAAGAAAACCAGTAAGAACTGCCCGGATTTTCAACATACTCTTTTAAGTAACCCCTGAATTTCTCTTTAGACATTCTGTCTATCAGAAGCCATCTTTTCGACTCTTCCTGCCTGAACCGTTCTTCTGTCCCCACAATTTTTTCCCCGGTTGGCTCGCTGTAGAAAACCGGCTTCAACCTAATTTCCGGCATCGAGTCATCAAAGACAGCATTCAGAACAGCAGAAATCTCAGTAAAAAAAGGATCAACAAACAGAACCGCAGACCCTTTCTCCTGTTTTCTGAGGTGATAGTAATTTCTCCGGGCAATTCCATCTTTGAAAATCAATCCGCCGCTCTTTTCCAGAAGCCCGCTCTCAACCGAACTGAAATTATGTGTCAGCTTCACTTCTTTACCAAACACATAAAATGGAAGCGCCTGCGGATTAAACTCTTTTATCAATTCTTTACCTTTTTTTGAATCAATAGTGACAACATCTACATTAGCACCCGGAAAGAGCTCCCTTGTGGTTGCGATCATTTCAGATTCAGGATGCTGGAACACCGGATCTGCCACCAGAACAGAGAACACAAATGGTACAGCATCACGAAACTCGCAATTCCCTGAGATGCATCGTCCAATTTTTCCGGTCTCTCTGCAATCGCTGTCATCTATACACTGGGGCAGTGAATCGCAAAACTCCGATTCATCAGACTTTTGGGCACACTCAATCTTTCCAAGCCTCAGCTTTGAGATCTGACCCCCATAAAGGGAATTGTTGATCAGCAAGGTAGGCGAGGCATTGATATTCAGACGCTTTGATCTTGTATAATGATAAGCAAGCTCGGACCGGCCTTTTGAAGCGATCCATTTTCCAATTTTGTCTTTATCCAGACCAAGGTCAGCTGCTGCAGCACTGCTGTTTAAAAGATTTTCTGAACATTGTTCAAGGAATTTGACCCATTTGTCAGGATAAAGCTCTTTTACCGCAAGCCACAGCATCTCATCCCTCACCTCTCCTTCTCCATGCAGGGATGTGAGGCTCGAGTCGCTCTCAACTGTGCCTATAAACCAGAGATTCCACCCGAGTGCAGGAAACGCCTTTACAAACCCCATAAAGGACGCAAGTGCTTCAAGGCCGTATGGACACTGGCTCATAATGTAAAGATCATAAACCTGTTCCGGTTTCTTCTGCGTTAATCTGGTTACTTCAACTATAGAACTGTCCTCCGGAACTTCCGGCCCTGCAGTGAGCCAGCCACTTCGTATAACATCTACTCTTTTACCGGATATGCGCAAATCAACAAAAGAGAGGCTTTTACCCTGAAACCCAAACTGCATCACCGGAGCACCGCCCTTTAAAATCACAGGATCTATATCGGTTTTTCGGTGTCCGTTTACAATCAGGTCACATTCCGGAAAGGAATCCCGCAGTTTAATAGAGTTTTCCTGCCCCAGATGAGAGAGTATCACCTGAAAATCTGATCTCTCTGTCATTTCTTTCCAGTATTTACGAAGCGATGAAACAGGGTCCTTTATTGAAACACTTTTATCAATATCAAAGAGCTTCTCCCGAGGGGTCAAACCTGTTACGCCAATTGTGTACTGACCCTTTTTTATCAAAAGATACGGCGAAACCAGAGTCTCGGAGGCATTAACAAAACAATTGGCGCTAACCAGTGGTACTCCCGCTTCAGCAGCTCTCTCTTTGAGCCACTTACCACCGTACTGAAGATCATCATCACCCACAGCGGCTGCATCATACCCGATCACTCCCATGCCTCTTAAAGTGGCAATTGTCCTCAGCGAATCCGCGGCCCGCCCCTCGGTATAGGAATCGTATATGCCTCCACCAGAAAACCCACCGGCATCAAGGAACAGGGAATGCTCTCCCCTGCCGATCTTTTTTAATAGAAACGCCCTTTTTGACAGCCCCCCACCCGGGTCCTTTGGACAGTCACAAGCTTCAATCATTGCGTGAGTTTCTGCACCGGCAACGACTGTGAGATTTATATCGTTTGTACCGGCGATGATTGCTGATTTAATAATGGCCAGAGAAAACCAGAAAAGGCAGACTCGCTTCATCAAGAATTTCCTTCCCGACATAAATGAAAAACACTGATTCCCGATCAAACTACACAGTGGAAACCCGCTTTATTCTGGAAAACGGAAATCATGCGGTTGATTTTAAGATAGAAAGATGAACAATGAGCCTTTATATGGCTGAAGGTAATCATCCCACTGCTTCTACAATAAAATAACTCTTCTTGCCTTTTTGCAACAGGATGTATTTGTCATTCAGCAGATCTGTCTCAGAGATTTTTGAAGACGGGTCATCTATTTTTACCTTATTTACTGAAACGCCACCCTGGCTCAGCATTCGTCTTGCTTCACCCTTTGAGGGAAACATTCCTGTTTTTTCCGAAACCAGATCTATAAGGCTGATACCATTCTGAAGTTCATTGCGAGGCACTTGTTTTTGGGGAACACCTTCGAAAACAGAAAGGAAGTCCTTCTCTGAAAGCTGATGAAGAGTTTCTGTTGTACCTTTTCCAAAAAGGATCTCCGATGCACCCAGGGCAGTCTGATAATCTGCCTGAGAATGCACTATGATTGTTACTTCTCTGGCCAGAACTTTCTGCATATGCCTCTCATGAGGTGCTGCTGCATGCTTTTCTTCCAGTTCATTAATCTGTTCCTTTGAAAGAAATGTAAATATCCTCAGCAGCCTTGGCGCATCCTCATCAGATACATTGAGCCAGTACTGGTAAAACTTATAAGGTGAGGTCATCAACGGGTCGAGCCAGACACTTTCACCACCTTCGGTTTTTCCAAATTTCTTGCCGTCCGCCCTGGTGAGGAGCGGACAGGTAAGCGCGTAAGCCTCTCTTCCAGCCTTGCGGCGGATAAGCTCTGTACCCGATGTAATGTTGCCCCACTGATCAGATCCGCCCATCTGAAGGACACATTTTTTATTTGTAAACAACCAGTAGAAATCGTAGGCCTGAAGAAGCTGATAGCTGAATTCCGTAAATGAAATTCCACTCTCCCATCTGTTTTTGACCGAGTCCTTGGAGACCATATAATTAACTGTAAGGAATTTGCCGACATCACGCAGGAAATCGAGGAATTTTATCTCCTTGAACCAGTCGTAGTTATTCACGATTTCAGCTCTGTCATCAGAAAAATCCAGGAATTTTGAGAGCTGCTTTTTGATACACTCCTGATTGAATGCAACCACATCTGCAGAAAGCAGCTTTCGTTCATCAGATTTACCGGAAGGATCCCCGATCATGCCCGTGGCTCCGCCTACAAGCGCAACAGGTTTATGGCCGCAGCGCTGAAAATGGCAAAGGATCATAATAGGAAGAAGACTTCCGATATGAAGTGACTGACCGGTAGGATCAAACCCGATATACCCGGATACCGGACCCTCCAGGAGCTTCTGCTCGGTTCCTGGTGTAACATCATGAATCATCCCCCGCCACTTCAATTCTTCAATGAAATTCATATATCCTCTCAAAAGATTCTTATAATTTACTTGTAAATTTTGTAACTGTTTCAGGTTATATTCGAAAATTTTTGTTCATCAAAATACCTGAAGACCTCTAATAGCATACTCGAATTTACCTGACTGCTACACCAGAAATGCATTTTTCAGGTGATCAATCTTATTTCCCACTACTGCAATAACATCAAAACGGCACGGGGTCCCTGAAATTTTGTGCTCTGTTATATACTGCAAAGCCATCCTGGCGAGCTTTCTCTGCTTCTGGGGTGTAACCCGGTAAAGAGGGCTGCCGCAGAAATTCCCAGCCGATGACTTCACCTCTATAAATACCAGCGTTCCATCACTGTCGCGGGCCACGATGTCAATTTCCCCGGTTTTTGATCTGTATTGCCTGCAGATAATTGAATACCCTCCCGAAAGAAGGTGCTCAACAGCTGTCTGCTCGCCCCTGTTTCCTTTTTGCCGCTTATTCTCTGATGAGCCAACAGAATTCATGGTGTTCAATGATGGTTAATTATATGGTAAATCAGTGTTCCGCCTACTGCGGCAAGCCCGATCCATGTAAGCCATTGTGCCCTTGCCATCTCAACCCAGTAAGCGGGATCTAACGGCGTAAGATCTTCCCTGCGTCTTTCTCCGCTGCGACGGTCTGTGATCCTGCGTTCTGATGACTTGTCTGATGATTCCTCTTTTTTTGCAGGTTTGAAATGCACAGTAGTGCGTTCCACTTTCTCTTCAGGATCAACAGAGTCCAGATGCTCAAGCATCTCTTCAACAGATGTGTAACGGTCACGCTTATCTTTTTTCAGAGCCTTGAGAACTATAAGCTCAAGACGCTTTGGAGTATCCTTACGCTTGACAGATGGCGGTAAAGGAAGCTCGTGAACCTGTTTGTAAGCAACGGCCATCGCGTTATTACCGGTAAATGGAGGCTTTTTAGCCAGCATTTCATAAATCAAAATCCCAAGAGAGTAGATGTCGGTCTGAGCATCCAGCTTTATTCCCTGCGCCTGCTCCGGAGACATGTACTCAGGTGTCCCCACTGCAGAACCGGTCATCGTGATGTTGGTACCTGAAAAGATTTTCGCGATCCCGAAATCGCTGAGACGGGCTACACCGTTTTTCTCCAATAACACATTCTGAGGTTTAATGTCCCGGTGGATGATATTACGACTGTGGGCATAGCGCAAACCACGACAGATCTGTTTGGCCAAATCTATTATTTCTGTTATGGAGATAGGTTTGCCCAGATAAATGTATTTCCCCAGGTCCATTCCATCAACATACTGCATGGCAAAATAGCGCAGTCCGCTCTCTTCTCCATATTCATAGATGCTTACTATATTCTGGTGCTGCAGAAGCGAAATTGCTTTAGCCTCTATTTCAAATCTTTTTGCAAACTCTTCGTCTCTTGACAGTTGAGGGGAAAGCACTTTCAAGGCGACAACACGGTTAAGGGGTTCCTGGACCGCTTTATAAATATCACCCATCCCTCCCCTGCCTAATTCCCCTATAATCCGGAAATGGCCGATTTTTTCGGGGATTCTCTGCTCCGGAATTTTTTTCATCATCATGTTCATAGAATTCACTCATCGACGAGAGATGTGCCGGGACACCGCTGTCTGGGTTAAAATAATTAAAACGCTGATCAATATAAAAAGTGCATTCCATTCACGAAACTCCAGCACCGGCCGCTGAAGCAAACTTGTCTGCTTGAGCATCCCGAATACCGGACGCGAAATTGTCATGTGAGATATTGCCCGACCCAGGCTGGTCATTCTGTCAAAAGGAATAAGAATACCTGAAAAAAATATCTGCGGTATAAAAAGTATCGGAAGTATAGTAATGGCTCTTCCGACATGCCCTGACCATGAGCTGATAAAAAGTCCCAGAATCGCTCCTGAGAATGTAGCAGCCAGTGTGATAAGAAAAATACCCGGACTCAGTTTGAATGAACCGAAGATAAATTGCAGTGAAAAGCAGAAAAGAATTGTCTGTAGAAAAGAAACTGCGGAAGCAAGGGTAACCTTTGAAAAAAGATATGCAGTAAGCCTGAGACCCGCATTATTATCCCTGGCCACAAGTTGCCACTCCCGGGCAATTTCCCTTATCGAATTCACACCCCCGATCCAGATAGCAGAGACAGTTATGCAGAAGTAAAAACTTAACGGCAGGAAGCCTGTACCCCCGCGGAAAACAAGACCGAGAAGAACCGCAATGAGCGGAGCCTGCAAAAGCAGCAGAAATAGATTCCTTCGGTCCCTTACAAGTATCTTAAAATACCTCTTTACAAGAAGAATAATCTGGAGGCCAAAAGAGATGGTCCGCACTTTATGCACGCGGGCAGGAACTGAAACTCCTGTGTTTTTATGCCGCATACGGGCCGGTCTCTTTTTCTCAACTACAGGCTGAGTGTCATTTTCGGAAATCCTGTCATAAACTTCTGCCAGTGATTTTGCATTGAAAGCAGATCCCATCTCCGATGGCGGTCCATTGTAAACCACTTTACCTCTATTGAGGAACACAGCCTGATCGCAGAGCTCAATCTGCTCGAGAGTATGCGTAGTAAGCAAAAGCGTATGTCCCCGATCGCTTACCCGCCTGAAGAGGCGCATGAATCTGCGTACAAGGCCCGGATCCAGTCCCGCCAATGGTTCGTCAAGGAAAATAAGAGCCGGAGAGGAAAGAAGCTCTATTCCCAGGTGAACCCGTTTTGCTTCACCTCCGGAGAGCCGGCTTATACGCCTGTCCGCCACTTTTTTTAAGTCAAGCAGCTCTATGACTTCATCGATCCGCGTCTTGCGTTCTGATGGCGTACTGTCGCGAGGAAGCCTCAGCATGCTCTGTTCACTGAAAGTCTCTTCAACTGTCAATTCCTGATAGAGAAGGTTCTCCTGGGAAACATAGCCGATATTCGATGCGAATGCACCCAGAAACCTGCCAAGGGGAAGACCATTGGCAAAAACCTCTCCCGAATCCGCCTTTATTCTTCCGGTCAGGGCCCTCACAAGAGTCGATTTCCCGGCACCGGAAGGCCCCAGAAGAGCAACAAACTCCCCCGGAGAAAAAGAAAGAGAGATATCACTTAAAAGCGCCGTACCGTTTCTTCTGACATGCAAACCCGCAACTTCGATTCTTATTCTGTTACTGTCATCAGCCCTTACCAGCCTCCCGTTATCCACAAACAGGCGATAGGGCCCTATCTGCAAAACATCACCCTCATTGAGCTGTCCTGAAGAGACTGGATGCCCATTGATAAATGTTCCATTGGTGCTTCGGTTATCGGTAACCAGAAAACTGCCGTCGGAAAGCCGGGAGGCCGTAGCATGCAAACGGGATACAAGCGGATGTGAGAGCTGAATCTGACAGTCCTGTTCCCTGCCTATCTTAAGGCACCGGTCGCTGCCGGTTTCAGAAATATCACGCCTTTGATCCGGTCTGATCTCTTCAAGATTAAGAAAACAATCATCAATTCTTACTTCAAAGTTTCTTATGCCTATGGTGAGTATGTCGCCGCTGTCCAAAACAGCAGGGGCATCCAGAAGAGAGCCGTTGACCCTGATTCCGAAGGTACTTTGCAGATCGCAGATTACAGGGCCTGACTGATGAAGCAGAACAGATGCATGTTTGCGGGAGATGCCTATTCCACTGAGGCAGATTCTGCATGAGGGGTCACGCCCCAGGAGTATTTCAGTTCCGTCAAGTGCTAACTTCAGCGTTTCTTCCCCGCTCATTAGACAAGCAAACCCCTTCAGGCAACAGTAAGGGAACGTATCAGTTCTTCAGTTTCTCTTTTTGCCCTCTCCAGGTCATCATTAACGATTGTGTATTCATATTTTCCCTGGGAGCGTGCAAATTCGATCTCTGTAACCGCATTTTTAAGCCGTATACTGATCGTCTCTTCATCATCACTGCTGCGGTTCCTGAGTCTTTTCTCAAGCTCCTCCATGCCTGGAGGAAGTATCAATACCCCGATTGCATCAGGGTATACCTTATCAAACTGTTTCTTTCCAAATACGTCAATATCCATTACTATATGCCTGCCGCTTTGTATCACCTGATCAATAAAGCTGCGGGGTGTTCCATAGTAGTTGTTGTGTACAACCGCCCATTCAGCGAAATCTCCGGCCTCAATACGGCCCTTGAACTCCTCAACACTTAAGAAGAAATAATGCCTGCCGTCTATCTCCCCTGCGCGGGGTCTGCGGGTAGTGGCGGAAATCGAATAAACCAGGTTCGGAACTGTAACTCTGAGGTGATCAAGTATCGTGGTTTTCCCGGCCCCTGAAGGCGCTGAAAAAACAAATATTTTCCCGGTTTTACCAGCTTTCATTTCTGGTCCGTCGTCCTCTCCATGGGATTCAAAAGAAGTGCGCCTTTAAGTTTTTCATTCTGAACCTTCACCTGCTCTTCCATCATCTTTCTAACCTCCAGGGCCTCTTTCTTGAGATCAAATTCTTTCTGAAGCAGATAACTGAGCTTAACAAGCAGATTGATCGTATTATTCATGGTCCTGCTTATAACCAGAAACAGCATAAAAATCAGAAAAAGAGTTGTTCCTGCTAAAACATAGTGCCCTATCATAAGCCTCCCTGAATCCGAAAACAGGAAAATATATCCTGCACTTTTTTATTCTAAAGCCATCTTTTCTATCTACAATGAAGCTGACTTATGTTTTTTATAATGTAATGATTCAGCTTTAAAAGCTATATTTTTGTTTAAAATACAGGTAGTTTTTACGCTCTGAGAGTTATATTTGAAATAAGAACCGCCGGCATGATCCGGGATCCGGTCCTTAAACCTTCTTAGAAAGGCCCCGCTGATGAATAAGATCCAGATTCTCCTTTTAGCCGCACCATTCTTCATGTTGAGCTGCGGTACCGATGACCCCTCAGATGATAAAATTACCGGTCCTGACAAACAGAAAGCAGTATATATCGGCTCATGGCAGTACAGTTTCCCCGCTCCGATAGCAACCCTCCTTAAGCAAAATCTCAGTATTTTTGTCAAAATCAACGATGATGATGATTCAACCTATTCGCTGAATGTGCTCTATACCGATCGTGGAGACACTGCACTCAGACATAATGGCTACTGGATGATTTCGGAATCTGCCGACACCATAATTCTGAATGGAAATGATTGTGCAGTTTACGACACAACGAAGGACTCGACTGTGACAAAGGCCTGCGGATCACCCGTTCAGGCTCCCATCGATATAAAAAATGATACCTGGACTGTTTCACTTGGAGCCCTGGCTCCCGTTGGCCCCTCACTGGGCATAGACCCAACCTCACTGTCAATCGACGATCTGAATGGACTTTTTATTCCTCTGAAACGCAGCCCGGATACTCCTTGAGGGCTTTCATCAACATACCAGCGGTTTATTTAAGCCCTAAGCTGCAGGTGTATTTCAGTCCCATAAATCTCCCTGGAACAAAAGTTCCCCCACTTTCCTCACCCTCAGCATTGAACAGATTCTGAATGATTAAAGAGATTCGATTGCCTGCATTAAAAGAATAGCTAACCGACAGATCGGTCTTAAAGTATGGATCGAGTTTCTGACGAAAAGGTTTGACCTCCAGGGAATCAGACATCATAAGATCTTCATGAATAATCACGTCTGGTCTCACGCCCCAGTCAAAATATTCCCTTTTTCCTACAAACCCCTCTGCAATGCCGGCCTCCAGCAACCTGTCTCCAAAACTCTTTTTGTAATTTACCTCAACATTGAACTTGTGTCTGGCAATATAATCCAGTGAAACCTTATACTTTTCGTTTTCCGATTCTGTAAAGGTGTAATTACCCTTTAAAGAGAGGAACGCAAAAGGATCCCACTGTAACTGATTTTCAACCCCCCATGACCTGGCACTCTCGACATTTCCATGTGTTACCGTTGTGTTAAATAGGTCCTCTCCCACAATAAAGTTAAATGTGATCATATCCTTCATGTAATTTGAAAAAAAATCACTTGTAATGGTCAGGTTCTTTAAAGGCTTAAAATCAGCCCCGCAGTCAAATGCCCAGACATACTCCGGTTTCAGAGATGAATTACTGACGAGCCTGAAAACTGAGACCGGAAAATCCGGCATGTAAAGCTCAGTCGTGGATGGTGCCCTGAAAGCCCCGCCGCCTGACATCCTTAAGAAAAAGAGATCCCCGGCAGGGCCGGAAATACCCAGCTTGGGCGAAAACTCTCCCCCAAAAAGAGAGTGCAGATCATACCTTAATGCCGGAACAACCTTGATCCCTCTAAATACTGATATCTCATCCTGAAGGTAAAGGCCGAAATTTCTGATTAACTTCTCTCTTCTCAGAAATGGCGGGATAATTTCCGATGTGTTTCTGTTGCGCATTGCGCCAAATTCGATATTATTCCAGAGATGGTCAAAACCGATGATAAATGTATGAGTTTTGAAAGGTTTTAAGATACCCTGTCCCTCAATCTGCCAATCATCCGACTTTCCGTTCCACAGACTTGGCACAAAGCCATCCTCTGAAGGGGCTTCGTTGAAATACTCACCATTTACCATTCTGTAAAAGCCGCCAATATGTAATTTCAGCCAGTCCGCCGGGGCATAATCCATCGAAGGGCCGATAAGGAATTTATCTCCTTTGGTAACAACATCTACCGGAGGTTGAGTGTTTTTTGTTTTACTGAAACCAAGATCGCTGTTAAAGTACCGTGCCTGAAGATTTGTACTGAGCTGCTCGGAAATCCTCAAGCCACTCTTTAAGAACAACCTGTAATCCCGGTAATCATAGTTTTCTCTGCTTTTCAAATACTCAATATTTTTACCTTTAGCAAGAGCACTGTCACGCATGTAATAGTTACCAATCGAACGGTACCCTCCACTCAAGAGGATGTCAAACCTCTCATTTCCTCCGCTTAAGAGACCAGTCCCGTTCCAGTATGCCTCAGAAAAGGCATCATTCCAGAACTGCCGCCCGTAGGAGCGGTCATCCCGCATGTAGTTATGCGCGCTTGTAAACGGGAGGCTCGTTTCCGCTGACATTTGCACCCGCGGCTTCCCGTCGCCGGTCTGCGTTATTATGTTTATCACTCCACCAAATGCGTTGGCTCCATAAAGTGACGAGAAAGGTCCTCTGACGATTTCAACTCTTTTCACAGCTTCAAGCGGTATCTCATTAATAATAAGGAATGGCGTACCGGAAGCATTTGTCGGTATTCCGTCTACAAGTATGAGCGTCCTTGTAGCGGCAAGGGCTCCGGGTATGCCGCGCATAATAATATCTGAAGGGACTCCCTCACCCATCCCCACGGCCCTTTTCACCTGCACGCCTGCTGCATATTGAAGCAGATCATCGATACTTCTTGCAGAAGAGGCCTTTATTTCATCCAGTGAGATCACAGTCACACTTACCGGTATTTCAGAAGTTTTGCGGGCAGTCTTTGTGGCAGTTATAACCATTTTATCAAGTTCCGCAACCGAATCGGGATTGGCATTTTCCGTTTGAGCGGAGAGCACAACCGCAGAGATGGCCAGCAAGGTCAGGAGAGTGTTTTGTTTTCTCATCTTAATTCCTGTTTTGTCCTGAGATATTGCTACAGGGGTGAAATTAGGACCTTTCAATCAGATCACTTGATTATCACCGAGGCATTATGTTTTTCAATATATATGGAACAATCAATGATATGTTAGTTAATATCGGGTATGGTAATCCGTAGTATAAAATATATAGAGAAAAATCTCGTTTTTTAAATAAACTTGACCTGTTATCTGGCATTTTGCTATTTTATCGCATTCTGAATCCATGAGATTTAAAGCTGAAGGAACTGTGAAATGAAAGAAAAAATTCATCCCAAGTACGAAAAAGCGGTATTTACCTGCTCATGCGGCAATACGATTGAAACCCGTGCTACTATTGAAAGCAGGCATATCGATATCTGCAACAACTGCCATCCATTCTACAGCGGAAAACAGAAGCTGATCGACAGCGCCGGAAGAGTGGAAAGGTTCCGTAAACGTTATCAGAAGAATTCTCAGGAATCGTAGTTACTTGCAGTAAGTATACAGGACAGAAGTGGTCAACAAGACCCTTCTGTCCTTTTTTATTTTTTAAAGAGAGGGCATTATGAGAAAACTCCTATTTCCCAGGGTTCTCCTTTTTCCGCTGAACTTCATATCTGCCGCCCGCAAAAACACAGTTGGCGGTCAGGCAATAATTGAAGGTGTTATGATGAGGGGAAAGAACATGGTATCATGGGCTGTCAGAAAGAGCCCTTCAGAGGTTATGGTTGAACAAATGCCCTTCACCTCTGTATGTAAAAAGCACAAAATTCTTTCACTCCCGGTAATCAGAGGCGCAATAAATCTTTTCGAGTCGCTTTCGCTGGGCTACAAGGCCCTTTCCCGCTCCGCAGAGATCGCGGAGCAGTACGAACAGAATGATAAAGCGGGTAAAAAGAAAAATCCAACCATGGAAAAGCTCTACTCCTTTATCAGTTTCGCAGTAGCGATGCTCATTAGTGTCGGAATCTTTATGTATGCCCCGATGTGGATCATCTCCCAGTTTATTCCCCGGGAATCCGCATTTCTTTTCAATTCTCTTTCCGGTGCTCTCAGAATCGTACTCTTTATTGGATATCTGATACTGATCAGTATGTGGAAAGAGATGAGAAGAGTATTTGAGTACCATGGTGCCGAACACAAGGCGATATTTACTTTTGAAGATGGTAAAGAACTGAACTACGAAAACATGCATCCATATACAACAGTTCACCCCAGATGCGGCACAAGCTTTATACTGCTTGTAGGTATCGTATGCATTTTTCTTTTCTCAATAGTAGATGCTTTATATATATCAATTTTCGGTCCCTTCCCTAACGTGCTGGCACGTCTGCTTGTTCACCTTTCTCTGGTTCCTCTTGTAGGAGGGACGTCTTATGAGGTATTGAAACTTTCTGACAAATACAAAGAAGTTCCCCTGGTTGGACTCTTGATCAAACCGGGCCTGTGGCTTCAGAAGATCACAACGAAAAATCCCGATGAGCACCAGCTCGAAGTGGCATCTCTTGCCCTGAAAGCAGTTATATGATCAAGGAAAAAGTTCTTAGTGTCCTGGAACATCACAAAGAGCTTGAAACTCAGCTCTCATCTCAGGATGTTGCCTCTGATCCATCAAAGATGGAGAAACTTGGCAAAGAATATAACGCCATCAATAAGAACCTTTCCATCTACAAAAAATATCTTGAAGTCCTGAATTCTATAAACGAAGCAGAACAAATTATCGGGAGCGAATCAGACACCGAGCTTGTAGAGCTGGCACAGGAGGACCTGAAAGGGAATCAGGAACTTTTGCCGGTACTGGAAGATAAGGTAAAGTTTCTTCTTGTCCCCCGTGACCCCAAAGACATGAAAAACGCTGTTGTGGAAATACGGGCAGGCACCGGCGGCACAGAAGCCGGAATCTTCGCGGCTGACCTGTACCGTATGTATACGCACTTTTTAGAGCGAAAAGGATGGAGCCTTGAAATACTCAGCTCAAGCTTCGGGGACCTTGGTGCCATAAAGGAAATAATCTTCATTGCCAAAGGGGACAATGCTTACGGAACATTGAAATACGAAAGCGGTGTGCACAGGGTTCAGCGGGTACCCCAGACAGAAGCCCAGGGCCGAATCCACACCTCTGCTGCATCGGTTGCCGTGTTCCCGGAAGCAGATGAGTTTGAAATCGAAATAGATCCAAACGATCTTAGAATAGACCTATACTGCTCAAGCGGACCGGGCGGGCAATCTGTAAATACGACCTATTCGGCTGTCCGCATCGTTCATGTACCAACCGGAATCACTGTCACTTGTCAGGATGAAAAATCCCAGCACAAAAACAAAGCCAAAGCACTCAAAGTGCTCCAGACAAGGCTTTACGAACAAAAACTTGCGGAAATTGAAGCGAAGGAAACAGCAGCAAGGAAAAGCATGGTGAGCACCGGAGACCGCAGTGCGAAGATTCGTACATACAACTTCCCGCAGAACCGGATTACCGACCACCGGATCAACCTTACTCTTTACAATCTGGACAAGGCTGTTGACGGGGATATAGATGAGCTAATAGATGCTCTGTATACGGCTGATCTGGAGGAAAAGGTACAGCAGAGTTCGCTGTAACCTGAATTTTACATCCGTGAAAGGGATGAAGTGCCTCTATACCTTGCAGCTGGTGTAGCGCAATACACTCCAGAGGTAATCTATGATGATCAATAATGCAACTGCGGAGATTACCTTTAACCAGAAACTATTTTTCTCCTGATCATGACAACCGGTCAGGCACTCCAGTTTCTTAAAAACAAACTCACTCCCCATCTGGGAGATCTGGCACTCCCACAATCAGAACAGATTCTCCAGTTTATACTGAGCTGTTCCAGATCTGAGCTGTATCTGAACCTCTCTGCAGAACTTGATAAATCATCAATATCGCAAATATCCGCAATTCTGGAACGATCACTCACAGGGGAACCACTACCCTACATAACAGGAAAAGCCTTCTTTTACTCGCGTGAATTCACTGTTACTCCCGATGTGCTTATCCCCAGGCCCGATACAGAAACACTGATCGAGGCTGTGCTGGCAAATCAGAAACAGAAACAGTGCATCTTTGCCGATATTGGCACCGGTTCCGGAATCCTTTCCTGTATTCTCACAGAGCATAACACGGGGTGGAAGGCTATTGCAGTGGATATCTCGTTGAGTGCCTTAAAAGTGGCCAGGGGTAACTGCCGCTCAGGAATCTATTTTATTTGTGCTGATCTTTTGAGCTCTTTTAAAGCTAAGCCAGTACTTGACTTTATTGTGAGTAATCCACCTTACATTTCAGCAGATGAAATGAAGGCGATAGATAGTTCTGTAAGCGGCTTTGAACCGCACAGTGCCCTTTATGGTGGAACGGATGGGCTGGATTTTTACAGAAAGCTTGCCCTGAGTTCCAGAACATTTTTAAAAAGTGAAGGACGAATTTACTGCGAAATAGGTTATAATCAGGAGTTGCAGGTCAAAGAGATTTTTAAGGATTCCGGATGGTCTGACATTTTAGTTTTAAAAGACCTGAGCGGTAATTTCAGGGTAATAATGGCAACAAGGCCGGAAAAGATATGAAAAATGCGAAGAGCCCTTCTCCATTGCCCTCCTGGGTAAACAGATCCGGAATTCCGGGTGTCCTGAGCGTTGCCTACTCTTTTTTTGTCAATCAGCGTAACCGTTCTTTTACTGATAACCCTTCTCTAATTTATCGAGCAGAAAGAAAAGTAATAAGCATCGGGGGTATCAGAGCCGGAGGGACGGGTAAAACTCCACTCTCACTGCATATAGCTGAATACCTTCAATCAAAAGCCCTCCCTGTTGCTCTTTTATCAAGGGGGTATGGAAGAAAAAACAGGCAGGACCGCATATTTAAGCCGGGAGAAACTGCACGGTGGGAGGATGCCGGCGATGAGCCGTCAATGTTTCACTCACAGATTCCCCAATCCTGGGTTGGCATCTCCCCACAGCGCTCAAGATGCGCCCGTGTGCTAAGCCAAATTACCCCTCCTGAGACGGTCTTTGTTCTTGATGATGGTTTTCAGCACAGGAAACTTTTCCGCGATCTTGACCTGGTGTGCGTTGATAATTCGGTTCTGGATGATAGAGTCATCCCCAGGGGTTATCTCAG
>Ga0209723_1002710_pt1 | contig 23008 bp, 19 predicted proteins | sample BiotimSIPDNA_2_FD_185750 | JGI IMG/M metagenome (GOLD analysis project Ga0209723, IMG submission 185750) | Anaerobic biogas reactor microbial communites from Washington, USA - Biogas_R2 time_0 SIP DNA (SPAdes) (version 2) | ecosystem: Engineered > Bioreactor > Anaerobic > Unclassified | place...
AGAGACCACCAATGAAACCATCTCCTCTGGCTTCAATGATTCAGAAGGATTAATCATCAATTTATCAGTGTCAATCCCACTCAGCGCAGAAAGGGCATTGGCTGGTAGGGAAAGCGAAGCATCTTTATCGTCAAACATAAATATTGCACTGATTTTTTTATTCGGCTCAACTTTATAATCTGAACGCACATTCCGAATGGCTCTAACAATTTCCTGAAAAACTTCAAAATCTCGATTGGCATCTTCTTCCCAGGGCTCAGTTGAATCCGGCATTGGCCATTTTGCCACAATCAGGGCTTCTTCCCACCCATTTTCAGGCTTGTAACCTGGGAAGTTTTCAAGACAATTCGCTTTCAAGTAGCCCCACAAAGCTTCAGTCACATAGGGCGTGAAGGGATGGAGCAAACGCAATACCGTATCAAGCACTTCAGCCAGAATGTAAAAGGTGTAATAAGCTGCATCTTTTCCGCCATCTATTTGTGTCTTGGCAATTTCAAGGTACCAATCTGCAAAATCACTCCACAGAAATTCATAAATCTGCCTGCCTGCTTCGCCGTATTGATGATTTTGAAACAGGTTTTCTACATTACAAACAAGCTGTCGTTTTTTACTCATAATCCATTGGTCTGTAAGACTCCACTGGGGATCCTTCTCTGCTGTTTGAGGAACCTTGTCTAATGTGCCCAGGATAAACCGGCCAATATTCCAAACCTTATTGGCAAAATTTCGGTTAGATTCCACTTTCTTGACCGAGATGTTCATATCATTCCCGGGCGTGGATCCAACCAGCAATGTAAACCGCAAGGCATCTGTGCCATATTCATCCATGACAATGAGCGGGTCAATAACATTGTTTTTCGTCTTGCTCATTTTTTGCCCTTTATCATCACGGATCATGCCATGCAGGTAAACCGTGTGAAAAGGCGCTTTACCAGTGAACTCAATGCCATCCATAATCATCCGGGCTACCCAGAAAAAGAGAATGTCATAGCCAGTCTCAAGGACAGAAGTCGGGTAAAAGTATTTATAATCAGGCGTTTCTTCAGGCCATCCCAGCGTTGAAAATGGCCAGAGTCCTGAAGAGAACCAGGTATCCAAAACATCTGGATCTTGATAGATATCATGGCTTTGACAATGGCTGCATACTTCAATATCAACCCGTGATGCAGTCATTTCACCGCATACATTGCAGTGCCAAACAGGGATGCGGTGTCCCCACCAGAGTTGCCTGCTGATGCACCAATCTTGAATGTTTTCCATCCAGTTGTAGTAAACCTTGGTGAATCGCTCTGGCACAATAGTAATCTCCCCATCTCGAACAGCCTTCAAAGCTGCTTCAGCCAGGGGTTGAATTTTTACAAACCATTCTTGTGATATCAAAGGCTCAATAATTTCCCCGCCTCTCTGGGAGCGCGGCACATTCATAAGATAAGGCACTTCTTTAATAACTAAGCCAGCTTCTTTCATGTCTGCCCAGATGCGTGAACGGCATTCAAAGCGGTCCAAACCCTGGTATGGACCACCATGCTCATTCATGGTGACATCGCGGTTTAGGACACTGATCACCTCAAGATTATGTCTCATGCCTATTTCATAGTCATGCTGGTCATGCCCTGGTGTAACCTTTAAGGCACCGGTCCCAAATTCTTTTTCAACATAGGCATCAGCTACAACTGGTACTTCCCGATTAATGATTGGCACAAGCACCTTAGTCCCAACGAATTCTTGATAGCGCTCATCATCAGGGTGTACTGCTACCGCGGTATCACCCAATATTGTTTCAGGCCTTGTTGTGGCAACTGGGATATAGCGGCCTGAGCCATCTGCCAGCATATACTTGAAGTAATACAAGGTCCCCATTTCTTGTGAGTATTCCACTTCAAGATCAGAAATTGCTGTCATCAAACCAGGTGACCAGTTAATCATGCGAACACCACGGTATATCAGCCCTTTTTCATACAGCCTGACGAATGCTTCACGCACTGCTTTAGACAGACCCTCATCCAGTGTAAATCGCTCCCTATCCCAATCACAGGAAGCGCCTATCCTTCTGATTTGCTTGGTAATGATGCCGCCATATTTCTCTTTCCATGCCCACATATGTTCCAGAAAAGCTTCTCTGCCTATATCTTTGCGCTTGATACCCTGCGCAGCCAGCATCTTCTCTACTTGTAACTGCGTGGCAATGCCAGCATGATCTGTCCCCGGCACCCATAAAGTTGGTACTCCTTTCATGCGATGATAGCGAATCATGACATCTTCCATGGAAACAAACAGCGGATGCCCCAAATGCAGTTCACCGGTAACGTTTGGAGGTGGGATAACAATCACAAATGGTTCGATATTTGGGTCAAAACCAGGTTTGTTAGGGTCATTACTAGGCTTGAAAAACCCGCTTTCTTCCCACCATTGGTAGATTTGCTCCTCATGGGCTTTGAAATCATAAGTCTTTGGCAGTTGTTCAGTCATTTCTTCCTCACTCTAATATTCATAAATAGAAAAAAAACATACTTTCATCCCAGAGGACGAAAGTATGCAACTTCCGCGGTACCACCTCAATTTTCAAAACCTTTGTGATCTTGAACGCTCAATGACAGGACCATCATCCTGCTCAGCTGTAACGGGCTATCCCGTACTGTTCTAGTTTCCGTTAAGGATTTCTTCAGTATTTTGCTTGGCGACTTCTACCTTACTTTTCCCTCAGGCTTGCTTTCACCAATGCCAGCCTTCTCTGATAGGGAGTTTAGATATACTACTCCAAGAATTTCTTTTGTTTCTAAGGTTAATTTATTATATCTAATCTATTTCCGCTTGTCAAAAGGTCACTTTTTAAATGTTGCAACCTATTTCTACTTATCCATTGAAATGACTTGGTCTTCCCATCGATGCCAGCCACCAAATTTTTCTTCGATGATCTTTTTACCCTCACCAGGTTTGTCCAAACCAAGCAGTTCCAAGTCCGCATCCACCATAATCCGGACTAATTCGTGGAACTTGATTTTCGGCTCCCAACCCAGCTTAGCTTTCGCCTTGCTTGGGTCTGCCAATAAGTAATCAACCTCGGTTGGCCGATAGTATCGTGGATCAATACGCACATACTCTTTCCAATCTAGGTCTAAGTACCCAAAAGCTTCATCCAAAAAATCCTTAACTGAGTGGGCTTCACCAGTTCCAATGACATAATCATCTGGCGTTTCTTGTTGAAGCATAAGATGCATCGCTTCCAAATATTCAGGTGCATAGCCCCAGTCACGTTTGGAGTCTAGATTCCCTAAGAACAGCTGGTTTTGTTTTCCAGCCTTAATTGCTGCAACTGCCCGGGTAATCTTCCTAGTTACAAAGGTTTCACCACGGCGGGGAGATTCATGATTGAATAAGATACCATTGACAGCGTACATCCCGTAACCTTCACGGTAATTGCTTGCCATCCAGAATGAGTATAATTTTGCTGCTGCATAAGGACTGCGAGGGACAAAAGGCGTATTTTCATTCTGAGGGGGTTTGGCAGCGCCAAACATTTCACTCGAAGAAGCCTGGTAAAAACGTGACTGTGCACCACTTTTGCGAATCGCCTCTAAAATCCGGGTTGTGCCCAATCCCGTTACATCCCCAGTATACTCAGGCATATCAAAGCTAACCCTGACATGGCTTTGTGCAGCAAGATGGTATATCTCTTCTGGTTTAGTAGAATAAATCACATCAAGCAGTGTATCAGTTGCTGCAATGTCACCATAGTGTAAAAATAATTTCACGCCATTGCCATTTGAGTGTGGATCTTTATATAAATGATCGATACGCCTGGTGTTAAATGTACTCGTGCGCCGAATTAATCCATGTACTTCATAGCCCTTGCTTAACAAAAGCTCAGCTAAATATGATCCATCCTGGCCTGTAATGCCTGTAATTAGTGCAGTCTTCACAAACAACCTCCTGGTTGAAATAAACAGCAAAAGTATATCCTCATGATTGGAGCCTGTCAAACCACTGAACACCAAATACAGTTGACAGATGAAAGCTTATATGGCATTATAATCGGCGTTCAAGAACGAAAATTCATATGAGACATAATACTTCTTATTCCTTACTGCGTTGGGTTGCCATTGGATTCATCATCATGGCAGGCTTCCTGACCACTGTTGAATTGGTCAGGTATAGCAATATGCGCTCTAGTTTTCCAATAGGAATGAAGATCGCCGGTGTACCAGTGGGTGGTTTAGAATACCAGCAAGCATCAGAAAGATTACTTACTGTTTTCCTCTCACCCATCGAAGTCTATTATGGCGATGATGCAATTCAAATCCGACCAGCTACCCTGGGCTTTGATTTAAAGCTAGAAAGTATGTTGGCAGCTGCTGATCGTCAGCGTGTTACCGAGCCTTTTTGGCAGGGTTTTTGGAAGTATTTATGGAACAGACCTTTTACTTCACAGGATGTCCCCCTTCAAGCAAAATTTGATGATGAACGCATCAGGCTCTTTTTAGAAAATGAAATTGCACCCCGCTACGACCAACCAGCCACACCGCCAATGCCAGTACCAGGGGAAGCCAATTTTTATCCGGGCATGCCAGGTACAGAATTAATTTACGACCGAGCGCTATTACAAATTAAAGACACCCTTTCCTCAAGCGCTAACCGATCCGTCAGATTAACCTATCGACGCACAAATATTCCTAGGGCAGGTATCACCCTTATGGAAACAATGATTAAAGATATTATTGATGCATCCCCGTTTGATGGGGTTGTGGAAGTTTATTTGAAGGACTTGAAGACCTTCCAGACAATAAATTTTGTCTACAGCAAAGTTTACGACGAAGAAATTCCTGTTGACATAGCTTACTCCTCTTGGAGCACCATAAAAATCCCAGTGATGGTCACCGCTTTTCGCCTCCTCGAGGAACCTTACCTTGAAGAAAACCTTGCCTTGATTGAGAAGATGGTTGAATTGTCGGAAAATAATTCTACAGACGAACTAGGTGCAAGAGTGATTGAACAAACATTGGCACCGATTATCGTGACTGAAGATATGCAAAAATTGGGGTTGGAAAATACATTTTGGGCAGGCTTCTTTGCCACTGGCTCCCCGCTATTACAGCGCTACAAGACACCTGCAAACCAGAGAACTGATTACATAACCGAACCTGATGAGTATGCCCAAACTACACCTGCTGATATGGGTTATCTTCTCGAAGATATATATTTTTGTGCTGAAAATAATGGCGGTAGCCTGATTGCTGCCTTTGGTGATCAGATCACACAAAATGAGTGCAAGCTAATGGTTCAATATTTAGCCTTAAACAAAATCGGCGTGCTTATTCAAGCAGGTGTGCCAGGTGGTACCACCGTTGCCCACAAGCATGGCTGGGCTTATGAGGTTGATGATGGGTACATCCACACTATTGGCGATGCAGCTTTAGTTTATACACCCGGCGGAGACTATATCTTAACCATTTTCGTGCACCACCCTGTCCAAGCTGTTTTTGACCCAGTGAACATACTAATGGCCAATATCTCCAGCGCTGTATATAACTATTTCAACTTACAGGCACAATAAACAAAATCCTCTAAGAAATTTCGACCTATAAAATAGATATTAATCTATTAATATTTCTACTTCATCGTCATCATCATTGACATGAATGTAGAAAGGGTTTTCTGAATTTATACCACTATCAATTGATTCAATTATTGAATCAACGGGCATATCGCGAACTTTGGGTATTTTATCTCCCCAGTTGCCTAAAACCCAATGAGTTAATCCTAAAGGCAGCGGTAGTGAAATGTTTATGTTGGTGTGGTCATCTTTTTCGTGAATTTTAAGATGCAACCACTTTGCTTTGCTGCTCAAACTTGCTAAGACCATGATAAATATCCCAAGCAAAAATGGGAACCAGGATAGCCAAAATCCCCAACTTAAACCCTTAGATTCAAAACTGGTATACATCCAAAAGGCACCCATGATGGTCAGCACTAGCCCTACACCAAAAGGCAATAACCACCACAATTTTCTACGCCTTAACTTCATCAAGTCTTGATCATCTCCTGCGATCGGTTTGTCCGAGGAAGTTCCTACATAGACAGACTCAATAACATCCTCAGCTACCCCAGGTTGATCATTATCGTCCAGTAAATCCAAACGAGAGGATTTTGTAAAGGCTTTTATTAACTGCAATCCTTCTTCTGCGGTGATATCACCGTTTTGTACCATATCCAAAATTTTTCTGCGGGCAGGATCTTCTTCTGTCATGTCTACTCACTTATTCTTTTCTAAAGATCTAAATAATTGTTCAGCTTCATCAACGGTGATTTTTTTATCCTGCAGCATTTGCAGTATTAACAAGCGTTCTTCATCGGTTACACTTTTCTGTGCTTGTGGGGCTTGTGTTTCAGAAGACAAAACTGATGCTCCAATAACCATATCCACATGCTCGGAAATATCACTTCCAATTTGAGATTGAATTTCGTCCAGTCTTTTCTGTGCCTCTGAAATTCGTGAAGCAGCCATCTCAGATGCTCGACGCACTTGTTCGTGTATTGTTTCACTGAAGCTTGCAGTGCTGGTATTGAAATGTGCTTTAATATCATCAGCTAAATCACGTGTAACCCAGGGCTCATCAGTAATAATGATATTCCCACCTGCACGGACTTCAATGATAGCCTCGCCGTTACCAAGCACTTGTTCAAACCCTTTACCATTTTTATTGACGATTACGCCACCGACGTTAAAATCCAGAATGCCATCATAAGAGAGAAGAAACTTGACATTCGTCAAATCCGCAGATATATGCATGCGGATATCCCCACCTACCGATATACTGGTTTTCACTGGAATTCCAAATAAGCCAAAATGTGCGTCCCCGCCGATTTTTGTATCAGCGCCAAATGAAAGGTTGTTGCAGGTCAGGTTTCCGCCTATTCTTTGAATAGTCACTGATCCATCTAACCCTTCACCAGATAATTGACCACCTACTTTATTTATGTTTAACGCTTGGCTTCCATTTCTAAGCAGACAATTACCGCCAATTTTTTCAATTACGAGGTTTGAAAATGAATCGGCTACAAAATTCCCACCAATTTTCTCAACAATAGCTTCCCCGCTAATATTTTTAATTGAGCAATTGCCTCCAATTTTTTCAATGCGCGCCGTCGATGCCCCGGAAATTACCACATTCCCGAGTACTTTTTCACACTGCAGAGGACTTTGGAGAGAATTAATGTGCAGTGAGCCTAATGCCTTTTCAATGGTAACCTCTAAATTAGCAGGCACCTGTAAATCACAGCGGTCCATGGCAGTAATGAAAATCACATCACCGGTTTGCATAATAGTGATCGTATCCCCGGTTTTTCCAGTGACAAATAAGGTATCGCCTTCTATGCCGTCCAGGTTTATGTTGCCATAGGTTTTAACTTTCAGGCTGCGGATGGCTTCTGTTATTGGTATTTTCCTCTCAAACATAATAAACCTCAATTCGTGTCCATCTGTAATTCTAATTACTTATATATTATCACGCTTTTTAATTTTGTCAAGTGATATTTCAATAATATTTACGTTATATTTTTGATTATTTAATCTTATTAAGTTCAAGTTACATAATATTTATATTTTAATTCTAATTTTTACTGAAAATCAAGAGTCATAGAATTGTATCAACTGCAACTTTTACCAACCTTTTTTTACCTGAATTGACTAGTCAAATAATTATTTACTTTTAATGCCTTTAGAAGGCAGAGACTGAGAATTATGGTTGAGGCTTGTTCTGAAATACAATCGGGATAATTAGAAATGCCAATAAATTGAGCAGGGCAATAATGAGAAACGTGAAACTGTAGCCAGCAAAATCAACCAACATACCGGATAAAGCCAATCCAATGCCTGTCCCAATATTTGCCACGGCCATCAGTATAGAAAACATTGAAGCAGCAATTCGCGGGTCGGTCTTTTGCATGGATAGCGCAAAATAAACTGTCTCATAGTAACCAAATGCAATCCCAAAAATGATCACTATCACGACATATGCAAAGGCACTCAAAGGCAAGAGATACAAAAGAATAGAGGCTAACGAAACAAATATGGCCAGTAAGACTGAGCGCCGTTGACCCATATTATCGACAAACTTACCCCCAGCCAGGCCGCCTAATACAACCCCAATACCCCAATACATCGTGTAAAGGCCTAATCTTTGCGGGCCAAAATTAAAAATAGACTGCAGGTATGGATTGACAATTTGGTTCGTCGCATTGATGATCAAGGAGTATAACGCGCCTAAGACCGCAAGTGCAATTATCGGGGCAGTTTTGATTGCAGAAAATGCCCGCCAATCGAATTCTTTATCCTTGGTTCTTTCAGCTTCGCGCTGAGAGAAAACAAACAACAGCGGTATTAGACTGACCATAGCCAAAAACCAAAACGTAAGCTTCCATGATGTTGTTTCAACCAACCAGCCAATTACCGCTGAGATGATGACAATGCCTAAAGCCCTGCCACCCACCATAAACCCTTGGATTGTTCCCTCTTCTTCCTTTGGCGTTGTATCTAGGGCAAGGCCATCTGTCGCTGTATCATATAATGCCATGCCAGTCATCAAGATCAAACCAATAAATGCATAAAGCCAAAATGAGGTCGCCGGGTTGACAAAAGGTACCAGGACAAGACAAAGCGCTTGGACGATCAGACCTATAATGATATATGGTTTGCGATATCCGAAGCCAAGCAAGTTGACCTTATCACTTAACATACCCAGAAATATTTTAAATACGAACGGGATCATTGAAATTCCGCCCATAATGCCAATTTGCGTTAACGGGACATTAAATGAAAGCAGGTAAATGGCATTTAAAGCGGTGAAAAAGCTCAGAATTGCCCCCTGGACGAAATACATCAGGCCAAATAACGTGTAGCGTTTCGCTTTGTTCATCGTCATCCTCGCAGCATTGCACAATTTTGAATATATTACCACTTTTCGGCTTATTGACGGGGTTTTATAGGCTGCGGTATAATTTCAGGCGCAAGCCCCCGTAGCTCAATGGACAGAGTGCCTGACTTCGAATCAGTCGGTTGCGTGTTCGAATCACGCCGGGGGCATTTTATTTTAAGACTGCCTTCGAATCCCCATTAGGGGACTGTGTCAGTCGGTTGCGTGTTCGAATCACGCCGGGGGCATTTTATTTTAAGACTGCCTTCGAATCCCTCGCGTAGCACACCCGCCAGGGTGCATTAGGGGACTGTGTCAGTCGGTTGCGTGTACCCAGAAGGGTATGATATTCGAATCACGCCGGGGGCATTTTATTTTAAGACTGCCTTCGAATCCCCATTAGGGGACTGTGTCAGTCGGTTGCGTGTTCAAATCACGCCGGGGGCATTTTATTTTAAGACTGCCTTCGAATCCCCATTAGGGGACTGTGTCAGTCGGTTGCGTGTTCGAATCACGCCGGGGGCTTTTTATTTTTAAAATATTATCGGTTGCGTGTACCTCGCGTAGCACACCTGTAAAGGTGCAAAAGGGTATGATATTCGAATCACGCCGGGGGCATAACTGTTAGTTACACCAGGCTAACCACACCATTTTTGTATTGAAAGGCACACTTGAATCGCAAACTTCAGCTGAGATTGGTAACCTGATCTGTCAAATTACCTACTTGTCAATTGATAGTCCCGGCAAGGCAAACCCAGAATTGATTGTCCAAGCCGATATGTCACTTTAATGTTACTCTGAGCCTTGTATGCCCACTTCGGTGGCGTTTAATAATCGATACCCAGCCAAAATTACCCCCATACTGATCCAATAGTAAGGCAAGCCAAAGCTATCCAAACTAAAGCCTTCCAACACAAAAGCGATCAGAAACAATTCACCAAACCAACCGAAACTGCTTATTAATGCAGTCGCTTGCCTTTCTAATTTTCGCGCACAATGCCAGTGTAGGTAAATCCAGGTGATGAAAAACGAAAAACCGATGATCCCTGTTTCTGATAAGAGCCTCACCCACAGGTTCTTGGCATTGGGAATGAAGTTCTCCCGGATCAACACACCAGCAATTTCGGTTAACTGGTAGCCGAAGCTGTCAAAAGTTTCCTGGAAGAAATAACCTGAGCTTCCCAAGCCAACGCCAAGCCAGGGAAATAATTGGAAAACACGGAAACCGGCCATCCAATAAATCAATCGCTCAGCAAAAATCAGCTTACTGGCCCAGCCCAAGACTCCAAAGCGCTGCAACTGTGTGATGTTGAATAGGTCTCTCATCCGGGTATCTAATTTCGTAAAAAGCACCCCGGCAACGATCACGCTTGATAGCATTATCAGCAAAAAAACAAACCAAAAACTAACTTTTATCGCAACACTCTGCCATTTTAATATCTTGCTTTTTCGTTTTGAGAATACCTTATCGGTAAAGGATTGTGAGAGGTGATTCATAAGACGCATAAAGAGGTAGGCAATGATTGCTAAGGTTGCCAGCCAGCCAATTCTGGACAAAGAGAGGAACAACACAAGTAAGCCAAAAATCAGCAGGATGTTTTCAAAGCTAATTTTCCAGAACAACCTGCGATGTGCAGAGTATTTTTTCAGGCTGAGCCCAATCCAAAGCGGCAGGTAGAGCAGATTAATCTGGTGAGCCAGCCAGGAAGGTTCTAAAGCAAAGCCTGTCACCCGTGCACGAAATAACATCCCTGAAGTTGAAATTAACCCTTGTATATTCCTCAGCCATTCAGGGTAGGTATTAGTCGTATACCAGAAAAAGGCCTGAACCAGGCTGTAAACTAAAATGACAGCGCCTGAATAGTTGACAATCCTGATGAATTGTTGAAATTTATGTTCCGAATCCAAGTAAAACAAACTAACTAAATAGAAAAAAAGGCCTACCGCGAGGGTTACCCAACTGCTGATGGCATTATCAAGTGGCGAGATATCACGAAAACTGGGGATCGGTAAGAATACCGATAATAGACTTGATACCAGGGCAATAATCACAAATACTAGTAGCGGTAAGGCCTGAACAGGCAGGATTTGGTGGCGAAAAAACCTAGGTAAGAACCAAACCAACACCAAGATGAGAAGAAATATGGCGGAAAGCGGCGCAACTGAGGTGCCGCCCATTGCTCGAGAAAGTATTGGAAGGCTGGTGATTGGCAGTAAGCCGATCAATAACATCCAAGAAATATTCGTAATATTTCTAAGCCATTTTTGAGTCAAACTACTGCTCTCTTTTTTGAGGTCTGGTTTCTAAAATGATCAAGGCTGTGATGAACCCAAGCCCACTGCCTGCCAAAATCAAAGCGCCTCTGGAATAGCGAAGGGGTTGTGTGGGTACTTCAGCCTCTTGGTATTGGCTGATATTCAAATCAGAAGATAAGCCCAGGCTAGCACTTTTAGCGGCTGCTATTTGAGCTGTAGTGTAGGTAATTTCAGCGACCAATTCATCCTTCTCCAACCCACAATAAGACCCACACTCAGATTCAGTTGTGTTTGAAAGGCAAGTTTCCAAATCAGCTTGGTAAACTGACAAGCTATCCATAATGAGGGATTGCTCATAAGCATCGTTAAGCTTCTCGTAAAATATTATCCCCCAAGTGTTGGCGATACGGGCGGCAACCTGCGGATCAGTCCATTTTACCTTTATCAAGGTGCTCATCAGCCTGCGCTCCACCGAGGTGATTTTCTTTAAGACTTCAAGCGTTAGTGGATTGCCTTGAGTCGCTTCCACCGAGATCAACTCATCAACAACATCAGGATGAAATACCAGGTCACCAACATGATTAATTGCCGCATCCAACATGATCTCGGTTATTTCTTCTGTCATGCTGATGCGCATGTTCGTCGTGACCATAAAGGTAGCTTCGTAAACTGGTTCAATAAAAAAGCTAGCAAGGTACCCTGTAAGGCTGCCAATCAGCATAAAAATTGGTATGATCCACCAAAGTTTCAGGGTGCGTTGAGTAACAATTTCTAGCTTGTAGTCTTCTGAAGAAGTAATTTTCACAAAACCTCCGGTTATTTTAAGATTTTATCATTATTAACCAGATTTTTTATAGACCATAATGAATCGCTGATATTGATGAGCTGCAAATAATGAGTGAGTACGGAATTGTCCAAGAATAATTAATCTCTCAAAACAATGAAAACCTTTACAAAATTTACCAATAGAAATGCAAAGTACTCAATTTAACCTTATTTCATTATTTTCCCTTATAATAATTTTGTATGCATTTCACTTTATTGAATTTAACACAATACACAAGAGTCAAATTCACTTTATTAAACAGGAGGTTTTAATGGAAAAAATTGGTGATTTATTCAAAAGCAGTGATTGGAAGAAAGAGAAACATGTACCTGTAATTGAATGCCCTGAGGAAGTAGCAGCTGGAGAGTTATTCCAGGTCAAAGTTACCTTAGGCAAAGAAATACCCCACCCAAATACCACAGAACACCACATCCGCTGGATTCAGCTATTCTTCATGCCCGAGGGAGATAATTTCCCCTATCAAATTGGCCACTTTGAGTTTAATACACATGGTGAATCAGTCAAAGGAGCAAACGAGGGTCCAGTTTATGCTGAGCCAAAAGTAATTGCAGATTTTAAAATTAAAGTATCTGGAAAATTTTTCGCCATGGCTTACTGCAATATTCACGGCCTCTGGGAAGGTTCAACGGCAATTACAGTAAAGTAAGTAACTTATTCAATATCAAAATAGAAATATATTTACTAAAGGAGATTTATAATGCCAGAATTTGGGTCACCTTTTTCAGGATTAAAAAATGATCGTAAATTAACTCATGAGGAGCTCGTTCGAGCAATTAGATTCATGATCGCTGCAGAATACGAAGCCATTCAACTTTACATGCAGTTAGCTGAATCAATTGATAATGAATTAGCAATCGAGGTACTCAAAGATATTGCTGATGAAGAACGCGTTCACGCCGGTGAATTCTTACAATTGCTAAGGGAACTTGATCCTGAAGAGGAAAAATTTTACGAAGAAGGCGCTAACGAAGTCAAGGAAGAAATCGGGAAGTAATCTTTTCAGTCCAATTTTCGAAGAGGTTGAACGCTTCATAAATAGATACAGCATGCAACAATAAGGTGCTGACGAATGCATATGTGAAGTGTCTACTTCAAATGTGTCAAAGGCAGTCACTTTTTCTCGTTTATATATATTATGAATCAGGCTAACGCACACCATCTTTTATCTGTAAATTGTGACCTTGGGGAGGGACCGCTATGGCACCCAAGCGAGCATTGTCTTTACTGGGTAGACATTGAAGTAGGCCATATCCACAAGTATTTTCCTGGGACGAAAATTCATGAGACCTATCATTTAGGCCTTTCCATTGGTGCGCTGGGATTTCGGGAACAAGGTGGCTTGATTTTAGCAACCGGACAAGGCTTTGCTTTTTGGGACCCAAAAGTAGGCAAGCTAGAATTGCTCATTAATCCTTTGGCAGGCAAACCCGGTGTAAGAATGAACGATGGCAAAGTTGATCCAGCTGGTCGGTTTTGGGCAGGGAGTTTAGATCATAGTGGCAATGGCGCGCTTTACCGCTTTGACCCGGATTTAAGTTGTCACCAAATACTGAGTAAAATCACCATTTCCAACGGCTTAGATTGGAGCCCAGACCAAAAGACATTCTATTATACCGATTCTGCTGACCAGGCGATATATAGCTTTGAATATGACCAGGATTCAGGCTGCGTCAAAAACCGCCAAATCTTTGTGCATATTCCCTCAGATATCAGCCAGATAGTACCTGATGGATTGGCTGTAGACGCTGAAGGATACATCTGGAGCGCTTGTTGGGATGGCGGTAAGGTCATCAGGTACAATCCGTTGGGAGAAGCCATATTTGAGCTTATCCTGCCTGTATCCAGGGTCACATCACTGACTTTCGGTGGCGAAAACCTGGACGGACTATTCATAACCACAGCCGCAACAGGGTTAAACCCAGATCAATTAGATAAAGAGCCGTTGGCTGGTGATTTGTTTTACTACAAAACGAATACCTTTGGCAAACCGGCTTCGTTCTTCAGAGGATAAAAAAATCACTCTTTCGATTTTTGAAAGAGTGATTTGACTATTTATGTCTTTTAGCAACTAATCTGCCCACTCAGTGTGGAATACACCCTCTTTATCTACTCTTCGATAGGTATGCGCGCCAAAAAAATCTCTTTGAGCTTGGGTTAGGTTAGCAGGCAATCTTTCCGATCGATAAGCATCAAAATAAGACAAGCAAGCTGCTAGAGCATAAACGGGAATGCCTAACTTTACACCAGTCGTGATGACCTCTCGTAAAGCCGCTTGTCCCTTTAATACAACCGCTTTAAAGGCTTCATCCAACATTAAATTCAGCAGACCTATGTTGCGCTCATAGGCAGCCATGATGTCATCTAGCAAATCAGCCCGTATGATACAGCCTGCCCGCCAAATGCTAGCAATCGTTTTCATGTCCAATGCATAGTTGAATTCATCAGAAGCTATCTGCATCAACCCAAAACCTTGGGCATAACTGATCACCTTGGCTGTATAGAGTGCTTCCTCAAGCTTTTCAACAAACACTTCCGGGCTGCCTGTATAAGTTTCTTTTGGACCATAAAGTTCTTTGCTGGCAGCCAAACGTTCGGTTTTTAGGGCAGAGATAATCCTGCTTACAACGGCTGCATTGATCGTATTAGTCGGTGCGCCTAAGTCAAAAGCTGTTTGGCTGGTCCATTTTCCAGTACCTTTTTGCTGAGCTTCATCAAGCACTAAATCTACCAAAGCTTCGCCTGTTTCAGGGTCAATTTTCCTGAAAATTTGCGCTGAGATCTCAATCAGGTAAGAATGTAACCTACCATTATTCCACTTTGTGAATATTTCTGCCAACTCATCAGCTTTAAGGCCTAATCCCCGCTGCATCAAGTCATATGTCTCGGCAATTAATTGCATGTCTGCATACTCTATTCCGTTATGTACCATCTTGACAAAATGCCCAGCGCCCTTCGGACCGATATAAGCAACGCAGGGGGTGCCATCTTCAGTCTTTGCAGCAATCGATTTAAGGATTGGCTCCAAGGCTTCCCAGGCTTCTATTTGCCCACCCGGCATAATACTCGGCCCCCAAAGCGCACCTTCCTCTCCGCCTGAGACGCCAGTACCAATAAAGCGGAACCCTTCACCTTCCAAAGCAGTGTTCCTGCGCTCTGTATCAGAAAAGAGGGAGTTGCCACCATCAATTAGGATATCGCCTTGCTCTAAAAAAGGTTTGATCTGGTCAATTACCAGATCTACCGGTGCCCCAGCTTTGACCATCAACAAAATCCTGCGTGGTTTTTCTAACACTTGCATTAATTCTGAATATGAGAAAACCGGGATAATATTTTTGCCTTTAGCAGGACCTTCAACGAAATCTTTTGTTTTTTCTGTCGTTCGATTATAGACTGCAACAGGAAAGCCATTGCGTTCCATATTTAACACTAGGTTTTGACCCATAACACCTAAACCTACTAAGCCAATTTTCGCTTTATCCATCAGTAATCCTCCGTGTTTTAATTATTGGTTCTCCAAGTAAGTATGACAATTTTATAGCTGGAAATATTCCGAAATTGATTTTATCATGGTCGGTTTATTTATAAAAAAAGTTAAACTAAAAATAACTTTCTGTAAAAATTTTTTTTAAAGTTTCACTGAGAAATTGAAAAAAATTGATGGCAGAGAGGAGCCTAAAGCTATTTAGTCTTCGTAACGACCAGACTTGTCAAATCGCCCACGATCATGTGTGTTCAAGATCTTCTTCCGCAATCTCAAACTCTTTGGAGTGACTTCCAGCAGTTCGTCTGGGCCGATGTATTCGATCATCTCATCCAAACTCATATCTCTCGGTGGCGTTAGTCTTTCATCCAAGTCACGAATGGATTGCCTCATATTAGTTAAATGCTTCTTTTTACAGACATTGACTGACAAGTCTTGCGACCGTTGGCTTTCGCCAACCACCATTCCTTCATAGACATCCACGCCAGGCCCTACGAACAAGGAACCGCGTTCTTCCGCATTCTTTAAACCAAAAGTAGATGTTACACCGGTTTCCCTTGCAACAATTGAGCTAGATTGCCTGCTGGTAATTTCATCTGCCAAGGGCATGTTTGCATAGAAAAAGCTATTCATTGTGCCCCTACCCCTGGTGGCGGTTAAAAACTTATATCTAAAACCTAAAAGTCCCCTGGTAGGGATTATGTAAGTCAGATGCACAGTGCCATCAGGGTTGTTCATCATGTTTTCCATTCGACCGCGGCGCTCGCCCAACATTTCCACAACTACACCAACATAATCAGGATCGACATCTACATGCACCTCTTCATAAGGCTCTGTTTTTTGCCCGTTTTCAGCGATCATGATAATAGCTTCTGGTCTAGAGACCTGGAATTCATAACCCTCTCGGCGCATTGTTTCGATTAAGATTCCCAAATGAAGTTCACCCCTGCCTGATACTAGGAATACATCGGAGCTTTCTGTCGTTTCAACGCGCAAAGCGATATTCGTACGCAATTCTTGCATCAAGCGTTCACCGAGCTTTCGGGATGTACTCCATCTTCCTTCCCTGCCAGAAAATGGGGAGGTATTGACGCCAAATGTCATTTGAACAGTCGGTTTTTCTACATGAATAACTGGTAAAGCGACCGGGTTATCAATATCAGCCAGTGTTTCGCCTATAGCAATATTCTTTAATCCTGCAATTGTAACAATATCACCTGCTTCGACAATGGTGACAGGGATCTTTTCTAAGCCTTGAAAGGTAAAGAGATATCTTGCCGAATCTGCTAAGACTATGCCGTCATGCTGAATCCTTGCAATGGATTGGCCTGCTCTAACCTTTCCAGACTGAATTCTTCCTAATGCTGTCACACCGCTGTATTCATCATAGCCCAAATTTGTAACTAACATTTGAAAAGGCGCATCAGGGTCTACAACCGGACTTGGGATAAACCTCAAAATGGTATTAAATAAGTATTGCAAATCATTTTCTAATTCAGGTGTCGGGCCTGATCTACCATCGATGCCATTTGCGTAAACAATTTGGAAATCCGCCATCTCTTCCGAAGCGCCAAGTTCAATGAATAAATCAAAAGTTTGGTTTAACGCCCGGTCTATATCAGCATCTTTCCGATCTAATTTATTGATCACAACAATAGTTTTTAGGTTTTTTGCGATTGCTTGCTTTAGCACAAACCTGGTTTGAGGTTTTGGGCCCTCAGCAGCGTCCACCAGGAGCAAGGTGCCGTCCACCATATTCATGATGCGTTCCACTTCACCGCCAAAATCAGCATGGCCTGGAGTATCCACAATATTGATCTTAACTAATTCGCCAGTGCTTGGATCAGGTATGGAGATGGCTGTATTTTTTGCTAAAATTGTTATGCCGCGTTCTCTCTCCAAGTCATTGGAATCTAAAATACGCTCTTGCACTTTTTGGTTTTCCCTAAAAATCTTTGCCTGTTTGAGCATAGAGTCAATTAGCGTCGTCTTGCCATGATCAACATGGGCAATGATGGCTAAATTTCTGATATCACTTCTGTTTATGAGCATAACTGACCTTCCAAGCGTGGAATTATACATTAATCTAATTATCAAATATTAAGAATTGGTTATTAATTTTCGATTTAAATAAAAGTAGCCTGGTTTACCAGGCTTAAATGAGAAATGGATGGCTTAACTTTCAATCACCTTAAAGAATAAAGGTAGTTTTTCTACGGGCTTATCAGAAAAAGCCACAGCCTTTATCAATTTTTCGACGACCTCTTGGAGATGTGTATCATCATTGAGGTGAACCTCGAACAAATCCTCCCCAGCTTCTTGGTAATCGCCTACTTTTGCATGGACCAAAATGCCCACTGCAGGATCAATTACATCTTCCTTCTTAGCCCTGCCAGCTCCAAGCATAACAGCGGCTTCGCCCACTTCTTTCGCATCAATCACCTTAATCCACCCTGCTTGCTTACTCTGCACTTTAATAACCTGGTCTGCTGAAGGTAACTTTCCCAACACATCAATAAATGAGACATCACCTCCTTGAGCAACCACTAACTCGCGTAGCTTATCGAAAGCCTTTCCATTTGAAATAACTTCTTCTACCAAGCCTTTCCCATGCGCCAGGCTCTCAGTCTTACCACCTAAAAGGAGCATATAACTGGCTAACAAATAACAATGTTCAAGGTAATCTTCTGGCCCTAATCCTTTAAGAGCAAGCACAGCTTCCTTTAACTCCAAGGCATTTCCAACGGCACACCCTAAAGGCTCATCCATATTCGAAAGGACTGCAATTACCTTTCGACCGCTCAATTTTCCAATAGAGACCATCAATTCTGCTAGTTCACTGGCTTCTTCTAATGTCCGCATGAATGCCCCACGTCCTACTTTTACGTCCAGCAGAATCGCCTTGGCACCAGCTGCAATTTTCTTGCTCATCACCGAAGAGGCAATTAGCGGGATAGACTGAACAGTGCCGGTCACGTCTCTCAATCCATATAGTTTTCCATCCGCAGGGGCAAGATCCATGCTCTGACCGGTAATAACAATGCCAATTTTACCCAATTGATTCAAGAATTCCTTTGTGCTTAGATTTACACGATAGCCTGGAATAGACTCGAGTTTGTCAAGTGTGCCCCCGCTGAAACCTAAACCTCTACCAGACATCTTACCAACTGGCAGCCCACATGCGGCTACGATTGGTGCAACAGTGATGGTGGTTTTGTCACCCACACCACCGGTTGAGTGTTTATCCACCGCATAAGGTACTACGCTCGAGAGATCAAGCTGTTCACCGGAATTAGCAATACTTAGGGTTAGATCAGTGGTCTCCTGGTCTGTCATGCCATTCAATAATACTGCCATAGCCCACGCGGCAGCTTGATAATCGGGGATTGTACCCTTTGCGTAACCCTGAACAAAGAAGTCTATTTCTTCTTTGGTCAACTCTTCTTTGTCTTTTTTCTTGATAATGATATCAACAGCACGCATGTTAACCTCCACAAAACCTGGTTAAAAAAATTGTATTATAGATTAACCTTTTTGGCTATTCTGTAATACAACTTTTTAAACTGGATGAATTTTTTAACTACCGCTTCAAAGAAATGGTTACCTTCCGAAATGGTTCTTCCCCGGTTGAGTGTGTTTCCACATTGGGATTATCACGCAGCTCCATATGAATGATTCGGCGTTCGTTAGCTGGCATTGGCTCAAAGTACTGACTGCGCCCAGTCGTAGCAACCTGGTCAGCTAAACGCCTCGCCAGTTTTCGCAGTTCCATTTCCCGCCGCTCACGATAGTTTTGCACGTCAATTTGAAGTGGAACCCAACGATTCAAACGGTTGCCGAGCATAAGGCTTGCAATATATTGAAGTGCATTTAGGGTTTCAGACTTTCTGCCAATCAGGAAGCTCAAATCATTGCCTTTGATATTTACAGAAACAGGTGCAGTATGTGTTTTATCAGCTTTTCCATACTTAGCTTCAATTTCGGCTTTGATACCCATCTTCTCTAGTAAGTCATGAATGACTTCCTGGGCACTGATAAGTGTTTGATCAGAAAGCTCCAGAGTTTCTTCAAAAGCATCTTGGAAGTTTACATCCTCAATAGCTATTGTTTGACTATCTTCTTTCTCTTCAATGGCAGGTTCATTAATAGGTTGGGTGTCTTTCACAATTAAGCGCACACGGGATTGTCTCGACATGAGTTTAAACAAATTTTTCTTGCCTTCATCGAGAATTTCTATATCCACATCCGACTTGCTGACGCCAAGCTCTGATAAACCTTTTTCTATTGCTTCCTCAACGCTTGGGGCAATAACTTCAAGCATTGTTCGATTACTACTCATAATTACCTCGATTTCTAACAAATTACTTTCGTTTCATTTTAGGGCGTTGTTTTTTAACCGCAGATCTCGCGGATGGTTTGTTGATTTTCACTGGTTCAACCACAACTTCGTCTTCATCATCCTCAAAATCATCAATAACAACTGGTTTAGCAATTTGGGCTGATTTTGGTTTTTCCTCAGCTTTTTTGTCTTTGATAAAAGGGAAAATATTCGACCAATTAACTCGACCCTGTGCTGAATATTGAACAATTGTGGCAACATTGCTCACTAGGAAGTAAAGGGCTAAACCGGATGCCAGCGAGTATGCCATCCACCCCATCAGTAGGGGCATGTAAATATTCATACTTTTGGTCATAGCTGCGGCCTGGTCATTCCCTTGTGATGGCGGGGTCATTAATTTCGATTGCAAGAAAGTTGTCGCAACCACAACAATGGCTAGAATAGGGATTGGAAAGCCAAATAAAGTTAGACGTTCTGGTTGCCCTAAATCCATCCAAAGAAAGCGGCTTTGAAGCGGTATGACTTTGGAGGTATCCAGGAAATTATAGACTAGACGCTCTAAGTTCAGTAATTCAAAAGGTGTGGCTGCCATTGCCTTAGTAATGCTTTGATAAAGACCGATAATGATCGGAAATTGTATCAACGTAGGCAAACAAGAACCCAAAGGATTGATTCCAAGCTCTTTATATAACTTCATCTGTTCTTGGGCTAAACGTTCTTTGTCATCCTTGTATTTTGCCATCATCTTTTTATAGCGAGGATCATCCTGCAGGGATTGCATGGACTTTGTTGCCTTAAGTTGTGAAGCAGTCAGCGGGTATGTCAGTGCTTTGATTAGTAATGTAAATAATATAATTGCCAAACCAAAATTTTTTACCACCATGGTTATGGCAAGTAAGACGTTTGTAAAGGGTTGAATAATAATCGTATCCCACATAATCAGGGTCTCCTACTTTGCTGGTTGATAAGACCAGATCTGATTTCCATTTTGATCAAAGGCATAAAGCAAACTATCGCTTTTGAATGCAGCAATAACAATAACATCATTTGACAACACAGGTGTTGTGTACAATTCGCCGCTTATATTTCTCGTCCAAAGTGGATTTCTTTCGTAATCAAATGCCCGAACAGTGCCATCTTCCATCACAGTGACAAATCCGCCTTCGATGGCCAATAAACCACCCATAGTTTTTCCACCTGCTTCAATGGTCCAATTGAAGCCACCTGTTTTAGGCTCCAGCGAGATGATTTTGCCCGTTTCATCGGTAAAAATCAACTGGCCTTCTTGTAAAATTGGGGCTGCCCAAACGCTGGAAATTGTGCTATCTTCTGGATATCGCCAAGCTATCTTTCCGCTCTCGGCATTAATTGCTACCATTTCTCTACCAAGGCTACCAACAAAAAGTAAACCGGTTTCTGGGTCAAACAAAGGGGAAGCATTAATAGCTCCGCCTAATTGAACTTCCCACAAAAGCTCCCCTGTCTTTAATACTAAAGCGTAAACCTTATGATCAAGCGATCCAAAATAGACAGTCTCACCTTCAACAATGGGTTGTCCCCAGAGCGCAAAGTCCTTTTCGAATTTCCAAAGAAGTTGGCCAGTTTCATCCAAAGCATATAAAGATCGATCGCTACTGGGGGCTAAAATTATGTCTCCCGCAGCTTTAGCTTTGCCGATAAACCAACCCTTTGCTTGATCAAATGTCCATACTTCAGCACCATTGGAGCTATTTAACTTATGGAATTTATTAGACAGATCCCCCACATAAAGCGCATCCCCGTCAACCTCAGGAGGAGCATAAAAGACGACTTGGATATTCCCTTTGGAAGGGTAACGCCAAACCTCCGAGCCCGATGCTGTATTCACACCATAGACATACTGCTGGAAGGCCACAAAAACCTTGTCTTCTCCAGCTGTCAATCCCGGTGTGCCTACCGCCCGCGGTCCCATAGCACAACTGCTGAGAACCATAGCTAGGGCTAAGGTAACAATAACTAAAATGATTCTTTTCCTTTTCATATACTTCTATTTCCTTTATTAAGGTACGGGATCAATCCCGCCAGGATTAAACGGATTACACCGAAATACACGCTTGATTGAAAGCCATCCCCCTTTGAAAACACCATACTTATAAACTGCCTGGTAGCCGTAATGTGAACAGGATGGATAAAAACGGCAAGTGTCTGGTGGCAGTGAGGGAGAGACTACTTTTTGATACAAACGAATAAATATCAAGAGAACCCACCTGGGTAAGTTTGCCAGGTTAAAGGGCAAATCTTTAAGAGATTTGTCAACATAACCTTCTACTAGGTCTCCCGTTTCAATAGACATTTCGCTATTTGGGTTCATTTAATAGCTTGCTTTCCATTAATAGCTTTTTTGTGGTGTTTTTAATCTGGTCAAAGGTAGCTTTTAGCAATCCTTGTCGAGCAATCAGCACCAAATCATGACCTTTTTCTAGATCTTTTATAAAATCAGACATTGCAGCTCGTAAAAGCCTTCTGCACCGGTTGCGTTGCACAGCCCCACCTACAGAGCGACTTGCGATAATAGCACAACGAATTGATTGTTCTTGGTTTGGTAGCATCATCAAAACAACAAGCGGGCTTGCATATGATTTTCCCGCTTGTCGAATTTGTTGAATCGCTTTTGAACTCCGCAGACGAAAACGTTGTTCCACGTTTCATCCCAAATCAAAACCTTACCTAACAACAGGAATCGAAAAGCTTACCAACGAATGCGTTTGGTCGAGTTATTTGCTTTTGGAGTTAATTGGTAACGACCTTTTAACCGACGGCGTTTAAGAACTTTTTGGCCATCGGCTGTAGCCATTCGGGCTCGAAATCCATGGACGCGCACACGGTGTTTTACTTTGGGTTGATATGTTCTTTTTGTCATTATCTTTCCTTTCGATCATTCTTATACGATCTGCTAAATTCTCTCTATGGAAAATTTGTCATACTTAATAATTAGCAAACTAATAAGAATGTTACTGTTTAAGTTAACCAAGCAATTTTACCCAATATCTGGAAAACGTCAAGTCAGTGTTGTGCGGTGTCCAGGAGATACTATACACTCTGGATATCAAGAATACATCAGGTTAATATTGTTGTTAAGCAAACGACAAATAACAGATGAGGAGATAAAACGAAGTGAATCCTGGACACCATATAGA